>Ga0265303_10002648_pt1 | contig 11124 bp, 7 predicted proteins | sample Helome_2_FD_192494 | JGI IMG/M metagenome (GOLD analysis project Ga0265303, IMG submission 192494) | Marine sediment microbial communities from subtidal zone of North Sea - Hel_20160317 (Illumina Assembly) | ecosystem: Environmental > Aquatic > Marine > Subtidal zone > Sediment ...
TGCGCTGGAGCAGGCCCAGGTTCAGCTCACCGAATCTGAAGGCGGGCATCAACAGGCTGCCGAACAGCTGGATGCAAAACAGGCGGAACTGAGCGCCCTTCAGGATGAGTTTCAGGTTTCGCAGGCGAAGGCTGCAGAGGATACCGCGGCCCTGGAGACCGCCGCTGCCGGGCGCGTTGAACTGCAGACCACGTTGGACAGAGTGCAGGCGGAGCTGGAGCAGCTGCGTTCCGACAATGGCGCGCTTCAGGTTCAGCTCACATCCGGTGACAAGGAGGCCAGCGCCGCGATCGAGCAGGCTCAGACTCGGGTCACCGAGCTGGAGCGGCGTCTGGATGAGGAGGCGGGTCAGGCCAGCGAACGACTGGAGGCAGTGCAGTCGGAGTTGGCACAGGCGAATGCCGTGTTGGATGCGGACCGTATCAAGGGGCAAAAGGAATTCGCACAGGCAGATGAGACCGCGAGGATGGCGGCACAGAAACTCGAGGCGGAGATCGAGCGCCTGACCGAGACCAACGCATCGATGCAGGGGAAACTCGACCGGGAGGATTCTGGTTCAGAAGAGGCGCTTGGACAGTTGCGTGCCGAGATCCTGGAGATGAGTCAGCGCCTGGAAGAACGTGAGCTGGCCTTGAACACCGCCCGTGCCGAACAGAAGGAACTGATTGAGGCACTGAATGCGGCCAGCGCCGAACTTGAGACGCTGCAGCTTGCCGTCAGCGACAAGGATGATGAGCAGGCGCGCCTTGTCGACCTCGAGAATCAGGTTGCAGAGGCATTGCGGACGCATGAAAACGAGCTGTTGGCGCATGAACAGGAGCAGCGGCAACTGCGTGAGCAGCTCGCCGAAGAGACCGATCGAAGGCATACGCTTCAGAAAGAGATCGATCGCCTGAGTGTCTTGGCTGAGCAGAATCCGTCTGATGCCGCGGGAGGCGACGGGGAGCTGCTTTCAGAGCGTGACAAGCTGCTTGCAGAGCTGGCCGTGCGCGAAAGCGAGGTCGATCAGCTGCGCAACGTGATCGCCGAATACGTCGATCAGATTCGCGCGGTGCAATCTGACGATGCTACGGGTTCCGACGTTACCGCCCTGCGTGCCGAGCTCGAGATGGTACGCGAGCAGGCCCTTCGTGACGTCGCCGAGATGCGCGAAAAAATGGCGGCGGCAGAGACCCAGCAACGCAGACTCCAGCAGGCGGACGGTCGTGAGGCGATATCGCATGAGGCCATGCGCCAGCAGATCGAGGGGCTCGAGTCCTCGCTGGCCGAGCGCCAGCGCGAACTGGGCGGGGCCGAGAAATCCCGACACGAGCTGGAGGATTCACTGGAGGATGCCAACCGCCATCTTGATGAGTTGCGCCGGGAACTCGAGCGGGCCCGGGTCGAGGCAGATGAAGCCTTGTCCAGCAGACGCGAGGCGGAATCTGCGCGCAGTCAGCTGCAGGACGAGATTTGTCGGCTGCAGGAGGATGTGGAAGAGGCCAAAATCACTGATTGGCGCGACTCCCGCTTGAAGGCCACTCCGAGCAAAAGGCCCATCGGTATCGACAACGTCGCCGCTCCGAGACGCTGGTTGACGGGGTTCCTGGGCGCGGGCGTATTGCTGGCGCTCCTGGAGGCGCTGAGTTTCTATTCGGGCAGGGGGGAATTGTTTACCGCCCTGTTGAAGCTTTCGGGCCAGTGAGCGGGGGCCGGCAGCATCACGACCTTTGTGCGCTGAGCGAACTTGCCGACCCGGGAAGTCGGGGCTTCGTACTGGAATGCGCTGAACGGGGGAGCGTGCGTCTGTTCGTGGTGCGCAAAGAGGGTGTTCTGGCGGCCTATCGCAATCGTTGCCCGCACACCGGGGCGCCATTGGAATGGCTACCCGATCAGTTTCTGGACCTGGAAAACAGCTTCATCGAGTGTGCCCTTCATGGCGCTTTGTTCAGGCCGGAGGATGGCTATTGCCTGCGTGGCCCCTGCGTGGGCGCTTCCCTGGAGCGCTTGGAACTCGAGGTCGTCGACGGCCGTGTGCAGGTCACCCTGTCCGTGACCGGCTGACCTGCGCCAGACAACGTTGCAGGTCGGTGGGTGCTGCTGCGTGTGTTACGACCATTTTGCCAGGATGGTTTCCGCCGGCAGGGTCGCTATATCCGCGGGAAGATGGGTTTCGCAGGCCTGCAAGGCAGCGTCCTCCTGCACAGTCATGAGTCGTGGCGATACTGTTTCGGCAGCCTGCCGCACGGATTCCGCTGAACCGTCCCGGATTTCTTCCCCGACCTCTTCGCCGGTCGTCATGTCATAGCACCTGATCATCGTTTGCCTCCCGGACCGCATTGAAAAGACATTGCGCATGGCTCGCGTGCTGTCTCCATGTTCGGCCGTTCATTCAGGGTATCGGCTGTGGGGAAGCCGGCTTGAGCCTGGCGCCCGTCGGCCGAATGTAACTAGGGCCTGTTCACACTACGGGAGACACAGCGACGGCGGCCATTTTTTTTGGCCAGCAAGGCACTGCGAGCGCGGTGTGCCTACCGCACATGAGCGAGCAGTAACAACGCGGGGCCGAAAAATGGCCCCGTCCCCCGTAGTGTGAACAGGCCCCAGCAGACCGCTGCGGTCACCGCTTTGTTTCGATGGATCTCAGGGGCTCGGGTTCGGGTGGCGCTGATGGATTGCCTCGATATCGGCCAACAGCTGCTCGCCCAGCTCGATATTGGTGCTGGCGAGATTGGCCTGCAGCTGCGTATTTGTCGTCGCGCCGATGATGTTGCTGGTGACGAATGGGCGGCTGGTGACAAAGGCAAGCGCCATCTGTGCCGGGTCCAGGCCGTGATCGCGTGCCAGCGATACATATTCGCGGGTCGCGCTCTGCGCCTGCGGATTTGAATAGCGATCGTAATGCGGGTACAGGGTCAGGCGGGCACCGGGGGGTTGCGCCGCAGCCAGGTACTTGCCAGAGAGTACGCCGAATCCGAGCGGCGAGTAGGCCAGAAGACCGACTCGCTCACGGTGACCGATTTCGGCCAGACCGACCTCGTAGCTGCGGTTGAGCAGGCTGTAGGGGTTCTGGATCGAGACCATGCGCGGCAGGCCCAGCGACTCGGCCAGATCCAAGTAGCGCATCAGTCCCCAGGGTGTCTCATTGGATACGCCGACGAAGCGAATCTTGCCTTGTTCGACCAGTTCGCCGAGTGCCCGCAAGGTCTCCAGCAGCGAGGCCCCCTCGTCGTCATCTTTGTGCACATAGCCGAGTTGGCCGAAAAAATTGGTCTGCCGGGCCGGCCAGTGCAACTGATAGAGATCTATGACGTCCGTCTGCAGGCGGCGCAGACTGTCCTCGACTGCGGCGAAAATGTTGCCGCGGTCCAGCTGATTGTTACCGCCGCGTATGTAGGGCAGCCAGTCGCCGCCCGGGCCGGCGACCTTGGTCGCGATGATGACCCGGTCGCGACAGCCGCGTTGTTTCAGCCAGTTTCCGATGATGCGCTCAGTGCTGCCCATGGTCTCCGCACGCGGCGGGGTGGCGTACATCTCTGCGGTGTCGATGAAATTGACCCCGCTGTCGAGGGCCATGTCGAGTTGTTCAAAGGCCTCCTGCTCGGAATTCTGCTCGCCGAAGGTCATGGTCCCGAGGCACAGCGCACTGACGTCAAGACCGGTGTTGGACAGAGGGCGGTATTGCATCGGTTACACTCCAGGCTTTGGTGTTGCAGTCGAATCTATGGAATTTTCCGGTGAGTTCTTTCCGGCATCCTGGCTCTGGTCGTTCGCCGCGCTTTACGCCTGGCTGTTGAGCCGGGCCCTGCGTTGGGCGGACTGGAAGCGCCTGACTGAAAATGTTCAGCTGAATGTCTTCCTGGGCGCCGTCGTCTGCTTGCTGCTCATGTGGACGCTGCGTACCGAGGTACAGCCCGGGTTTGCCTGGCACCTATCGGGTATGGTCGCGCTGACCCTTATGTTCGGCTGGTCATTGGCAATCATTGCTGGAAGTCTAGCGCTTTTTGCAACGACCATCGTGGGCCTGAACGACTGGGCGGGGCTGGTGCCTTCGGCACTGGTTTTCATCGTGTTGCCGGCAAGCTTGACCCAGTTGATCCTCGGGCTGGCACGCGCCCACCTGCCGAAACACTATTTCGTCTACGTGTTTATCAACGCCTTTCTGGCGGGTGGTCTCGTTTCAGTAATCACCGCGTTCGTCGCAACAGGCCTGCTGCTGTCCGCGGAGGCCTATTCACTGCAGAAATTGAGCGACAGTTACCTGCTTTTCCTGCCCCTGATGTTTTTTCCTGAGGCGGTGCTGAACGGCTGGCTGATCTCGATCATGGTCGGTTTTAAACCGCACTGGGTCGGATCCTTTAGCGACGAGGAATACCTGCAAGGCAAGTAATGCGACGTCTTGCACCTTGGCGATGCTAACCTAGCGGGTGATTCAGGACTGCCCGGGCGAATCTTGACGAGGAAATTGCTTTGAGCTGGTGGGGAAAACTGGTTGGCGGCGCCTTCGGCTTCATGCTTGGCGGGCCGCTCGGGGCCCTGCTGGGTGCGGCGCTGGGGCACAACTTCGATAGAGGCCTGAACGCCCTGCCGGACGACGTGGGGTTGGGGTTCGACGCCGGCGACCGTGAACGTGTCCAGACCGCTTTCTTCACCACCACCTTTTCGGTGATGGGGAGCGTTGCCAAGGCCGATGGGCGGGTCAGCCCCGAAGAGATCCGCATGGCCGAGGCGGTCATGGCCCAGATGTCGCTTGACGCGGCCATGCGCAAGACGGCGATCAGCCTTTTCCATCAGGGGAAAACGGCAGATTTCGACCTGGATGCGGTGCTCGAGCAGTTTCGCCGCGAGTGCCACGGCCGTACCACCCTGATCGGTATGTTTATCGAGATCCAACTGCAGGCCGCCTACGCCGACGGTGGCCTCAACCCCGCTGAAGACCGCATGCTGCAGCACATCTGCGCGCGCGTAGGTGTGTCGGAACTCGATTATCGTCGTCTCGAACGCATGGTGCGTGCGGAGCGCGGTTTCGGTGCGGGCGCAGGTGATCCGGGTTCACGCCGGGCGGCATCATCGGGGCGTCCGAGTCTGAACGAGGCGTACCAGGTGCTGGGCGTGGATGCGAAGGCCGGTGATGCCGAGGTAAAGCGCGCCTACAGGCGCCTGCTCAGCCAGCACCATCCGGACAAGCTGGTCTCCAAAGGTCTGCCTGAGGAGATGATGAAGCTCGCAACGCAAAAGACCCACGAGATTCGTCAGGCCTACGAGCATATCCGTGAGGCGCGCGGCCAGAAAAATTGAGGCTCAGCCTGCGTCCGCCGTCAACGTCAGGCACAGCCTGACCTACCAATACCGGGCATGCCGGCGCGGGTCGGTTTATGACCCGCGCCCGCGGCTTACTGCTGCCAGTATGGCGTACGGTAACCGGGATAGGCGGACGGGTAGCGCGGCCCGTATGACGGTGGGGCGGCGGGATAGGGGTAAGGCGGGTGCGGGGGTCTGTTGGCGCGCATGGCACGATTCTGTTCCATGGCGGCCTCGTGCCGCTCGCGCTGGCGCCTGGCTTTTTCCTCCATCTGCGCCTGGCGCTCTTTCATGTATTCATCAAAGCGCGTGCGCATATTGTCGCGATAAGTGGCCATCGCATCCGGGTCGCCATAAGGGGGGGTAACGGAACCCAGCTCGGTCTGCCACTCGACGGCCGCGGTGTTCTGCTCCGGCGGCGGCATCACGGGCGATGGCATATCGAGTGATGGCATATCGGGTGATGGCATGACTGGGGCGGCCTGTTCTATCGGCGCGAACTGTGGTGCCTGCTCGATGCCCCCCAGGCTCGCGGAAGCCGGCGGGGTCGGGGGTGTCGGCGTTGTGGGTGGGGCCGGATATGCCCGTGGCGCCGGAGTCTCCACCGGCGGAGTCGCCGCCAGCGTCGCCGGGCCTGGCGCTGGCTCGGGCATCGAAGCAGGTGGCGCGGTCGGTGCAAAGGTTGGCATCGGTGCTGATGGCAGGTCAGCGGCGGACTCGCGCCCGGCGATTTCCTTGCCCATGTCCTGCAGCTGTGCCTCGACCTGCTGTTGCTGCGCGTTTGCGGCCTGCTGCAATTGCTCCAGGTCGGCCTCTGAATCATTCTGCAGCGCCTCACGGCGTGCCTGCAGTTTATCCCGCATCGCGGCATGGCGTGCTGCGGCCTCTGCCGCTGCATCCGTCTCGGTCGCAGCGGCCGCCGCCTGTGCAGGGTTTGCCGTTTCCGGGCTCACTGCTGCTGCGGCCCAGGGCGGGTCTGCCGGCAGTTCGAATCCGCGCTCGAGGGCGCGTTTCTTCAGTTGCTCATACTGCGCATTGCGATAGTCTTCGCGCGCCTGACCCTCGAGTGCCGCCATGGTTGCCGTGTGGGTGGCAAGCTCCGCCTCGCTCATGAGCCGAGATGTTGCCGACGCGTCGGTCGCTGCCGATGTCGCCTGCAGGGTGATCGAGATAACGAGGCCCAGGAGGCCGCCGGCGAACTGCTTTTTCTGGATCATGTCAAACTACCTTGCTGCGATGCGGGACTTGACATTCTAGCTCGGAATGCCCGCATTGCTAACCGGTGGAATCGGGGAAAGGGGCCACGGCCTCCGTCCTGCGACAGCCGCCGCGCACCCTTGAGGTCAGCCGGTGCGCTCGATTCCCAGCTTTTTCATGCGCGATCTCAGCGTACTCGCCGGAAGATCGAGTATCTCCGCCGCCCCACCTTTACCGGCGACCGCCCAGCCCGTGCGCTCCAGCACCTGGCGGATATACCGGGCCTCGTTCTCGGCCAAGGGCACGAATTCCTCCGCCACTGGGGTCTCTGTGGGGGAGGGCAGCGGCGCGGCTTCCGCGCTGGAACTGATTCCGGAATCGACCAGGTGTGGAGCGATCGGGACCACCTTGTCGCGGGCCAGTATGGCTGCCCGTTCGATGACGTTTTGCAACTCGCGGATATTGCCGGGCCAGTGGTAGGCCATCAGCAGGCGCATACCGTCTTCGGAGATGCGGCTGAAAGTCCTGCCCTGGGCGCGTGCCTGATCTGACAGAAACTTGTTGACCAGCAGCGGGATGTCTTCGCTGCGCTCGCGCAGGGGCGGTACGGTGAGCGGGAAGACGTTCAGGCGGTAGAACAGGTCCATACGGAAGGAGCCATTTTCAACCATCTCGACCAGATCACGGTTGGTCGCGGCAATCATCCGAACATCCACCCTGATCGCGGTTTCCGAGCCGAGCCTGCTGATTTCATGCTCCTGCAGGACGCGCAGCAGCTTCACCTGGGCATCCAGAGGCAGTTCGCCGATCTCATCCAGAAAGATGGTGCCGCCGTCGGCCAGCTCGAAGTGGCCCTGACGTTGCTTGTTGGCACCTGTGTAGGCGCCTTTTTCGTGCCCGAACAGCTCGCTTTCGATCAGCGTCGGGGTAATGGCGCCACAATTGACCTTGATCAGGGGTCTGTCATGTCGGGGGCTGAGTTCGTGAATCGCCCGTGCAAGCGCCTCTTTCCCGGTGCCGGATTCGCCGATGATGAGTACGGAGCTGTTGGTCGGGGCGACCTGGTCTATCTGGTCGAGCACCGCCCTGAGGGCCGCACTCTCGCCGACGATGCTGTCGAACCGACCTTCGCTTTTGACCTCGGCCTGGAGATAGGCGTTCTCCGCCTGCAGGCGGTCGCGCAGGCTTTCAACCTCTGCCATGGCGTCGCGCAAGGCGTGTTCCTGGCGCTTGCGTTGGGTGATATCCCGAAACGCCAGCACGGCACCCTGCACCTCGTCCGCGCGTTTTATCGGGGTGCAGGTCCAGCTCACCGCGAAATGATCTCCCGAGTGACGCCAGAAGACATCACTGTCGCTTTCCTTGGCGATGCCCTGTTTCAGCGTTTGATAAATGCCTGTCTCGATGAAGTGGTAAGGGCTGCCATCCCAGCGCGCGTACATGTGCAACTCATGGACCGACTGGCCAATCAATGCATCCTTGGGAAATCCCGTCAAATCGGTGGCTGCCGGATTGGCAAAGGTGATGTTGCCTTCGAGGTCGAGGCCGTAGATGCCGTCGCCTACCGAATCGAGGATCGGTTGGTTGGCGGCCTCGAGTTGACGGTTGCGTTCCCCGAGCTCGGTGCGCAGGCGTGCGATGGTCAGGTGTGTCTCTACGCGGGCAATCACCTCTTCGGCCTGAAAGGGTTTGGCGATGTAGTCGACGGCACCCATTGATAGGCCCTTGATCTTGTCGTCGGTATCATCGAGCGCTGAAAGAAAGATGACCGCGATTTCATGCGTTTGCGGGTTTTCCTTCAGTCTGGCGCAGGTCTCGAACCCATCGATACCGGACATCATGATGTCGAGCAGGATGAGGTCGGGGTGGGCCCATTGCGCAACCTTCAGTGCGTCCTCGCCGCTCTTGGCGACAAGCAGCTTGTGCCCCAGCCCTTTCAGCGTGCCAAACAGGAGCTGCAGGTTGGTCGGGTTGTCGTCGACCAGCAGAATAGTGCTTTGGTTCGCTTGCGGTGGTTTCATTCAATACGGCCAGACAACGATTCAGAGCATCATAAAAGATTAGGGCCTGTTCACACTAGAAACTCGCTTATTTGAAGTGCGAACAGGACCTCAGGAGGTCGCCGGGAGACGATCGGACAGCTTGCGCAACCCGTCGAAATCGAACAGGCGTGCCATCAGTGCGAGGCTTTCGGCATCGGTGTGAGGTACAGCCGGATTTGCAGCCAGCTCTTCGGCTAGCTGGAACAGGCTGGCCACGTCGCCAAGGTCGATTGCGGCTCGGATTCGTCGCTGGGTCTCGGTCGCAAGTTCTGCCGGCCACTCCGGCTGGGTGTCGAAAGGCATCTGATGTTGTGCCGGCCAGGCCTCGAAACGAATGTCGAGCAGTTCGCCGATCAGGTCTAGTAATTGTTCGTCGCTAAACGGCTTGGCCAGGAAGCCGTCGTATCCCGCGTCTATGGCCTGCGTGCCGGCATCTCGGAACACGCTGGCGCTCACGGCGATCAGCTTGGGCGCGCCTAAAACGGCAGTGCTGCGCATTGCAGCCAGGGTTGCGTCGGCCTCCTCGGTGGGTCTGCGCAAGTCGATCAAAACCACGTCGAAGGCCGTTTCTGCCAGCCGGCGGGCAGCCGTCTCCTCATCCTCGACAGATTCAACCTCGCAATCGGCGATCCGCAGCAGCGTGCTTATTACGTCGCGGTTTTCGGTCAGTTTGTCCACCACCAGCACCGAGCAGCTCATGCCCGGGGCCAGCCGCCGTTTCTCCGGCTGCTTGTGTGTATCCGGTACAGGGTATTCCAGCTGGTCCGCGGTGGCGGGCTGGTAGGGTATCTCGAACCGAAAATGGCTGCCTTGGCCAAGCTCGCTTTGGACGTTGAAAGACTCACCTCCCAGCAGTCTGATGAGTCTTTCATTGATCGCCAGGCCCAGGCCCGCGCCGTCGATCGCCTGATCCTCTCTGGCCTGATGAAACGGATCGAAAATTGCGCCTAATTTTTCCGCGGGGATCCCGACACCGGTATCCGTGACCTTGAAATTCAGCCGGCCTCCCGTCGTCGATTCTGCGTGCAGCGTGACTGAGCCGTGCTCGGTGAACTTCACCGCATTGCCCAGGAGGTTGAGCAGGATCTGTTTGAGTTTCACCGCGTCCGTGACGATAGCGGCCGGCAGGTCGCGGGCAAGTATCATATCCAGCCTCAGCCCTTTGCTCTGCGCGCGCTGGGCCACGATCAAGCGGACGTCCTCGCAAAGTTGCCTGAGGTCGGTGGCCTGGAAATCCAGCTCCATCCGGCCTGCTTCGATCTTGGTAAGGTCGAGGATGTCGTTGATCAGATTGAGCAGGTGCTGTCCGCAGCGCTCGATGGCCTCGAGGTTCTCTTTTTGGCCCGGGCTGGTGGCCGGGTCGCGCCGCAGGATCTGCGCATAACCCAATACCCCGTGCAGGGGCGTGCGCAGTTCATGGCTCATGTTTGAAAGGAATTCCGATTTTGCGCGGTTGGCCTGCAGCGCTTTTTCGTTTGCCAAGCGCAGCGCCTCCTCGGTCTTGCCTGTTTCTTCTATCTGGCGCAGCAGACGTGCATTGCTGTCCTGCAGGGCAGATGTGCGTTGAGCGACACGCTGTTCGAGCACCTGGTAGGCGCTTTGAAGCTGGTTTTCGCGATCTGCGATGTGTCGTCCCATGCGGCGGATCGCGACCGCCAGTTCGCCCAGTTCATCGGTCGATGTCACATGCGGGGTGACCGCGAAGTCGCCCTGGGCGATCTGGCGCACGCTGGCGCTCAAGGCTTCGAGTGGCTGTGTGATTCGTCGGGCCACGGCCCCGATGCTGGCGACGATTGCGAGCAGGGACAGCAGCAGGGACACTGCGACCAATGCAGTCTCGCGGCGCGCGGGCTCCAGCGCTGTCGCGGTTGGCGTAACGGCCGTGATTCGCCATGCAAATCCGGGCAGTTCAACGCTGACAAGCCAATAACCGGATTCCTGACCCTCTTCGTCACTGAAAGTCATAAGCTGGTTTGCAGGAGTGTCGAGAGGGATTTTCGGGGCCAGTTGGTCTATCTCAGGAGGCGTCCCCTCGGGAGGCACCAGGGTGCCATCATCACGGCTGAGAAAAAGTGACACGGTGGGGTCCTGCTGACGGGCCATTTCTGCATAGATGTCGGCTACCGCCAGTTCCACCCAGGTGTCTCCAATGCGGTTTCCCTGGCGGTAAATCGGTCGGCTGAATCGCAGCCGGTTTTCGTCAAGCTGCCAGCCGGCCGCTCGCGCCGGCGCAGGCCCGTCCATTGAGCGCAATGCCCGGCCTGCCGGTTCGCCGCGGTTCATTACGGCCCCGCGCTCCGGTTGTCCGTATGCAATGGCGGCGGTTTGTGCGATCGGGGTGCGGCGTAGGCCGTCGATCAGGTGTGCGTACATGATTGTTTGCGACTGACCGGGTTCCGCCAGTACCAGATCGCCAAGGCTCTGGGCTAGCAACGGGACCTGCGACAGGACCAACTCAAGCCTCGAAGCCTGGAGATGCGCGTGTTCCACCAGCCAGCTTCGTGCGTTTGAGCTCAGGTGCTCCCGAACATGCGATACGCCGAGCCAGAATAGCACGGAGAAAACCGCGACCACCGGCAGGACGGTGAAAAGGATCAGTTTGCTC
>Ga0265303_10002649_pt1 | contig 11121 bp, 10 predicted proteins | sample Helome_2_FD_192494 | JGI IMG/M metagenome (GOLD analysis project Ga0265303, IMG submission 192494) | Marine sediment microbial communities from subtidal zone of North Sea - Hel_20160317 (Illumina Assembly) | ecosystem: Environmental > Aquatic > Marine > Subtidal zone > Sediment ...
CATTCCCGTGAAATTGTTGAACTCGATCCCAAACAAAATGAAATGGCACGCATCGGCACCACCCATCTGGTCACCATAATGAATGATCACGATTGCCTGCCAACCCACAATTTCCGCTACGGATCTCACTCCGAAGCGCCCAATCTGGGCCAGGAAGTCTATCGACGCCTGTTTGATCCGGGTTTCGACGGCTGCTGGATGGGGTGTACCGTGGCTTGCTCCCACGGAGTTAAAGACTTTGTTCCGCTTACTGGACCGTTTAAAGGCCAAAAAGTTTTCGTGGATGGTCCGGAATATGAAACCGTTGCCGGCTGCGGTTCCAACCTAGGAATTTTTGATCCCAATACGGTTATAGAACTCAATTTCTATTGCGATGCTTACGGTTTGGACACCATTTCGGTGGGCACGTCCATGGCTTTTGCCATGGAATGTTTTGAAATGGGGTTGATCAACGAAACCCATACCGGCGGTATGGATTTAAGTTTCGGCAATCGCGCCAGCGCCCTGGAGCTTGTACACCAAATGGCCGCCGGTGAGGGCTTCGGTCATATTATCGGGCAGGGTATCCGCAAAATGAAAGAAAAATTTGCCAGGAATTTTGGAGCCGATTCAGCCACCATGGCCGACATCGGCATGGAATCTAAAGGGCTGGAGTTTTCCGAATACATGACCAAAGAATCTCTGGCCCAGCAGGGTGGCTACGGACTGGCGCTAAAGGGCCCCCAACATGATGAAGCCTGGTTGATTTTTCTGGACATGGTCCACAATTTTATGCCGACCTTTGAAGAGAAGGCCGAAGCGCTTCACTGGTTTCCAATGTTTCGCACCTGGTTTTCGCTCTGCGGGCTGTGTAAACTGCCCTGGAACGATATCATTCCCGAGGACAATAAAGATACGGCGGAACCGGCCAAGGTCGGCAAGCACCTACAATGGTATGCAGACTATTTCAGCTCGGTCACCGGACGGAACTCCGACCCTGATGACCTGGTTGCCATGAGCGAAGGGGTTTATAATTTCCAGCGAATATTCAACCTCAAAATGGGCTTTGGAACAAGAAAGCATGATGCCCTGCCTTACCGGGCAGTGGGACCGGTAACCGAGCTGGAATATGAATCCCGGGCCGAGCGCTACGACACCCAGCTGAAAGAAAAATATAAGGTTGCTATAGAAAGCAAAACCACTGCCGAAAAAACAGCGATCCTGCGTCGATTGCGGGAGGAGCAATACCAAAAGCTACAGGATGCCGTTTACGAACGCAGGGGATGGACCCCTGACGGCATTCCAACGATAGATACGGTAAAAAGATTGGGGATCGATTTTGATGAAGTCCTCGAGGTTCTCAAGGCCCATGGTGTGCAATAATGATCAAGATTGCCGACCATACCATCGACTGGCATGAGGGGATGACCATAAGCGACCTGCTCATCGAGATAAACGACCCCCATCCCTATGCTGTCGTTCGCATCAATCAAGCCTATGTTTCAAGACCCAACTTTGACAAGACGACCATCCCGGACAATGCCGAAGTTTTTTTGATAGCAATGGTGGCGGGAGGTTAGTATCTGATTTTGGATTTGGGATTGTGAATTTCGGATTTAAATAAGGTTAAGAAAATAATCCATATATAAATCCCAAATCCGCTATTTCCATTCGCGAAACCGTATCCCATTTCGCTCCCATCCATCACAGCGTTGAACATCTATAATTGCCTCATCTGACAGATAGCGACCTTGCCTCCTATATTTGCATTCTGCCAAAGGATGTGATATTTTTAATAATAATTGAATAGTCGCGGCCCCTGCGCCATGGGGACGGCCCTGTGAATTGACTGGAGGAAATTTATTTAAGTTTCGACCCTACTCGGCCGATAGAGGCTTAGCAACATGGTATCCGAAGCCCCTTGCCAAAAATATTCTTTTTTAAATTTAAGATTATATATCAGATGGTTGTAGTGATATTCGAAAAGATCTCGCCTGCACCGCTTAAAAATGCGTCCACCGGTGGGCAGTTCTGGGCGGATACCCGGCATTTAAGGGGAGAAACTTAAACGGGCTGAAGGGAGCGAACACCCGAATCGGAAATTTTTTATTCATGAAAATTGATCTTTGAAATGGGCCAAGCGGTTTTTAAAGCAAGGCTTACCCTTTGATTTCTCATGAAATTTCTTGACTTATCGATGATAATATAATTTAGTTTAATAAACCCCCGGCTGGTTGGCCGGGCCCCGCAACGTCACTCGATTAGTTAAGATAAAAAGGTTGGGCCTCATATGTTTGTTTTCAGCAATTTATTAACCGCCATAGCCAAAATACTGGATGTCGTCCTTGTCATTTTCATGTGGATCGTAATTGCCCGCGCAATTCTGTCATGGGTCAGTCCTGATCCTTACAACCCGATCGTTCGCTTTATTCACAATATCACTGAACCTATACTTTTCCAAATACGGAAAAGGATTCCATTGAATTTTGGTGGTATTGATTTTTCTCCTATTCTCGTTCTTTTGGCTGTTATCTTTCTGCGACGTTTCGTTGTCCAAAGTCTTTACGAACTGGCGCTTACGTTGCGATAAACAGAAAGGCCGGTGAAAACCAATGAACATAACTCCCCTTGATATTCAGCAGCAGAAATTTAAGACCAAAATTCGCGGATTCGACGTTCGGGAGGTAGATGCTTTTCTTGAGAAAATGGCCAACGTATTTGAATCGTTGCAAAGGACTCATAAAAGTTTGCAAGAAGAGGTTCGGCGCCTTGAACTTGAAATCCAGGGATATCGGAAACGCGAGGAAACTTTTAAGAGAGCGTTGCTAAATTCCCAAAAAGTTTTGGACCAAATGAAAGATAATGCCCGCAAATCAGCAGAGCTGATAATTGCTGAAGCCGAAGTCAAGGCGGAAAAAATTTTAAACAACGCTCACAATCGGCTGGCGCAACTGCATGAGGACATATCGGAGTTGAAACGGCAGCGCACCCAGATTGAAGTACAGATCGGCTCAATTGTTGAGGCCCACAGTAAACTACTTGATCTCAGCAAAGAAGGCGCCAAAGCAATGGATGAAGAGGATGCCAAACTGAAATTGCTGAAACAGGCGAAATAAAACCAGTTGCATCTTCTGATTTTCAATAGGACCGCCAGAGGCGAATACAACAGCGTGTCAGAAATTCTTTTTCCCTGGAGTTATGGAGCATTGACGCGCAAAGTCGCTTGAGGCGGTCTTGTCAGCAAGGGCGACTTTTTTGGGGAAATGATCCGATATAACTTAGTCTTGACGTCGTGTGACGTATTGTGAAACCGGGAGCAATGAATGGCCAAGATTGATGCATTTTTCAAATTGATGAACGAACAGGGGGCTTCAGATCTCCATCTGACGGCAGGGCAACCCCCGGCTCTGAGAATTCGAGGTGAGATTGAGAGAATTAAATATAAAGTTCTGGACAGCGATGATTTAAGGGGAATGCTGTACGAAATTGCCCCGGAACAGAAAGTAAAATCATTTGAAGAATCCGGAGATGTTGATTTCGGCTACGAGATTCCGGGGCTGGCCAGGTATCGCGCCAATTTTTTTATGCAAAAAAATGGCGTCGGAGCCGTATTTCGAGAAATCCCCAGTGCCATCATGACCGCTGATCAACTCGGTCTTCCTCCGGTAGTGTCTAAACTGGCAACCCTTCCCAGGGGTCTGATTCTGGTTACCGGCCCTACGGGAAGCGGCAAGTCAACAACGCTGGCAGCCATCGTCGATGTGGCCAATCGTGCCCGCAAAGATCATATCATCACTGTCGAAGACCCGATAGAATTTGTGCATCAAAGCCAGGGATGCATCGTCAACCATCGCGAGGTCGGCATTCATACTGAATCATTTTCAACCGCCTTGCGCGGCGCCCTGCGGGAGGACCCGGATATTATTCTGGTGGGAGAAATGCGGGATCTTGAAACGATATCACTGGCGGTGGAAGCGGCTTCCACCGGACATTTGGTCTTCTCCACCCTGCATACATCCAGCGCCTATAAAACTGTTGACCGGGTGATCGAAGTTTTCCCGTCATCAGAACAGCCTCTGATCAGATCAACCCTTTCAGATGGGCTGCGGGCAGTTATCGCTCAGGTACTCTTTAAGCGTATCGACCGCAAGGGTCGGGTGGTTGCTCTGGAAATCCTGATCGCAAATCCGGCCGTACGCAATTTAATCCGGGAAGCCAAAACACATCAGATACCATCGATGATTCAGACCGGGAAAAAATACGGCATGATCCTGCTGGATGATTCCATCATGGAGCTTTATTCCAAAGGGATGATCAGCGCCGAGGAAGCTTATGCCAAAGCCAATGATAAAGGCCGGTTCAGGCCCCTGCTCAAAGCACCGCCACCGGATTTTACCGAGGCCTAGCGCGGTTTAGAGATAGCTGACTCATTGGTTGGAGAAGAGCTTAAATACGTACGTGGACCCAATTTGAGTTAAAACCCAGACCCAAGCGCGTGTCTTTATGAAGAAACAGGAAATCGATCATATTTTGGTAAGAATGCTGGATTTTCACCGGGATGTTTCCGACCTGAACTTTACGGTGGGGAAACCCATGCAGGTTGAAAGCGCCGGAGAACTGATCCCCGTTGACATCAAACCGGCTTTTAAAGCACTTTCGCCGTTTCAAACTGAAATTTTGGCGCTGAATTTAATCAACCAGGACCGTCGCTTGACCGAAACCCTGATTAACAGCGGATCCTGCGACTTGTCCTACAGTTTGCCCGGTAAAGCGCGTTTCAGAGTCAACATCTTTTCCCAAGGGAGCAATCTTTCCATTGTTTTGCGAAAACTCGAATCCAAAATACCGACGATTGAAGAACGCGGGCTGCCAAAACCCATGTATCAGATAGCCCAGGAAAAAAATGGTCTGGTATTTATCACCGGCGCCACGGGATCCGGTAAAACCACCACCCTAGCGGCAATATTGGATCAAATCAACGAAGCCAAATCTGTACACGTTATTACCCTGGAGGATCCGGTCGAGTATCAGCATCCGCATAAAAAATCAACTTTTAACCAGCGAGAGCTAGGGCTTGATTTTGATGCTTACGCCAGCGGACTGCGTGCAGCCCTGCGGCAGGCGCCCAAGGTAATTCTGGTGGGCGAAATGCGGGACCGGGAAACAGTCGAAATCGGCCTCAGCGCTGCCGAGACCGGCCATCTGGTTTTAACCACCCTGCATACCGTTGATGCCGGCTCAACGGTCAACCGTATCATCGGTATGTTCCCCAACGAAGACGAACGCCAGATCCGTATCCGGCTTGCTGATGCGGTTCGATGGATTGTGTGTCAACGGCTGCTGCCCAAAGTCGGAGGAGGCAGGGTCGCCACCTTTGAAATACTGGGCTCCAACCTGAGAGTTCAGGATGCCATCCTGCACGGGGAAAGCGAGGGGAAAACCTTTTATGATATTATGGACGCCAGCGGCGCATTCGGGATGGTAACCTTCGACCACCATCTTGTTGGCTTATATGAGGAGGGCTTGATCACCCAGGAAACAGCCATGGCGTATGCGTCACAGCGCGGAATCGTGGGTCGCGGTATTGACTCCATAAAAAGCTCGCGAGGGGAAACCACCACCGACATTGACAAACTGGAGATCGATCGCACCTACAACAAAGCGTTGTGATACCAACCACAAGCAACGATTGGATTGCATAACGGGCGGAGAACCAAAAAGGACAATGATTAGGGTGTCTCATGGATGTATTTTGCAGTAAATGCTCAAGTAAGTTTCGAATCCCGGACGAAAAAATTCCAGCCGGTCGGGTATCCACCATACCGTGTCCCAAATGCAAAACCCGAATTTCCCTGGATCCGGCCAAAAAATCCCCCGGTGGCGAGGTCGCCCCGGCCGAATCAAAAGACGGCACCGGCTATGACGCAACCGACAAGCCCTTCGATTTTATTGAAGAAGAAGGTTTAACCGCGCTCTTGTGCGAACAGAATCCGATTGCTCGCAAAGCCATCGAATCTTCACTTAACTTGATGGATTACCAGATCACCAATGCGGAAAGTGCGCGCGATGCCCTCAAGCGCATGCGCTACCATGTCTATGATCTTATCGTCGTAGATGAGAATTTTGACACCAAAAACCCGGACGCCAACGGCGTTTTAATCTATCTGGAACGACTGCCAATGTCGACTCGCCGCAATATCTTTGTGGCCATGGTCAGCAGCAGATATCGTACCATGGATAACATGATGGCCCTTAACGCCAGCGTCAATTTAACCATCAACATCAAAAATATTGAAGACATCGGCAAAATATTAGCCCGCGGCATTACCGATACCGAGTTATTCTACAGCATTTACAAAGAAACCCTCAAAGAATCCGGCCGTATCTAATATCTATTATCCTAACAATGCCGCAGAATAATAAATACACCTGCTATGACTACCGTCAAGAAATGCGCTTGCTGGGCCTAAAAAAGCGTCTGAATGAAAAAAATTTAAGCCCCGCCGAAAAACAGCTCATCAAAAAAGAGATTCTGAAGCTCGAAAAAGCCCTCCAAATGGATTAGGATGTGATCTACACGATTATTGCTATCGTTGTTCCTCTGGTAGAGCTTATTGGTATTCTAGCCGCCGTTCATGCTGTGATGAATGCCCGGACCTCCCAGGGGGCTATTGCCTGGGCCATTTCGCTGATCACCTTTCCGTGGCTGGCGCTGGCGCTGTATGCAATCTTCGGACGCAACAAGTTCCACGGATATGTGTCACTGCGCAGTTCAAAAGATTCGGAAATTCATCATTATATCGATAATCTTAAGTCCGAGGCTGCTGATAAAGAATTGATTGGTGAAGATCTGGCCGAATCACGAAGAGCGCTCACCCGTCTGGTGGAGCAGCCTATTCTGCAAGGCAACAAAAGCCGGCTGCTCATAGATGGACAGGAAACCTTCCGCAGCATATTTGAAGGAATCGAATCGGCCCAACAGTATATTCTGGTGCAGTTTTTTATTGTTAAAGATGATGCCATTGGTCGGGAACTGCAGGCAAAACTGATTCAAAAGGTCAGAGAAAACGTTAAGGTCTATTTTTTGTATGATGAAATCGGCAGCCATAAACTGCCGCAAAGTTATCTGCGTGATATGCAAATCGCCGGGGTCTTCACCTCGGCTTTTCACACGACAAAGGGCAAAACCAACCGGTTTCAGTTAAATTTTCGAAATCATCGTAAAATAGTTGTGGTGGACGGAAAAATCGCCTACATCGGCGGCCATAACGTCGGAGATGAATATCTGGGCAAACATTCGCAATTCGGGCCCTGGCGCGATACCCATGTCAGGATCGAAGGCCCGGTAGTTCAGGCCGTTCAATATTGTTTTGTGGAGGACTGGTACTGGGCCACCAAAGGAATACCCGACCTGAACTGGGAGGTAAACCGGGCCGCTGATGGACATGAAGATGCCTTGATAATTGCCTCCGGTCCGGCTGACCGTTTGGAAACCTGCGGTTTGATGTTCGTCCAGGTCATCAATGCGGCAAGAAAACGGGTCTGGATCGCCAGTCCCTATTTTGTGCCCGATCTGCAGACCCTGAGTGCATTGAAACTGGCCGCCCTGAGAGGTGTGGACGTGCGAATCCTCATGCCGGAAAAAGCGGATCATCGCACGGTATACCTGGCGTCTTTTTCCTATTACCAGAATACGCTACCCTTCGGAATTAAATTATACCGCTACACAGCCGGGTTTATGCATCAGAAAGTATTTCTGATTGATTCATCCTGTGCAGCCGTGGGCACGGCCAATCTGGACAATCGATCCTTCCGGTTGAATTTTGAAATTACCCTGCTGAATTACGACTCCGGGTTCGTAAAAGAAGTGGAAGCCATGCTCGAAAATGATTTTTCCCGCAGCCGGCCGGCCACCATGGAAGACTACAGCCAGCGGTCTTTTTTTTTCAAACTTGCGGTTCGCTCAGCCAGACTGTTGGCTCCGATTCTGTAATTGCCCGTTATGAGCGTTTGCAGGTGATCGAATCTGATACTTTTCGTACGCTTACTCGTGCGCGTCCTCGAGGATCAGAATTTTTACCTTCTTAAAATGCGAAATCTGCAATCCAAAATCCAAAATCTCAGGACTCTTCCGCTGCTCTGAGTGCATCTATTATTTTGACGGTCGCGACGGTATTACCGACATTATGAACCCGCACGATGTGAGCGCCGTTTAGCACGGCCGCCGCCACAGCCGCTTGGGTGCCGGTCTCCACGATGGGCAAATCCGGCCGGATGTCTTCTTCATGGGCCTGCTTGAGGATTTTACGGATAAAGGCTTTGCGGGAAGCGCCGATCAGAATCGGAAGGTCCAGGGATGCAAAGGCTTGAACATGTTTGAGCAGCAAAAGATTATCAGTAACCGTTTTGCCGAATCCAATTCCGGGGTCGACGATAATTTTTGAGCGGGGGACCCCCAGTTTTACTGCCCTTTCAACGGCATCCGTTAAAAAACTGCGGATGTCTTCGATCAGATTTTCATAACGGGGGGAAACCTGCATGGATTTGGGCTCCCCCAGCATATGCATCAGAATCAGCGGGGTGTCGAACTCAACAGCCAGGGCTGCCAGAGCGGGATCAGAGCGCAAGGCGGCTACATCGTTAATAATGGCGGCGCCGGCTTCAAGGGCCCGCCGGGCGACATCGGCTTTGGTGGTATCAATGGAGATGGGAATCGACACCCGTTGGGCAAGCGTTTCGATTACCGGTACAACCCGGCGAATTTCTTCTTCAACGGACACGGGGTCTGAAAACGGCCGGGTGGATTCTCCGCCGACATCAATGATATCGGCCCCATCGGCAGCCAGCTGTTCACCCTGGGCGATGGCAACATCGGTATCGTAAAATTTCCCGCCGTCCGAAAAGGAGTCCGGGGTCACATTTACGACCCCCATGATACAGGTTCGCTGCCCGAGCTCCAGGGCGTGGTCGGGCCATGAAAGGTGATATGATTTGGGTGGGACCATCACATCAAGTCGGTTCGGAAGTCGCCTGGGCCTCCGCCTCCGGCTCATTGTCATCGAGCTTGTGTGAAGGCAGTTCGATGCCGGGTCTTAATTCTTCTATCAACTCATCCAGTTCTTTGCCCAGGACAGTTTCTTTTTCCAGCAGCAATTCTGCGAGTTTGTGCAGAACATCTAAATTTTCCTTGAGCACATTTTCGGAGCGCTGATAGGCATCTTTGATCAGCTTGTTGATTTCTTCGTCGATGAGTTTTGCGGTAGCCTCGGAGTAGTCCCTGTGCTGGGCAATTTCCCGACCCAGAAAAACCTGCTCTTCGCCCTTGGCATAGGACAGCGGCCCCAGCTTTTTGCTCATGCCCCAGTTGCGTATCATTGTCTGAGCCAGGTTGGTGGCTTGCTTGATATCATTGGCAGCACCGGTACTGATGCGATTGAATATGATTTCTTCGGCCACACGCCCGCCGAAGGCAACCGACAGCTCGCTTTCGAGTTGATCCTTGAATTTAAAATCGCGCTCTTCGGGCAAAAACCATGTCACACCGGCGGCCTGTCCCCTTGGCACAATTGTAATCTTATTAACCGCATCGGTTTCGGGTAAAAACCGCGCGACCAGCGCGTGTCCGCCTTCATGATACGCGGTAACCTTGCGGTCTTCCTCCTTGATGACCTTTGATTTGCGCTCCAGCCCCATATAGACTTTGTCTTTGGAATCTTCAAAGTCGACCATCTCGACCTTTTCTTTGTCGCGTTTGGCAGCCAACAGCGCGGCCTCGTTGACCAGGTTCTCAAGGTCGGCGCCGGAAAAACCGGGTGTCCCTTTGGCCAGGATGAGCGGATTGACATCGGGGGCAACGGGCGATTTTTTCATGTGAACTTTAAGGATCTTTTCGCGTCCTTTGATATCGGGCATGGAAACAACCACCTGCCGGTCAAACCGTCCGGGACGCAGCAACGCCGGATCGAGTACATCGGGCCGGTTGGTAGCCGATATCAAAATAACACCCTCGTTGGATTCGAACCCGTCCATTTCAACCAGAAGCTGGTTTAAGGTCTGTTCGCGTTCATCGTGTCCGCCGCCCAGCCCGGCGCCCCGGTGCCTGCCAACGGCATCGATTTCATCGATGAAAATAATGCAGGGCGCATTTTTTTTGCCCTGAACAAATAAATCCCGCACCCGTGATGCACCGACCCCCACAAACATCTCTACAAAGTCGGAGCCGCTGATACTAAAAAAGGGCACCCCGGCCTCGCCTGCAATCGCGCGCCCCAGAAGCGTTTTTCCGGTTCCCGGCGGGCCCATCAAAAGGACTCCTTTGGGAATTCGTCCACCCAGGCGGGTAAACTTTTTGGGGTCTCTTAAAAACTCGACAATTTCTCCCAGTTCTTCTTTGGCCTCATCGATGCCGGCAACATCCTCGAAAGTTACTTTCTCGGATTGATCGGTCGCCAGGCGCGCCCGACTTTTGCCGAAAGACAGTGCCTTACCGCCCCCGGCCTGCATCTGGCGCATGAAAAAAATCCAAACGCCGATTAAAATCAACATCGGAAACCATGAAACCAATACGGACATGTACCATGGATTCTCCGCAGGAGGTTTGGCGCTGATGGTAACATTTTTTCCCCGCAGTGTGTTAATGAGATCGTTGTCCTGGGGAGAATAAATTTTGAAACGATTACGATTGATATCCGTGACAAGCAGCTCCTGACCCTGGATTATCACCTCGGCCACACGCTCGCTTTCGACCATGTCCAGAAACTCGGTATAGCTGATGCTGGTTTCAGCCATCTGCTGTTGACTGAAAAGATTGTAAAGCATGACCATCATCAAAGTGATGACCAGCCATAACGCCAGATTTTTATAAAACGGATTCAAATGTTTTTACCTCCCGGTTTGAAATGAATATTGACTACTGACAAATGAATAATAATAAAGGTCGCTGCACTCCATCTTTTTTTTAAAGGGACCTGTTCCTAAATTCGCCATTCTTTTTTCGACATTAGTCAATCGTTTAGTATCCCGTATCTTAATTGAAATATCAAGTTTGATAGTCTCGTAAAAAGTCGGATTGGGGAGCGACATTGCCCCTTTCGGAAAAAGGGTTTCGACACCGGCGGCGTTAAGAATTCCAAGCTGTTTGAG
>Ga0265303_10002650_pt1 | contig 11120 bp, 10 predicted proteins | sample Helome_2_FD_192494 | JGI IMG/M metagenome (GOLD analysis project Ga0265303, IMG submission 192494) | Marine sediment microbial communities from subtidal zone of North Sea - Hel_20160317 (Illumina Assembly) | ecosystem: Environmental > Aquatic > Marine > Subtidal zone > Sediment ...
GGCTTGCCCGCGAATATCCGGACGTCTGGGTCCACACGCACCTCGCGGAGAACAGTGATGAGGTCGAACAGATTGCGAGGCAGTTTCCGTCCTGCCGCAGTTATCTCGATGTCTATGACAGCTTCGCGTTGCTTCGCGAGCGATCCGTTTTCGCGCACTGTTTGTACATGGATGACCAGGATCGCACCCGTATGGCGAGCGAGGGCGGCGCCGCGGCGTTCTGTCCGACATCCAACCTGTTTCTGGGCAGCGGCTTGTTCGATTTATCGGCAATGCGTGCGGCTAATATTCGCTGCGGTCTCGGGACGGACGTCGGTGGCGGCACGAGCCTGTCACTGCTGAGCACGGCCAGTGAGGCGTACAAGGTCCTGCACTTGCAGGATCATGCTCTGCCCGCCACGCGGGCGCTGTACCTGGCGACGCTGGGTGCGGCTGAAGCTCTGTATCTTGATGAATACATTGGTAATTTTCTGGCCGGCAAGGAGGCGGACTTCGTTGTGCTGGATCCGGCGGCGTCTCGTCTGAGCAGCCGACGAACGGCCGCGGCCGAGACGATTGAGGAAGTGTTTTTCGCATTAATGACGCTGGCGGACGAACGACATGTTGCGGCGACTTATGTGCGCGGCGAACAACAAAAGCGGAGTTGATGACGTCCGGCCAATTGCCGAAACGGCCTGCACAGGAGGTTGTTTCGAGTGGAACGGTCGATTTTTCCCAATTCGTGCTTTTCGATAGCGTAAGCCATTGAGACGCCATATCTTTCGTGGCCTATGCAGGATCGCAATAACAACATACTCAACAGAGTCGTTCTAAAACTTCTGCAGCCCATCGCACGCTTGTTTCTGCGTTTCGGTCGCGGCTATCGCGAGTACTCGGAGTTGTCGAAAGCCGCCTTCGTTGTAGTGGCCGCAGAAGACTACGGTGTGCACGGCAGGCCGACCAATGTGTCGCGGATCGCTGCGATGACCGGGCTGACCCGCAAGGAAATCAGTCGGCTTCGCAAGAAAATCGACAATGGCGAAGCCGCGATTTGCGAACGTGGGACGCCACTCGAGGAAGTGATTTCGGCGTGGCGCTCTCGCGACGAATTTCTGCACTGCGACGGCAAACCGGCAGTGCTGCCACTCGCTGGTGAGCGTGGCTCGTTCCAGTCCCTCGTCAAGCAATTCGCCGGAGATATTCCCGAGGGCGCGATGCGCAAGGAACTGCTTCGCACAGGCGCCGCCGAGCTCGTTGGCGAGACGATTCGGCAACTGCCTGTCGACCCTGAGAAGGAAGCGGCGGAGGCAACAATGGCGAACCAGCTGCGGGCGGGTCCCTTTCCGCTGCTTGTGGCGCTGGCCCACAATGAAGCTGTGTACCGAGACAGCGACGGCTGGCCACTCGACTTTGTTGGTGGCAAGAGGATCAGAAAGTCGGACGTTCGGCGCGTACGCAAGCTCGTGTCGGTTCGCCTGCGCGCAGCTACCACCAATATTGCCGATCTCCTGGATGCCTACGCGACGCTTCATGTCGGCGAGGGAACGGATGAACCGATGGTGGCCGTGTCCGCCGGCGTATTCTATGCTGAAGGGCTGGATCCTGCCGACGACTAGGCCAGATCAAGCGGAGAACTGAACGCTCGCATCGAGATGTGACTCTGCTTTGAGCGACGTCGTAATCAGGCAGTTGCGCTCCGCTTTCTCCATTAATTTCAGCGCCTTTGTCTTATCCGTGCCGGTCGGCACCGTCAGCCGGGCGGTCACGTCAAAAGCCGTGAACTGGGTCGCTCGCTCGACCTTGTCCAGCGTGCCGGACACATCGCAAGTCAATGACTCCCACTCCAGCCGTGCTGCCCGTGCAATTGCACGAAACGTCAGGATGAAGCAGTTGGCGACCGTGCCGACGAGCAGTGACTCGGGTGACCAGACGTCGCCGGGCCCGCCAAATTCGGGAGGGCCGGCGGTATCGATGCTCTCGACACCGGCACTCGAAATAGTGACCAGGCTTTTGTTGTCGGCGTCTGCGGAAGCGACGTAATGGTGGGGGAGGTCTTGCATGCGGGTTCCTGTTCTCGACGTAGTTTCAGAATGCGCCATAGATAGGGCCCGCGGCCACGAAAAACAAGTATCGGAAAACCACAATTATGGGCGTTGTTTATCAAGCCGCGGGTTTGCGGTCCGCCTTGACGTGAGGGGCGAGCCTGTCCAGAAGGCGGGCCATTTCAGGGCGATTGTCGCGAAGCTCATCGATGGAAAAACCCGACAGCTCGTAGGGCAACACCAGCCAGTCGCTGGTTTCGTGGACGTAATATTCGGGTGTTTTCAGCGTCTTTTGGGTCGGCCGATACCAAACCGTAGCGATGCGAATATCTGCGGGCAGATTTCGTCGCGTTTTCTTGGCGAGCTGGTCAATGACGGCATTGACGCTCGAACCCGTGCTGTAGACGTCGTCGACGATAAGCAGTGAGTGGTGCGCGCACAGATTCTCAAGCAGGTATTGCATGCCATGTACGCGGATCGAAGCTGCCGTACTGACCATCTCCGAATATCGCGGTTCGCCGGAGTACGAGGTGCGGATCGCAATATGGTCCGTTTCGACGCCGAAGTAGTCCAAACCTTCCTGCACGGCGATACCGACGGCGCTGCCACCTCGCCACAGGCCCACCAGGAAGTCAGGCCGGAAACCGGCCTCGAAAACAGTCGCGGCCAGCTGAAATGAATCCCGAAGTAGATCGTTTGCGGCTATGAATCGTCTGTTCATTGTTGTTGTACCTGCGTCGTGCTGCGCTAGAATTGCAGCCTTCCATTATAGCGACAGCCAGAAGTTCGCACTCAAGAGAATAACAATGGACAAAATCGTCATTTCCGCCCAGAACCTCCTCGAAGACGCCTTCGAACTCGGCATCAATATCCTGGAGAGCGGCTACGAACCCACGATGATCATCGCCATATGGCGGGGCGGCACGCCGGTTGGCATGGCGGTGCAGGAGGTCCTGCACTATTGCGGAATCGAGTCAGATCACATTGCCATTCGTACCTCATCGTACGTTGGCGTTGACGAGCGCGGCGCCGTCGCGGTGCATGGCCTGAACTACATCATTAAGAAGATCTGTTACGACGATAAGGTGTTGATCGTGGATGACGTTTTCGATACCGGTCACACGATCAAGGCCGTCATCGACGAGCTGTCGCGGCGGGCGAGAGGCAACACGCCGGAGGATATTCGCACTGCCGTGCCGTGGTTCAAGCCGAGCCGCAACGAAACCGACCTGATACCGGATTATTTCTTGCACGAGACGGCCGAATGGCTCGTATTCCCGCACGAACTGGATGCGTTGACGCCTGAGGAACTCTCCGAGCACCGGCCGGACATCGCGAAGATCGTACAAAACGCCAAAACACGGGCAATGTCGGCCTGACATCCGCATGCGACGGATTTGTGTCTATTGTGGTTCGAACAACGGTGCCCGGCCGCTGTATGCCGAAGCCGCGCGCGATCTGGCCGCGGTCCTTGTGCGTCACGATCTCGAACTGGTCTACGGCGGCGCCGATAAAGGCGTCATGGGCATCATCGCCGACGCTGTCCTCGAACTCGGCGGCAACGTCCACGGGGTCATTCCGAAGATGCTCTACGAAAAAGAAGTTGCGCATCAAGGGCTGACAAAACTGCATGTCGTGTCGTCGATGCATGATCGCAAGTCGATGATGGCGGCTTTGTCCGACGGTTTTGTCGCGTTGCCGGGTGGCTTCGGCACACTGGAGGAAATCATCGAGATCATCACCTGGGGGCAACTCCGGTTTCATGACAAGCCCTGCGGGCTACTCAATGTTGCCGGCTATTTTGATCACCTTCTTGCCTACCTGGATCACGCGAGCACCGAAGGATTCCTGCGCCCGGAGAATCGGCAGATGCTGCTCTGTGACCGGGATGCTGCGGGCCTGATCCAGAAGTTCGAGCAATACACTGCACCGCACGTTGATAAGTGGACGGACTAGCGCACACGGCCGTGTCGGCCGCGCCGCCCAACGTACCCGTTGCCAACATCGACGAGGCTGTTTCTCAGCAATTTGGTCTGCGTGGTACGTACGCGTCGCTCGTCAGTGAGCGTGATCAGAACTTCCTGCTGGAAACCGGCCGCCGTCAATACATTGTCAAAGTGACGAGTTCGGCGGAGGCGAAGATCGTCAGCGATTTTCAGGTCGCGGCAATGCTGCACCTGGAACAGTTCGACAATCTGCGAGTGCCGCAGGTGGTTCGAGCGCTCGACGGACGACTGTTCGGTAGCGTTCAGCATGCCGGCAAGACGTACCGCCTGCGCCTGAATAATTACCTTGCAGGCAACCTGCTCGCATCGGTGCCACTGAACGCTGAGCTGATGCGTGATTTCGGGGCGAAGCTCGCTTGCCTGGACGTCGCGCTTGAGCCGTTTTCTCACGAAGGCGAGCAACCGGTATTGCTTTGGGATTTGCAACGCGCCGGCGAACTGCGGGCACTCCTCGGTCACATAGACAATGCGACGATCCGGGGTCGGGTGACGTCGGTGGTCGACGATTTCGAGGCACTCGTTGCGCCCAGGCTCAACACATTACGCACGCAGGTTATCCATGGCGATGCGAATCCGGAGAATGTGCTCGTCGATCCCGGCGATCGTCGTGTAACGGGATTCATCGATTTTGGTGACATGGTCCGGGCGCCGCTGGTCTTCGACGTCGCTATTGCCGCGGCGTACCTGCGTTCTGAGGACGCGAGACCACTCGAATTCATCTCGCCTTTCGTGGCGGGGTATTGCTCCGTCCGGCCACTTGAGTCTGTCGAGTTGTTGCTGATGTTCGATCTCGTGCGTGCGCGCTTGGCAACGACGGTTACGCTGCTCTACTGGCGGCTTTCGGCGCGCGAGAAAGACGATCCTTACCGACAGAAGACGCTGGAGGGGGAAACCGACGCGAGTGCTTTTCTGGCGACGCTGGACCGCCTGGGCAGGACTGCGTTTCTGGACGAGCTCAGTCAGACGCTGCACCGCTAGTGGTCGCCAGTTACCAGAAGCCAGGATAAGCGTGCCACGCCCCGGCTACCCCGGCCGGCAACTGAGCAGCAGTTCCTTAAATCGGCCCCGCGCGGCCCGTAATATCGGGTTCCAAGTATGACTTATTGAGCAATGATGCCGATGAACCTGGACGTCGCACTGTCCGTATTGCTGGTCTTCAGCGCAGCCTGTTACCTGATGATGGGTTCGCGGCTGATTACCCTTCAACGCGAGGTTGGCAGTGTGCCGATCGGTGCACTGCTGGTTGTCATGGGCATCTGGGTGGCGGGCGCCGGAATAGAACTCGTCTCGGAGAACATTGCCATATTCTCCATCGGCCGCACCGGGCACTTCATCGGTACGGCGCTGGTGCCCGTGGTTTTGTACGTGTGCTTTCGCGAATACGCGGGGACTGAGACCAGGGTATCGACGCTGGCACTCCTGAGTCTCGTGCCACTTGCATCGATTCTATTTGCCGCTTCAAACGCATCTCACGAACTCATGTGGCTTTCGCCAGTCACTAATGGGGCCGGGGAGTTCGTGACGCGCCCTGAGCGTTGGGGCCCGTGGTTCCTTCTGGTGCACGTACCGTATAGCTACGCCCTGTTGGGCGTGGCGATAATGACGTTAGTCAGGCAGAGGTCGTCGGTGGCGCCGGCGCATCGACGCGGGTTGTTTCTCTTCAGTGCTGCGTGCATTGTGCCGATGGCAGCAACAGTTGCCTATGACCTCGGGTATGGGCCCAATACGATGTCTTTCGTACCGCTGGTATTGGTGGCGATGCTGCCGATCTACGGTTGGCTGATCATTCGCGAAAAGATCGTAGAGTTCACACCGTTGGCTTATGAAGCGGTATTTCAGCATATGCACGACCCCGTCGTTGTCGTTGACGATGATTGTCGTGTCATCAGTTTGAATCATGGCGCCGAGAAAATGCTGTCCATCATTGAGTCGGCGGCGCTGCGCGAACCACTCGAAAGTCTCTTCGGTGGCGATTCGCCTGAAGTGTTCGAAGCGCTGCAATCCGGGGAGCCGCGAAAGATGATGACGACTACCGGCCGCTTCTTGCACATCAAGGCTTCGCCGATCCAGGCGAGCCGAACGTCGGTCCGTGGCGGTAAAGTGTTGATGTTCAGAGACGTCACTGATGTCGAAAGGGCGCAAAGCGAAGTCCGCAAGAACGAAAAGTTGCTACGCACGATCATCAATCACTCGGTCAACGGCGTTATTCGATTCCGCTGGAGCGAGCATGAGAAGGGCGGCAAGGTGTTGCGCAGCATTTTCGCCAACGAGGCGGCAGGCCGATTCCTTGACCGGAATGTCGATGATCTCGTCGATCGTGTGGCACCGGATCTCATACGAATCGCAACGAACGACATGGAAAAAGACGCGGCGGCGGACATCCTGCAACGCTTCAAGCTGGCTACGTTGCAAGGCGACAGCATCGAAGCCGAGGTTCGACAATCGCAGGGGGGAGTGGAACGCTGGCTTCGCATGATCTGTGAACCGATGGGGGACGACATCGCGACGACATTTGTAGATATCACCGACTCGAAAGCCAGGGAAAAACACATGGAGTCGATTGCCACGTCCGATCCGTTGACGGGTGTGTTAAATCGACGCGGCTTCGAACGCGATGCGTCGGAGCGATTGACAGCCAGTGATGACGACGCAACGGGTGCGCTATTTTTTGTCGACTTGAACGATTTCAAACAGATCAATGATCGTTTTGGTCATGAGATCGGCGACCAGTTGTTGTGTGTCGCTGCGGAACGTCTAGGTAAGAAGCTGCGTTCATGCGACATCATTGGTCGCCCCGGCGGCGATGAGTTCGTTGCGTTGGTGCCCGACGTTGATGCGGACGTCGCGGGGAAGCTGGCGTCACGCCTGGCCAGTGGACTGGACGAGCCATACGTCATTGGTGAGCAGACGTTGAGATGCCCGGCGAGCATCGGATTTGCCATGTACCCGGAGAATGCCCGCACGCTGACCGGTTTGCTGCGCGAAGCGGACCAGGCAATGTATCGCGCGAAGGCACGTAGTCGCGGCGTCACGCCTATCCACGGCAAGGACCGGTTGGAAAAGGCAATCTAATCCGTCGGCCGGCAACGTACTCTGAGGCGCTGATTGGCGACAGAGAATAACGTGAGGTCTTGATGTCGGACGAACTCGAGATACGCGAGAGCACTCAGGCTGACGTCGCTGCGATCGAGTCACTGTATGCGGAAGCGTTTCCCCAAGAGGATCTGCTTCCGCTCGTGCAAGACCTCCTGCAGGATGCAGCAAATGCCATTTCGCTCGTCGGTGCGATTGACCTGCACATTGCAGGACATGCCATATTTACGAATTGTGGCGTGGTCGGAAGTAGCGTCAAAGCCGCCTTACTCGGGCCTCTCGCTGTCGCACCAACCTGGCAAAGACGGGGCATCGGGAGTGCGATCGTTCACGCCGGATTGCGATGCCTGAAGGACGAAGATGTGGAGCTAGTGTGTGTACTGGGTGACCCTGCCTACTACGGTCGCCTCGGGTTCGCCCCGGATACTCTCGTCGAGCCGCCATTCCCATTGCCTGCCGAATGGATCGGCGCATGGCAATCCCAGTACCTGAGTGACACGGGAGTACGCAGTGCTGGAAAACTTGCCGTTCCCCGGCAGTGGCTCCAGCCTGCCTTGTGGGCTCCCTGATTCGTCCGCTATCGGCTCGAATCCCGACATCCGACCAGTATTGTCTTGAAGTGGTATGGGGTTAAACCCATTAATGGTCGGCGCGCGGTCATGTGTTTGATACTGAACTGGCGCAATAGCCTTTCGAAACGTGGTGGACAATGGTACGGATCTTTGCTCCCTGGTTGGCCGGGGCTTTCCAGACGCCCCGATCACGCTCGTTTTGGGCATAGGCGCCACATACGACACCGCCAGGTCGAATTCTTGAAACATTTATCGGGGTAATGCGGTCTCCTATTGAAACCAATAGGAGTTCCACTCATGTCCGGTCGCTTTCACGTTTCCGTACGCACCCTTATTCTCGGCGCACTGGCCTCGACCCTGGCCCTTAGCCTGATTTACAGCAACTCCGTTCAATACGGCCACGCCGACGTGCCTGTCGCTTCGACAGCGGCCGAAATCCAGCCGCTTGGGGCAGGTGACAAGGCACCGCACTTCACGGTCGAGACAATGGCCAGCGAGCGCTTCGAGTTCGAGCCGAGGAATCTCGAACGTCCGGTAGTTTTGATTTCATTCCGCGGTGGCTGGTGTCCATATTGCAACCTGCATCTGTCAGAGTTGCGCCATGCCATCCCGGAAATCAATGCCATGGGCATCGACGTTCTTTTTCTGAGCGGCGATCGTTCGGAATTACTGGTGAGGAGCCTTGATCGCGAGACACAGGAAGATATTGACGGGATGGGCTACACCATTCTGTCGGACGCGAACGCGCAGGCCGCGCTCGCGCTCGGTATCGCTTTCAAGGCGTCGGATCGTACGATCGCGCGTCGGCAGGAAAAAGGCGACGATATCGAGGGCTCTTCCATGCTGAGGCATGGCCTCTTGCCGGTGCCGGCCGTATTTGCCGTCAATCGCGAAGGGATCATCACGTTCGCGCATGCTGATCCCGACTACAAAGTTCGCGTATCGGCAGACGAGCTGGTGGCGGCTGTGAGCGAGATAGCCATTACCTTGTAGCGCCCGGGCTCGTGCAGAACGGCGCCGGCTAATGGTAGGCTTCGTGCTCGGTACCAGGGCTCGGAGACCCCCATGGCGGCAGCAATCGTGGTGACAGGGAAAGAACTCGACGCCGGGTTCAACTTCGGCCTCGACTGATGAGCAGTTCGCGCGACGGCGCCTTGCGGCGCCTGGTTAAATCCACGACCAAAATCGAACCGCATGAGCTGACGGCGACGCTGCTGTCTTTCGCATTCGTCTTCATCCTGATGACGGCCTATTTCATTCTGCGGCCCATTCGCGATGCCATGGCGAGTGACTGGACCGACGTCGAGGTCAGCTGGCTGTGGTCGATGACCTTTTTCTTCAGTCTTGTCGCCGTAACGGTCTACGGTGCGGTGATATCGACCGTCCGCTTTCAATCCCTGGTTCCCGGCGTCTACGGTTTTTTTGCGTTGTCTTTTTTCGCGTTTCATACAGGCTCCGCGACGATCACGGATCCGGTGCTGGTCGACAAGGCCTTTTACGTTTGGCTGAGCGTGTTCAGCCTGTTTCATGTTTCCGTGTTCTGGAGCTTCATGTCCGATCTCTGGAACAGCGAGCAGGCGCCGCGACTATTCGGATTCATCGCGACCGGCAGCAGTATCGGCGCCATCGTCGGGCCCATCATCGCGGCTCTGCTGGTCGCGCCGGTCGGCAAGGACAACCTGATGCTGGTTTCTGCGACGCTGTTGCTGGTTCCGATTCCGATTATCCTGACGCTGGGTCGCCTCAAGACGACGACTCTGGACAACGCGAGTGTCAGCGCCGATCTGAGCACACAGCAAACCATCGGTCGAAATCCGTTCGCTGGCTTTGGGTTGTTCCTGACCAGCCCGTACCTGATCGGCATCGGGCTGTTCATCCTCTTGTACGTTGCCATCGGCTCATTCGTGTATTTCGAACTGAAGAACCTCCTGGCGGAGTTCTCGCGCGATGAGCGCACCCAGATATGGGCCTACATCGACCTCGCAGTGAACTCACTGGCCATTTTCACCGCGATGTTCTTGACCAGCCGTATCGCGACGCGATTCGGCATGGCAACGACGCTGGCCCTCGTGCCGGCCCTGATCGTATTGGGTATGCTCGTGATCGCGATTTCACCCGTCGTGGCCGTGGTCGCCGGCTTGCAGGTCGCGCGGCGCGCGGGCAACTACGCCATTACGCGGCCGGGACGGGAAATGTTGTTCACGGCGGTGGATCGAGAGACCCGCTTCAAGGCGAAGCCGGTGATCGACATCGTGCTGTATCGTGGCGGCGATATGCTGACCGCGTGGGCTTTCACGCTGCTGACGGCAGGGCTGGGGCTGGGTCTTGGCGCGGTCGCCGCGGTGGGTGCGGTCATTGCGGCTGTCTGGGCTATCGTGGGAATTTATCTCGGCAAGTCTTACGCGCGCCTGACGCATGATGACGGGCCTTAAATAGGAAAGAAAATGTCTGAAGCATTTGTTTGTGACGCAATTAGAACGCCCATTGGCCGGTATGGCGGATGCTTGTCGTCCGTGCGCGCCGATGATCTTGGTGCGGTACCGATGGCCGCATTGCTGGCACGAAATACGAATCTGAATCCGGTTGCCATAGAGGACCTTGCTTACGGCTGCGCGAACCAGGCCGGAGAGGACAATCGCAATGTCGCGCGCATGTCATCGTTGCTGGCCGGCATTCCAGTGACGGTGCCCGCGGTCACGGTCAATCGCCTGTGTGGCTCGGGTATGAACGCGATCGGCAATATTGCCGATAGCATTCGTATCGGTTCGATTCAGTTGGGCATCGCCGGTGGGGTCGAGTCGATGTCGCGAGCGCCTTTCGTTATGGCGAAACAGACCGCGGCTTTCGGTCGGAACGCGGAAGTCTACGATACGACGCTGGGTTGGCGTTTCGTGAACAAGAAACTCGAGGAGCAATACGGCGTCGACTCGATGGCGGAGACCGCCGAAAACGTCGCCGATGGATTTCTTGTCTCACGCGAGGACCAGGATCATTTCGCGTTGCGCAGTCAGCAACGGGCGGAAGCGGCAATGCTGGCCGGCCACTTCAATGACGAGATCGTCCCGGTATCGGTGCCGCAGCGCAAGGGTGACGCGCTGCTCGTTGACACTGACGAACACCCTCGCGCGGGCTCGACCATAGAAGGGCTCGTAAAGCTACGAAGCATCGTCCGCAAGGACGGTACGATAACGGCGGGCAATGCTTCCGGAATCAACGACGGCGCGTGTGCGCTGCTCATAGCGACCGAAGATGCGGCCAAATCGCAGGGACTCGAGCCGCTTGCCCGAATTGTCGGTTGGGCCGTGGCGGGAGTCGAGCCGCGGATCATGGGGATCGGTCCGGCGCCGGCGTCGCAAAAAGTGCTGGAGCAGTGCGGGCTGACGATTGAACAAATGGACGTCATTGAGCTGAATGAGGCATTCGCGGCG
>Ga0265303_10002651_pt1 | contig 11118 bp, 7 predicted proteins | sample Helome_2_FD_192494 | JGI IMG/M metagenome (GOLD analysis project Ga0265303, IMG submission 192494) | Marine sediment microbial communities from subtidal zone of North Sea - Hel_20160317 (Illumina Assembly) | ecosystem: Environmental > Aquatic > Marine > Subtidal zone > Sediment ...
CATTCGCATCAGCACGACCGGCAGCTACACCGGTATTGGTATCGAGGTCGACGAAGTCAATGGGGCACTGCTGGTCGTGTCGCCAATCGCCGGGTCACCGGCGGCACGCTCGGGCATCAGGAGCGGCGACCAGATCATCGCGGTAGACGGCGTTTCGATCGAGGCCTCCAGCCTGCAGCAAACGATTGCCCGGCTGCGTGGTCATGCCGGCTCCAGGGTCAGCGTTACTGTATTGCGCGACGACGTCGCGATAGAACATGAGATGCGCCGGCAGATCATTCGCGTTGCAAGTGTGCACAAGGAGCTTCTTGGCCCCTCAATTGGTTACGTTCGCGTCAGCCAGTTCAGCGAGAGTACGGCACGGGAACTGGGCCGTGCGATTGACGGACTGCAGGAAACCAGCGAGGGCATGCTGGACGGCCTGGTCCTGGATCTGCGCAATAACCCGGGTGGTGTTCTCGATGCGGCGGTCGATGTCTCGGATCTGTTTCTCGACTCTGGCGTCATCGTATCGGCCGATGGACGGTCTTTTGATTCGCGATTCACGCGCTCGGCACATCGTGGCGATGTCCTGGATGGCGCCGCTATGGTCGTGCTCGTGAACCAGGGTTCCGCATCAGCGTCGGAGATCGTCGCCGGCGCACTACAAGACCACAATCGTGCCCTCGTGGTCGGAACATCGACTTTCGGCAAGGGGCTGGTGCAAACGGTAATGCCCCTCTCCAAGGGCCGTGCCATCAAGCTGACGACCTCACGCTATTACACGCCGTCGGGTGATTCCATACACGAGGTTGGCATATCGCCCGACGTATTTGTTGACGATACCCCGGGTTTTCCGGATCTCACCTTGTCCGGCATTCTGGATCGCGAAGCTGACGCACAGCTGGCCGAGGGAATCCAACACCTGCAGCCTCGCGCGGTGATGCACAGCAACGCCCAATGATCCGGACCAGCATTGCCCTGGCCGCGACGATACTTCTTATCGCGTCGCCTGCTGCTGTCGCAGGGCAGCCCAGGGTTGCGATCATCATCGATGACCTTGGCTACCAGCTTGAGGCGGGACGCAGAGCCATTGGTCTGCCCGGCCCCGTTGCTTTCGCGGTGCTGCCAGGAACGCCAAGAGCGGCGGCGCTTGCTCAATGGGCTCATGAGCACGGCAAGGAGGTGTTGCTGCACCTGCCGCTACAGGCGAACTCCGATGACAAGGATAATGAGCCGGTCGGCATCGATCTCGATATGAGTCGGGAGACGCTGGGCGCCACCTTCGAGACGGCGCTTGATTCCGTGCCGCATGTGATCGGCGTGAACGGCCACAAAGGCAGCCTCCTGACCAGGCACCCTGGCCACATGCTATGGCTGATGGAAGAAATCCGCGCACGGGAAGACCTGTTCTTCGTCGACAGCTATACAACGGCCCATAGCGTCGCCCTGCAAATGGCCCGGGAGGCAGGCGTCGATGCCGTGCGGCGCGATGTATTTCTCGACCCCGATCGCTCGCCCGAAACTGTCGCCCGGCAATTCGAGCGCATGAAGCGGCTGGCTCGAAAGCGCGGGTTCGTCGTTGCGATTGGTCACCCGTACCAGCCGACGCTCGAGCTTCTGGAAAGAGAGTTGCCGAAGTTGCGGGAGCAGGGCATTGAGCTCGTCAAGATCAGTGAGCTTGTGAGATGAGCTGGTACGAGGAGAAGATTCTGCCGAGCCTGATCAATATGGCCTGCAGCACCAAGCCTACCCGCAGGCAGCGCGAGAAGATCGTGCCGCGGGCAAGGGGCGATGTGCTCGAAATCGGCTTCGGTAGCGGCCTGAATCTACCCCACTACGACCGCGACAGGGTCCGACGAATCTGGGGGCTTGAGCCTTCCGTTGGCATGCGGCGCCTGGCGAGGGACGCCATCAGCCGGGGATCGTTGGAAGTCGAACTGATTGACCTGCCTGGCGAAGACCTTCCACTTGACGATAACAGCGTCGATACGGTACTCGTGACCTATACGCTATGCACGATTCCCGAGGTTGTACAAGCGCTTGAAGGCGTGCGTCGCGTTCTAAAGCCCGAGGGAGAACTGCTGTATTGCGAACACGGCAAGGCGCCCGACCCGGGCGTATTGAAGTGGCAGGAGAGACTGAACCCTACCTGGAAGCGATTTGCGGGCGGCTGCAACATACAGCGCGACATACCAGCGATCCTGGATGAATCCGGCTTTGTCGTCGAAGACGACAATCGCATGTACCTGCCCGGACTAAGAGCGCTGAGCTATAACTACTGGGGTGCGGCGCGCATGCGTTGAACCGTGCAGGCTTTCGCTACTCTAAGAAGAAAACGGAACAGCAACTTTTTATGAATTCAAATCAGGTATTGACGACATTGGCGCTGCTGTTGAGCCTTGCGCCAAACGCACCGGCAGACGTTGTTGCCGATGTTGGCGAGGGCAATAGAATCGCCTGCACCATGCAGTATGAACCGGTCTGCGGAGTCGACAGGCAGACCTATAGCAACGAATGTGTCGCCCGGGCGTCGGGCGTTGAAGTTGCCTCGCAAGGTATTTGCCCGGAAGAAACGGTTGGATGCCCGGAGACCTTCGACCCGGTCTGCGGTATCGATGGCAACACGTACATCAACGAGTGTTTCGCCGGGAAATCGCAGGTCGAGATTGCGGGCCTCGGCGCGTGCACACCGCACGGCTGTCCGTCCGTCCGGGAACCCGTATGCGGAATGAACGGCCGCACCTTCATCAATCGCTGTGAGGCCGATGCCGAACGGATCCCGGTGCAGCGGAATGATCAGTGTGACCCGGATAATTGCCCGCTGGTGTTTGCCCCCGTCTGCGGCGACGATGAGCAGACGTATGACAATGCCTGTCACGCCGAAAAAGCGGGTGTCCTGACGTTTACCGAAGGCATCTGTGGTGTGCGGCCCTGTCCCAAGTTGTTCATTCCCGTGTGCGGTGTCGATGGCATGACGTACAGCAATGCCTGCCATGCGGAGCGCCGCGGCGTGCGCGTTGAATACGCCGGTGTCTGCGAGAACCTCGGGCGCAATTGTCCCCGTGAGTATTCGCCTGTGTGCGGCATGGATGGCGTAACGTATGACAACGAGTGCCAGCTGGGCAATGCGGGCGTTGTCAAAGCGTATGCGGGTAGCTGCCTGGGCGGCTGATCGACTTGCAATTGAATGAATCGCGGCTGGAAGCCGCTCCCACGGTATTTGCTGCGCTGTTATCGTGGGAGCGGCTTCCAGCCGCGAAAAACCCTACCAGGCGGGGCGCAACCTGCCATTATCATCCGCACTGTACGGCAACCAGACCAGGCCGGTTAACAACACATGAATGTCCGTGCTCTTTGCGCGCACCACGATCTCATCGAGCTCCTCCGCCTGCGCATCGAACGAGGTGTCGAGCTCCGCGATCTCCTTGGCGAGGTTGGTATTCAGGTCTTCAATTTCTTTCTTGACCTTCTGCGCCGTCTGTATGGCGCGCTCCACGTCCGCGGCCTCTTTGCTCGCACCACCCGCTGTCTTCATCGCTGAGCCAATCTTCGTGGCAGTGCTGCTGGACAACTTCTTGCGACCGAGTACGGCACCGAGAATAGCTGTGCCGAAAGAGATCGCGGTATCGAGTTTCTTCTTGGTCGACTGCTGTTTCTCGCGCGCTATTGCCTGTTCGGCACGAAGCAGACGGTTCTCCAGCGTGGTGACTTTGCTCGCATAGCGTTTGCGAATCTTCGCGATCGCCCGGTCGCGTTTTTCACTTGCTGCGTCCTGGAGCCTGGCGCGAAACTCGCCTTCGGTTTCTCCTGCTTTAGACGTCAGGCGAAAACGTTTGCTCTTGTAGAGCGTGATGTTTTCATTTTGTCGCAACCAGCGTTTGTAGTCCTTGCCCCAACGCGTATAGCCCTTGGCATCGCTGGCACTGTCGGGACAGTCGGCGTAACTTGCGCCGTCGACACCTTCGTCCAGCAGGTCGTCGACCGCGAGGTCGAGCAGCTCGCTGTCGTCCCAGTCGATCTCAACCGGGCCGTCCTCGAACTCCACGGTGTGCAGGACACCGCGCTCGTCCTCGATGTTATAGCGGGCGCTCGTGAAGATGACGTCACCCGCGGCAACCAGGCGAGGATGGTAAACGACGTCATCGACATGGCCCTTGACGAAATACTGCTCGATGGATGGCGGCAGCGCCGGTGCGCTGTCCCGACTCTTGCGCTTCGGTTTGGACATGGCCTTGGCCGCCGCAGTCAGCGCGGACTTGGCCTTTGCCATCAAGGTACGAATGTGGTCGCGCGTCAGCGGACCGGCCAGGTAGGACATTACCCAGCGGGTATTGAACACGACCGCCTCATCTTCGTGGACGTTATGAAGCAAAAAGCGTCGCTTTCCGAGTCCGGCGATCGTGCGTTCCATCGCCTGTTTGTTGAATTCGCCGCCACTGGCGCCTTCAAGCCCCTCCATGACACGTGCCTTGTCTCGTTCAGTCTGCAAGCGGCCAATGAACCACGTGCCCGTGTTCGAAAGGCCCTTGTAGTCGAGATCGACCGGGTTCTGCGTCGCCAGGACCAGGCCGAGACCGTAAGCGCGGGCCTGTTTCAATAGCGTGAGAAACAGTTTCTTCGACGGTGGGTTTGCGACGGGCGGCATGTAACCGAAAATCTCATCCATATACAGGATGGCACGCAGACTCGAGGTGCCCTGTTGAGCACGCATCCAGGCAATGAGTTCGTTGAGCAACATGGAGACAAAGAACATGCGCTGGGCATCATCAAGATGCGCAATGGACATGACCGAGACGCGTGGTTTGCCTTCTTCCGTGTACAGGAGGCTCTTGGCGTCAAGCGGCATGCCCTGCATCCAGGCTTCGAAGCCGGGTGCGGCGAGCAGGTTGTTCAGGCGCATCGCAAGCCCAAAACGGTCCTTCTCGGGAAAGAACGAATCGAGGCTCATGACACCGACCTTGTTGATCGGCGGGTCCTGGATTTCATTGATCAGGCCGGGAACGTCGAGATCCCGGCCTTCGCGCCAGGCGTTGTCGAGCAGTCGCGAGATCAGGATGTGTTCGCGACTTGCGACAGGGTCTGCGTCAATGTCGAGCAGGGTGAGAATACCGGTTGCCGTGGACTGCACACGCTCCCGGTACAGGTCGATATCGTCAATCAGCGCTTCGTCGGGCGCCTTGAACGATTGCAGCACCGAGACCGACAGTCCTGAGTTACTACCGGGCGTATAAATCGCCATGTCGACATTGTTGCGTAGCGCCGTAATGCGTTTGCCTGTCTGGCCCCATTGACCGAGACCCTTCTTCCACAGGGCGGCCTGTGCCGCGGCGAACTCATCGGGTGTCTGGCCCTTGTCGGTCGCGGTGCGCGGATTGATCCACGGGCGAAAATCGCTGGCCGCAAGTTTCGGGAAGGTCAGCAGAAGGTTGCCCATGTCCCCCTTGGGGTCGATCGCTATGACCGGGATATGGTCGAGTGCCGCTTCTTCGAGAATACCGACGCCGAGCCCGGTCTTGCCGGATCCGGTCATGCCAATGATGACGGCGTGTGTCGTCAGGTCCTTGGAGTCGTAAAGAACCAGCTCCTCGGTCTGTTTTTCGGCGTCCATGTCATAGCGCTTGCCGAGATAGAAAGCGCCGAGCTTCTCGAAATCATGCATAGCCAACTTGAAGATCCTCGTTTCTGCTAGGGGTAGGTGTAACTGGCCTGTATGCCCAGCGGGATTCCGATCATGTAATAAATAACCAGGAAGATTGTCCAGGTCAGGATGAACCACATCGAATACGGCAACATCATCGCGGTGAGCGTGCCAATGCCGGTGCCCTTCACGTAGCGCTGGCAGTAAACCACGACCAGCGGGAAATACGGCATCAGCGGCGTGATGATATTGGTGCTCGAGTCGCCGACTCGATACGCTGCCTGCGTGAGATCCGGGGAGATACCCAAAGACATGAGCATTGGTACAAAGATCGGTGCGAGCAGGCCCCACTTACCGCTGGCCGAGCCGACAAAAATGTTCACGAAAGCGGTGAGAAAAACAATGCCGACGACCGTAATCGATGCCGACGCGTTCATGGCCTTGAGGAAGTTCGCACCTTCCAGGGCGAGCAGCACGCCGAGATTCGACTGGCCGAACGCGTAAACAAACTGCGCAATGAAAAACATGATGACGAGGTAGTAAGCCATGCCGTGCATCGAATGCGTCATGCCCTCAATCATGTCTTTGGAGCTCTTCATCGTGCGCGCAACGATGCCATAGACAATGCCGGGGACAAGAAACAGCAGGAAGATAAGCGATACGATCGATCGCATCATCGGCGCGCTGAACGACGTCAGGTCACCGTCGGGGTCGCGCCAGGCAGACCCTGATGGAATTGCCGTCGCGAACAGCAAGACGATGCCGAGCACCATCGCGATCAAAGCCCACCTCAGGCCCTTGCGTTCGTTGTCCTTGAGATCGTGCATTTCTGGCAGGTCTTCGGCATCGCCGTCGATCTCGGTTGCCTTGATGCGGGGCTCGACGACCTTATCCGTTATGTACCAGCCGAGCCCGACAATGAGCACCGATGACGCCGTCGTAAAGAAATAGTTGTTCAGCGGGTTGACGATGACGGTGGGGTCGAGAATCTGTGCGCCGGCCTGCGTCAGTCCCTGGAGCAGCGGATCGAGAGAGCTCGGCACGAAGTTGGCCGAAAAGCCACCGGAAACGCCCGCGAACGCTGCGGCGATGCCCGCGAGCGGATGCCGGCCCGCAGCGTAGAAGATCACACCACCGAGGGGAATCACCAGGACGTAACCGGCATCGACGGCCGAGTGGCTGACGATGCCCACGAGAATGACCATCGGCGTCAATAGCATGGCCGGGGTGACATTGAGCAGCGAACGGATCGCCGAGTTGATGAAGCCGGTATGCTCGGCCACGCCGATACCGAGCATGGCGACCAGCACCACGCCGACGGGGTGAAAGTGCGAGAAGTTCGTGACCATCACGGACAGGAACTCGGTCATCGCCCGCGGGGCAAGCAGGTTATTGATGACGAGCGGCTCGCTCGTGCGTGGGTCGACCACCCCGAACGTCACGTAAGACAACAACCAGGACAGCACCCAGACGATGAAGAGCAGCGCGATGAAGAGCACGGCCGGGTCGGGCAGTTTGTTGCCGATGCGTTCTACAGCGGCGAGGATACCTGTGGATGTGTCGTTTGTGGCTTGTTGCTCTGCCATGAGAACCCCCTTGTTCTTATTTGCAACCGAGTGTACTCAATCGGGGGCGTTGCGTCCCATTTACCAGCCGCAACTCCGCCCTTCGTTCTGTTCCTCGAGATAGCTCATGAGGGGCGCGAAATAGTCGATGATCGCGGTCGCATCCATTTCCCGTGTACCGGTGAGTTTCTCGAGCGCATCCTGCCAGGGCTCGCTTTGTCCCGATGCCATCATGGCGTAGAAGCGTTCACCCGCCTCCTTGCTGCCGAATATCGAACAGGAAGCAAGATCGCCTTCGTGGCCGGCGATTTCGCACAGTGAGCGCTGAAACTGGAATTGCAGGATGTGGGCGAGGAAGTAGCGCGTATAGGAGACGTTGGCTGGCACGTGATACTTCGCGCCCGGATCGAAATCGGCTTCACTGCGCGGAACCGGCGGCGCAATTCCCTGGTATCGGGTGCGCAAGTCCCACCAGGCCGTATTGTAGTTCTCGGGTTGAATCTGCCCCGAAAATACGCCCCAGCGCCATTCGTCGATAAGCTTACCAAACGGCAGGAACGCGATCTTGTCGAGCGCCATTTGCATCTGTCGGTTAATGACGGCTTTCTCGCTTTCTTCGGCCGAACCGATGAGTCCGACTTCGGCGAGATAATCGGGCGTCATCGACAGCGTTATCGTGTCGCCCAGCGCCTCATGGAATCCGGCGTGTGCGCTGGATTGGAACAACGCGGGCTGATTCTTGTAGGCACCCTGGTAGTAGTTATGGCCGAGCTCGTGATAAATGGTGCGCAGCTCGTCGTAAGTCTGCTTGATGCACATCTTGATGCGCAGGTCGTTAGTGCCGAAGTCTTCGATACCCCATGCGCTGGCGTGGCAGACAACCTCGCGATCGCGTGGTTTCGAGAACTGCGAACGCGTCCAGAAGGTCTCGGGCAACCGCGGCATGCCCAGTGACACGTAAAAGTTTTCAGCGGAGCGCACCATTTCCTGTGGTGAAAAGTTCTTGGTCTTAAGGGTGCTGTCGACGTCGAGATCGGCAACACCCGGATACGGCTCGAGCAGGTCGTAAATGAAACTCCAGCCCTGTGACCACATGTTGCCAAGCAGGTGTGCCGGGATCGGCCCGTCCTGCGGCACCTTGTCCGCACCATAGACCTCGCCGAGCGTCGCGCGCACATGACAATGCAGCTGTTCATACAGCGGCTTGACCTGTTCCCACAAACGCACGGTTTCCTGTTCGAACTCCACGGGACTCATGTCGTACCCGGCGCGCCACATTTCACCGAGGTCCCCGTACCCCAGTTCGTTGGCGCCCTCGTTAACGAGCTCGACGTAACGCCGGTACTTGTCCCGCATGGGCGGCGCGACCGTGCGCCATCCCTGCCAGGCATTTGTTAGCGCATCGTAATCCCGGCTATTGGCGAGTACATCCTCGAGTTCTGAAAGACCGCTGCAGTCCTGGTCGTTCCGGCAGTATTGACCCGCTCCGTACATGCCCTTGAGTTCGGTCGCAATCATCGTGAGTTCTTTGCGTTTCGCCGCATTGGCCGGCGCCGGCAAAGTTGCGCCGAGCTTCAGCAGATCGAGCGCCCTCTGAGTCTCGGCGTCGACCTCCTGTTTGTCGTACTGCAATGCCTGCTGCACACTGTCGCTGTGCCAGGCAGCCTCTTTTTCAGCGGCAGCCGCCGCAACGGTTGCCGTGTCATCGGTGATGTAGGTCGCGCGCACCCACTCCGCGGCACCGGTTTCCTTCCTGAGCTCGGTCAGTTCGGCGTTGACACGAGCAATGAACTCCTGGGCAGTTTCCGTCGGCGCGGACTCTACAGTGAGTTCTGCCTCCTGTTGTGAGCAGGCCGTGAGGGCCACTACAAGCACGAAGGTCGCGGCGATTCTTGCAAGATAATTCATAGGGCTAATTCCGTTGAATACAGAGACTCAATGTATGCCGTGCATCCAGCGACGCAGGATCGGCGAAATTACGATCATGAAAGTGCCAGCGGCAAGCCCGAACCACATCAGGAACTCGAACAGTTGCGTATAAGTGGCGAGCGCGTCGGCGGAAGTGGTGACCTCACCCGTGTGTGAACCAATGGCCGCCATTTTGCCGATGCGTGTGGCGACGGTCTCGGACAGCGCAGTCGCCAAAAACCAGGTACCCATGCTGACGCCGACCACGTTGGGTATAGACAGCTTGGTGACGGCCGACAGTCCGACGGGCGACAGGCACAGCTCGCCCGTCGTATGTAACAGGTAGGCGAGGATCAGCCATATCATCGCGACCTGCCCGGACTGATCGGGAAACTGTGCGCCCAGCACCAGCGCGCCGAAACCGAGGCCTGCCTGAAAAATTCCGAGACCGAACTTGACGGGCGTCGATGGTTCGAGCTGCTTTTTCGCGAGCCACGTCCAGAGCGTTGCAAACGGGATGGCAAGCAACATGATGAAGCCGGCGTTCAGCGAGCCGAACTGTGCGGCCGTGAACGTCATGTCGCCGACCGATCGATCGACAACCCGATCGGCATACAGTGTCATGGAACCGGCGGACTGTTCGAACAGGGCCCAGAAGACGATGGTCGAGAGAATGAGGATCATCAACACGACGGTGCGCCCGAACTCAGCCGAGTTGTGCGTCATGAAGCCGTAAATCACGAATCCGACAATGAGGGCAATCGAACCGTACAGCACATTCTCAGCGAGTGATTCGCTACCCGGTATGAAGTGCAGGTTCACGCCGATGGCATACAGCGCGGCGACGACGGCAATTCCAGCAATGGTATAGGCGACCGTGTTGTTCTGATCCTGTTTGGTGTGCACCATCGAATAGAGAATCAGCCCGACGATCGCGATAATCAGGAACACATTTTGTGTCAACAGCACGACCGGTTCGTGCTGCACGAGCAGCCAAAGCACACCCAGCACCGGCAGGCTCAAAAGGTAGATAGACCATTCGACATTAATAGGGCCCAGGAAACGCTTCTTCAGCCTTTCGGGTTCAGACGGTTCGGCGTGTCCCATGAGGTAGCGCTGTCCGTACATGAAAGTGAACAGGCCGAAGATCATGCCGATACCGGCGGCGCCGAAACCGTACTTCCAGCCAAAGGTCTCGCCGAGCCAGCCGCAGAGCAGCGTCGCCGTGAACGAGCCTATGTTGATTCCCATGTAAAAGATCGTGAAGCCGGAATCGCGGCGCGGATCGTCAATGGAATACAGCTTGCCGACGATCGTGGAGATGTTCGGTTTGAGGTAGCCGACACCCATCACGATCAGCGCCAGAGCGAAGTAAAAGACTTTGAGCGCCTCTGTGTCGCGGAAGGTAATGGCTTCACTGAGCGTCGTGCCGGCGGCGAGGACTTCACCGCTTGCGAGCGTCAGGTCGTTGACCAATACCGTACCAGCCGCATAGTTAATGGCCTGGAACCCCTCGACCGCCATTAGAATATGCCCAAGCGACAGCAAGATGCCACCGAATAGCACCGATTTCCGCATACCGAGAAAACGGTCGGCAAGCATTCCACCGATCAGGGGCAACGCGTAGACCAGGCCAGCGTAAGAACCCAACACGTCGAGTCCGGCTTCGTCCGAGAACAGGTGATACTTGGTGAGATACAGCAGCAGCAGGTACTTCATTCCGTAGAATGAAAAGCGTTCCCAGAGCTCCGTTGTGAAGCAGACGTAGAGGCCTATCGGATGTCCCAGGAACTCACCGTCGCGCGAATACTCGTCCGCAGTGGCGGTAACGGAATCGGTCATGTTTTCCCCCGGTTGGCGTTATGCGCCATTTGCTTTGATTGTCGGCCGATCAAGGTTACGCATTAGACACTATTTGGCGGCCTTCCTGCTACTTGACGGCGGCGCGGGCCTCGATTAGTCGGCCTGTCGAATTATGTCGGGTTTCACTATGTTAGGCGTCTGTCGCCTGCACTTCTTCGGCGT
>Ga0265303_10002652_pt1 | contig 11116 bp, 9 predicted proteins | sample Helome_2_FD_192494 | JGI IMG/M metagenome (GOLD analysis project Ga0265303, IMG submission 192494) | Marine sediment microbial communities from subtidal zone of North Sea - Hel_20160317 (Illumina Assembly) | ecosystem: Environmental > Aquatic > Marine > Subtidal zone > Sediment ...
CGACTACGACCTCTACTCCCTCGGCAAGGACGGCCAGGAGGGCGGCGAGGGCGAAAACAAGGACCTCACCTCCTGGTGACAACAAACAACGAACAAACCCGAACATGAAACATAACGGCTTCACGCTCCTGGAAGTAATCGTGGCCTTCACCATTATGGCCGTCATGATGGCGTCCCTGTTGCAGGCCTTTGGCACCGGACTGCGAAACCTGGACCGGGCCCAGGACTATGCCGTGGCGACGATGCAGGCCCGCTCGGTGCTGGAACAGGTCGGTTCGGTGATACCTTTGCAAGCCGGCGAGTACGATGGCGAGCTCGACAACGGCTCGAAGTGGCATGTCGTCGTGGAGGCGCGGGCAGCGGATGAGCGCCGCCCGGGCCAGACCGTGGAACTGATCGACTACGTGGTCGATGTCGCGGTTACCTGGCAAGACGAACGCAGGGTGACCCTGCGCACGCTGCGCCTGGCGTTGCGGCAATGAATCGCGAAGCCACAAACCGCGAGAACCGCCGAACGAACGGCGGCTTTACGCTGGTCGAGCTTCTGGTCGCCATGACTCTGATCGGGTTGCTGTTCGTTGCTTTGTTCGGCGGGCTGCGATTCGGCGCCCGGGTTTGGGAGGCGGGAGTGGATCGTAGCGAGGAATTTGCCGAGGTCGAGGTTACCCAGGCCCTGTTGCGACGCCAGTTGGATCAACTGCTGCCGCTTCCGGGGCTGGACCAGGAGGATCAGGCAATCAGTTTTTCCGGCGATCAGGAGCGGCTTATTTTCACCGCGCCGGCTCCTTCTCAGTTCGGCCTTGGCGGAGTCTACTACTTCGATCTCTTTGCCGAGCGTGCGGAGCAGGGACAACGGCTGGTCCTGCGTTGGCAACTCTACCGGCCGGACCGTGACGAGCCCTTCAACGACGAGGAAAGTCAGCAGCGCACTTTGCTGGAGAATATCGAAACAGTCGAGTTCAGCTACTATGGCGACCCGGAACTATTCGAGATCGGCGAACGCATTGACACCGGTGAGTGGCGCGAGCGATGGGTTGAAGCCGCTTTGCCGCCTCAATTGATCGCGGTTCGGATCGCTTTTCCAGAGAACGACACTCGCTACTGGCCTGAACTCATCATCGCGCCCCGGTCTACGACCGGTGATTCTGAGCCGCAATGACGCAGTCGGCCACTGGTTCGTTGCAAGTGGCGGGCCCCGGCAACAGGTTATAAAGAGACTTGGGTGTAGCTTGTTGCACCAGAGAATGAGGACGGAACAGAACGATGTCGACCCAATTGGCGAGCTTGATGGCCCAGGGGTCAAGATTTTTGAAATGGTGGCTCGGCGAACTGGTCGACTGCGTGCCGACGCAGCTTCGTGGCCTGTTCGGACGGGACAGCCAGAAACTCTGGATCCTGATCGCGGACAAAACCGTGATTTTCGAGCACCTCAAGGGCAAGACCGTGCAGTGGCTCGGCAACCTCGATCTTTCCCAGACCAGCCCGGCGGCGCAGGGCGACACCGCCCGCGAGATCATCAACGCGGCGAACCTGCGATCAGCGGAGGTCGTGGTGCGCCTGCCCCGGGACAACCTGCTCAGACGCACGGTCGATTTGCCGTCGCCGGCCCTGGAGAACCTGCGGGAAGTATTGACCTTTGAAATGGACCGGCACACGCCCTTCGAGTCCAACGAGGTTTATTTCGACTATCGTGTTGTCGGGCATGATAACGAGCACAAGCGAATCAAGGTCGATCTACTGGTCGTCACCAAGGATATCGCCAATCACGCCATAAGCCTGGTCAGTGATTGGGGGCTGCAACCAGACCGTTTGGCCCTTACATCGAACCCGGATGAAGACGAGGGATTCAATCTGTTGCCATCGATTTCTGAAGGCGGCCGGAAGCGGCCATCTCTTCGGATTTCGGCCCTGGTCGGCGCCGCGGTTTGTGGACTGCTCGCGGTTGCGCTCTACTTGCCCCTGGCCCAAAAGCAGGATCAACTTGCCGCGCAGGAAGCCACACTCAATCGGGTTCGGGCCGAGGCGGCCGAGGCAGATCGGCTGACAAAGCGCGTGGCCGAAATAACCGAGCGCCGCAATTTTGTGATGAACGAAAAGCGATCGCAATTCACTGCAATTGAGCTTTTAAATGAAGTAACCGATGTATTGCCCGACAACACATGGGTTTTACAATTCGCTAGGCGTGGTGAAAGGATGACGATTTCTGGCTATTCCATCAAGCCGTCATCTTTAATCGCTTTGCTTGAGCAATCCGATATGCTGTCCAAGGTTAGCTTCAGCTCCCCGGTCATGGCAGATCCGCGGGTCGGTCGGGAGCGGTTCAACATTTCCGCCTCGGTCCGTTTGCGGGACGCCAAGTGACCGTCGAACTCGGCCCTCACCAGCGGGTCTTTAGATGCTGGAAAGACATTGCGCTTACAGTTAACCTGTGGCTAACGCGCTTGTGGATCCGGCGGGATGGCCGGTGGACGGATGGCGACGCCTTTCCATAACGTGATGCGCTTTGACCTCAACCATTGACACCGGCTCAGGATCGTATGATCGGACGAGGCAAATCGGGAATTCTGTTGCCGGCCGGCCTTTTGGCGGTTGGCTTGGCCGTGGCCGCGGTCATGTTCTTGCAGACCCAGGAGCCGGTCAGCGCCCAGACGGTTCCGGCTGCAACCGGAAAGCCGCCCAAGCCTGCCTTGGTGCAGCAGGCCCAGGTAAAGAAGGACTTCTCCCTACCGCCACTTAGATCCTTCGATGCCATCCTGAAACGGCCGATCTTTTCGCCGAACCGGCGCGCCATGCAGGGCAGCGCTGTGGTGGTCAGACAGGAACTGGGTATGACCTTGACCGGTATCATTACTTCCGCCGGCGACAAATTCGTCATTCTGGCTCCACAGGAGGGTGGGGAGTCGGTCCGCTTGCGCGAGGGCGAGGATTATCGCGGCTGGACTTTGACACAGGTCGAGCAGCACAAAGTGGTCTTTCGGCGTGGTAACAAGGAAGAGCAGTTGGAGCTAATTTACGACGAACCGCCACCCAAGGCCAAAAGCAAAAAGCGGCGCGCTGATCGTCGCATCACGCAGCAGCCGAGCAAACAGCAGACACAGCGCCGGACAATACGCCAAAACCAGAACCGGAGTCAGAAGCAGAATCAGAACCAAAACAATGAAGACGATGAGGAAGCCGAACAGGAGAAATGAACCCGAACGCCTGGCAAGACCACCTATGACACGGTGGGCCGCGCGGCCGAGAAACGGCTTTTAACTGTAAAAACATCAGGATACACATGATCTTAACCATTGTATGACCGGTTTAACGTGAGTTTCGAAGTCAACGCTACCGCCTGGAAGGACGCCAGTTTGATTGCTTCAAGCGAGGCCACGCCGCGAGTCCGTTTGGCGCGCTGGAGCCTGATCGGCGTCCTGGCGTTGACGCTTGCCGCTTGCGGCACCTCGCCATCCGAAGTGGCCGAGAGCCGGCCTGACCGGCCGGTTTCCAGCGCGGCCCGCGACGGCGAGCCCGACTATACCGGCCGCCCGCCAACGCCTCTCACCGCCGGGGCCAGGGGTGTTGACCGCGAGGACAGCCGCAGTGGCGGGCTAAGACGTGCGGAATTCTATCGCGGCACGGGCCAATTGGTCCGAGACCCCGGCACCGGCCGTGACGACCTAGGACTGAGCGAAGACGGCCGCGTGACGCTGAACTTCGCCAACGCCGAAATCCGCGACGTGATCGACATTGTCCTGGGCGACACCCTGAACCTCAACTATATCATCGACCCGGGTGTCCAGGGGACCGTCACTGTCCGAACCAGCGAATCCCTCAAGAGATCGGCGGTCATCCCGGCACTTGAGAATATCCTGGCGTTGAACGGCATCGCCATTACCCTGGTCAACGGCACCTACATGGTCGTACCGCAGGAAATGGCGGCCAGGGGCCTTTCCGGGCCTTCGGTATCGCCGTCGGACAGCCATCTTGCCAGGGGCTATGGCATCAACATCATACCTCTGAACTACGCCTCAGCCGCGGCCATGAGGACGCTCCTCGAACCCTTCGTCAATCCGGGGTCGCTGCGTGCCGACGATACCCGAAACCTGCTGATTTTCACCGGAACCGGTACCAATGCGCGCGACCTGATGGATATGGTCGAGGTGTTTGACGTCGATTGGATGAGAGGCATGTCCTTCGCGCTCTTCCCGGTCGAGGTTGCCGAGGTCAAAAATCTGGTGAGAGAGCTGGAAACGGTTTTTCTGCAGGATGGCAAAAGCCCCTTGGCCGGCCTGATCAGGTTCGTTCCGATCGAGCGCCTCAATGCGGTGCTGGCGATCTCGCCACAGGCGGCCTATTTGGACCGTGCTCAAACCTGGATCGAGCGGCTGGACCGCGGCGTCGAAGGCGCCGGCCGGCGCATCTTCGTCTACTACGTGGAGAACGGCCGTGCGGCGGACATCGCGGCAATCTTGGGCCAGATATTTGAAGGCAGCGGGTCGGGCGGCGCCCGCGTGCCGGAGGCCTCGTTGGCCCCAGGCTTGACACCGGTTGAGTTGAGCGGCGGCCCGCAAGGAGGTCAGCGGGCAACAGCGGGCATTGGTCAAACCGCGGAGCTGGGCGGCTCGGCCCCGGAACTGGCCGGTATCGCGCCCCAAATCAGGGAAGGCGGCGTCGGCCTCGCTGTCGGCAGCCTGGTTGAGGAATCCGGTGACATCAGGATCATCGCTGATGAAAGCAACAACGCATTGCTGATTCTGGCCACGTCGGCCGAATTCCGTATGATCGAATCGGCGCTGAAGAGGCTCGACGTGCTTCCGCTGCAGGTCTTGATCGAAGCGACCATCGCCGAGGTCACGCTCAATGACACCCTCAGATATGGTCTGCAGTGGTTCTTCGAAGAAGGCGATGTCAGCGCCAGCCTGAGCACGCTGGCGGAAGGCGCGGTCGGCGCGATATTCCCAGGCTTTTCATTCGTCGCGGATACCAGCGAGGCGCGCGTAGTCTTGAACGCGCTGACCGAAATTACCGACGTCAACATTGTCTCCTCGCCTCAGCTCATGGTGCTCGACAACCAGTCCGCGCGGCTCCAGGTCGGTGACGAGGTGCCTATTGCCACCCAGTCCGCGGTCTCGGTAACCGATGCGGAGGCACCGATCGTCAATTCGATCCAGCTGCGCGACACGGGCGTGATCCTGGAAGTGACGCCCCGGGTCAACGCCGGTGGGCTGGTGGTTCTGGAGGTCAACCAGGAGGTCAGCAATGTCATCGCAACGACCACCTCGGATATCGATTCACCGACCATTCAGCAGCGCAAGATACAAAGCACCATCGCGGTTCAAAGCGGCGATACGGTGGCACTCGGCGGCCTGATCAGGGACGATCAGCAAGACAAGGTGAGCGGCGTCCCGCTGCTCTCGGACATCCCCATTCTGGGGCATCTTTTCAAGTCGACCTCGAACGTAAAGACGCGCGTGGAACTGCTGGTGTTGATCACACCGCGGGTGGTTCGAAACCGGGGCGATGCCAGGAAGGTTACCGACGAACTGCGCAACCGCTTGCGGACCATCGAGCCCCTGGAAGAAAAGATCCGGTCGGGATCCAAATCCTCCTCGTGATGCCGCGACCGGCCATGCCATAGTGGCTGGCTTGTTAACCCTGGGACCGGCGCTGCTAGGCCTAGTTCCTGATTTGGTTTAAATTTGTCCAAGAAATTTTAATCATAAGGGCGTTAGACTGGCGTCGATGTTTCCATGGATTTGACTGTGGCCACCACAAGCGACGCCTCGATACCGAGGGAACATCGATGATTAAGCCTTCGGATTGCTATATGATCCGCAATCCTTGAGTGAAGAAATTTACCGGCTAGCTACGACCTGGCGTATCGGGTCAGCGGCTGGCTCTTTTGCCAAGGACGGCATGGACACGCCAGAAGGCGTCCACAACCGTCGATTCGGAAGTGTGGGGTGATGTATCACGAGTTCTTTGGCATAGAGGAGAATCCTTTCTCCATCACGCCAGACCCGCGATATCTCTATATGAGCAAGGGTCATCAAGAAGCACTCGCGCACCTGCTTTACGGGGTCAGCGAGAGCGGAGGTTTCGTGCTGCTGACCGGCGAGGTCGGGACCGGCAAGACCTCGGTTTGCCGTTGCCTACTGGAACAGCTGCCCGATGCGGCCGATGTGGCTTTGGTTCTGAACCCGCGCCTGAGCGAGACGGAGCTGCTGGCGAACATCTGCGACGAGCTGAGCGTCGGTTATCCCGCTGGGACCGAGAGTCTCAAGGAGCTCGTCGATTTGCTCAACCGGCATCTGCTGGACCTGCATGCCAAGGGGCGCCACGGGGTCGTTATCATCGACGAGGCTCAGAACCTAAGCCCCAACGTGTTGGAGCAAGTCCGCCTGCTGACCAATCTGGAGACCGCCAAGAGAAAGTTGCTGCAGATAATCCTGATCGGTCAGCCGGAGCTCCACGATCTGGTCAACCGCAGGGAAATGCGCCAGCTGGCCCAAAGAATCACCGCCCGCTACCATCTGAAGCCGCTAAACCGCAGCGAGACCATCGCCTACATACAGCACAGGCTGGCGGTCGGTGGGCTGCCGCCGGCTCTCTTCAGCCGCGGCGCGATCGCGTCGATCTACAGGCGCTCTCACGGCATTCCTCGCATCATCAACAGCCTCAGCGACCGTTGTCTGCTTGGCGCTTATGCACAGAACCGCAAGAGCGTGACCAGGGGCCTGGTGCGCCAAGCGGCCGTCGAGGTATTCGGCAGGAGACACGGCACCCGCTATCGGACGGCGGCGGCGATGTCCTGGTTCGCGGCCATGATGGTGGTCGGGATGGCGGTTTTCTACGCCAGTCCGACCGATCGCGAGTTGCATTACACGACAATAGAGGGATCCAACGACCCAACCGCCTCGGACGCGAGCCATTTGGGCCCGGACGAAGGCGGCGCGAGCGATGCCAAGAAGGCCGAGGCGAACCAGGCGCTCGGTGTGATGCTCGATTCCGGCAAAGAAGCACCGGCACGAGCGCGTGACGCCACCGAAGAGGATGCCGCTGTCGGCATGGCTGAAGAGGAAGCCAAAAAACCTGAGGTACTTCAGTTTCCCCAGCATCGTGGCGTCGCGAAGCAAGCGACAATGACGCAGCAGATCGCCTTCGATCCTCACAAAGCATCGAGACAAAGAGATAAGAAGGATCTGTGGGTTCATAATGCCGTTGAGCGGGTACCGATGCCTATCGCCGTGATGGCAACCAAAGCCGTGGTCGCGGTCCAAGAGAGCCGCGGCCTCGAGCCGGATGGTATGGTTGGCGTTCAGACCTTGATCCATCTGAACAGCGCGGCGGACTTACCCGAGGTGCCCCGGCCCCGCGAACCCGCGTCCTGACGCGCAGTTGCGGCTCTAGCCACATGTCATACATCCTGAAAGCGCTGCGAAAATCCGAGGCGGAGCGGGCCAAGGGCGCGGTGCCGAAGCTGACTCCCCAATACGAGCCAGTGGCGCCACGACGTGGCAGCGTTTGGCCGTGGGTCGCGGTGGCGGCTCTGGTCGTTAACGCGGTGATCGGCGGCGCCGTGCTGTGGCGTTCGGATATAGCGCCGTGGCTGCGAGATATGGGCTTTGGGCCCGATAAACCCGTCGTTGCCGAAACCCTGCCCATGCAGCCGTCTACACAAGGACCAGCAACCAGCCAAGCGGCCACGGCCGCCGCCCCCAGGGCGGCCGAGCCCACGCCGGTAACCGAACCTGAGACCAAAGCCGCGCCGCAGCCGGTGCCAAGTAAGCCGCAACCGCCGATGCAGAGCCCGGCGGAGTCACAGAGCGCCGAAATGCCGGATACCACCGCCAAGCCTGCTGAAATGGCCGAACAACAAAAGGCCGAAACGGTTGCGGCGGAGCCGCCGGCGGTATCCGCCGACAGTACCGCGCCGACCAAGTCACTTCCGGCGGAGCCCAAGGCGGTGGAAGCCCCCGATGCCGCAGCACGTATAGTCGCCGCCATCGAGCAGACGCCGCCACCGGTGGCTTCCGAAGCACGGCCAAAGCCGGCCAAGGCGGTCCCCATGGCACCGGAACCACCGCGCAAGCCGGCCCAGATCGAGGATTTGGCGTTAGTTTTCGCCACCGCAGCGGAGCAGGATGACCCGCTTGCCGATGAACTACCCTGGGATGAAGAACCGGACGGTACCGACAGATCTCTTGCCGATGAAGATCCTCTGCCACCGGAGTTTGCCGCGAGCCAGGCGGCCGACCTCTTCGAAGGCGTGCCGATGCTCTGGCAGATGCCACGCTCCTTCCGTTCACGGGTGCCCCAAATGCGTATTTCCGTCCATGTCTATTCGCCGGACGAGCCCGGTCGTTTCGTTATCATTGACCGGAAGAAGTATTGGGAAGGTGACAAGCTGCTGGACGGCGTGGTCCTGGAAGCGATCGTGCCTGATGGCGTGGTGATGGAGTACCAGGGCCAGCAGTTCCGGCTGAGCAGCCGCTAGCGGATAATGTCCTGCCTAGGAGGGCCGGGTCGGGCACATTGGCATCCGGCTTAGGGTCCAAGCCAGGATGAGCCCGGCGACACTCAGAACCGCCATGGCGTAAAATGCCTGAGCTTGAAAGGCGTCATAGAGCCCGCCGGCCATCAAACTGACCAGACCCATTACAAGACCGCCGGAAATAGCGGCATAGAGCCCTTGGGCCGTTGCACTCAGGCTTTCGGGAACGCGCCGTGCGATGAACAGCATGGTAGCCAGATGAGCTGCGCCAAATGTCAGGGCATGCAGTCCTTGAACCGCGATCAAGGTGGGGAGCGAGGCCGTACTGGCCAGCACGGTCCAGCGCACCAAGCCACCGAGCGCCGCAAGGGACAGTAAAAAGACTGGGCTGCGCTGGCGGAACAGGCTGCCGCTGACGGCGAAGAAGGCGATCTCCGCCAGCACGCCCTCGGCCCACAGCCACCCGATTGCCGTGTCGCTCAGGCCGCTCTCCCGCCAGGACAGGGCGGAAAAGCCGTAATAGACCGCATGGCTTGCTTGTAGCAATCCGGCAGCCAGGAAGAACAGGAGCAGAGCCCGGTCGGCGAGCAGTACCCTGAAACCAGGCTTTGCAGCGGCCTCCCGATGCTTGGTCTGCTGCTCGGGCAAACACAACGCGGCCAGGAATGTGGCGGCCAGTGCGCCCAGAACGAGCCATAGCAGGACCATGGGCGCGCGATCGTTCAGTAGGAAACCGGCGCCCAGCGACCCCACAATGAATGTGATCGAGCCCCACAGCCGGATACGGCCGTAGTCGAGCCCCTGGGCACCGACCGCGCGCATGGCGTGGCTTTCTGTGAGTGGGATCAGGCTGTGGAAGGTGACCGCGGTCAGGAGTTGAACGACAAGAATGCTCCAGAAATCGCCGGCCGCCAGGAAGGCCGTGAAGCTGATCAGGCTGAGCAGGGCGAGCAGGGCGATGGCCGCCTTGACCCGGCCCAGGTGGTCCGCGAGGCGGGCGATCGGCGGTAGGCTCAGAGCCCTGACCCAGGCCGTGAATGCCAGCAGAAGCCCGATGTCGGCGGCGTTCAGGCCGCGATCGGCCAGCCACACCGGCCAGAACGGCAAATAGATGCCGAGGGCCAGAAAGATGGCGCCGTAGAAGGCGGCAAAGCGGATCGAGAGGCCGGCTCCCGGCATGATGGTCGGGAAGATACGCGGCCCGCCCCTCACACTCCCAGGTACCGCGCCTTGAGCGCCGGGTCGGCGGCCAGTTCCGCCGACCTGCCGCTCCACACCGCGTGGCCCTTTTCGATGATGTTGTGGCGGTCGGCCAGGCGGGTCAAGGATTCCAGGTTCTTGTCGATCACCAGGATCGCTTGGCCCTCGGCCTTAAGCGTTTGAAGAACCTGCCAGATTTCGGCGCGGACCAGGGGCGCCAGGCCCTCGGTCGCCTCGTCGAGGATCAGCAGCTTGGGGTTGGTCATGAGGGCCCGGCCGATCGCCAGCATCTGCTGCTCGCCGCCGGAGAGCTGGTCGCCGAAGCTGCCGGCGCGCTCTTCGAGCACCGGGAAAAGCCGGTGGATCCGGGCCAGAGTCCAGTAGGCTTTTCGGTCTTCATTTGGTAGGCGCGCCGTCGCCTTTAGATTCTCCTCGACCGTCAAGTTGGGAAAGACCTGCCGGCCCTCCGGCACCAGCCCGATCCCGGCCTGGGCGATCCGGTAAGACGGCAGCCCGGCGATCTCGGCACCCTCGAAAAGGATCCGTCCGGCGCGGGGCGGCGTCAGCCCCATGATCGAGCGCACGGTGGTGGTCTTGCCCATGCCGTTGCGGCCGAGCAGGGTGACCACCTCGCCGGCGCCGACCGCCAACTCCATGGCGAACAGGATCTGGCTGTCGCCGTAGCAGGTCTCCAGATCTTCGACGCGCAGCATCATGGGCTGGCCTCCTCGCCCAGGTAGGCCCGCCGGACCTCGGGGTCGGCCCTGATCTCGGCCGGCGAGCCGCTGGCGATCACCTGGCCGTAGACCAGCACCGTGATCCGGTCGGCCAGGGCGAAGACCGCGTCCATGTCGTGCTCGATCAGCAGGATCGCGGTCCGGCCCTCGGCCTTGATGGCGGCCAGCAGAGCGATCATGCGCGCCGAGTCCTCCCGGCCCATGCCGGCGGTCGGCTCGTCGAGCAGGAGCGCGCGCGGCTGGCCGGCCAGCGCCATGGCGATTTCCAGTTGGCGCTGTTCGCCGTGGGCCAGGGCCGACGCCCGGACCAGGGCGCGTTCGGCCAGGCCGACCCGGGCCAGGGTCGCCCGCGCCCGCTCGGCCAGCGCCGCCTCGCGTTCGACCGGCCGCCAGAAGCGGAAGCTGTGGCCGTCATGGGCCTGAACCGCCAGGGCCAGGTTGTCGAGCACGGAGAAGTTGGGGAACAGGCTGGTGACCTGAAACGACCGGCCCAAGCCGCGCGCGGCCCGGGCGTGGGCCGGCAGGCCGGTGATGTCCGCGCCGGCGAAGCGGATACGCCCGGCATCGGGGCTGAGCTCGCCGGCCAGCTGCCCGAGCAGGGTGGTCTTGCCGGCGCCGTTCGGCCCGATCACCGCATGGAGCTCGCCGGCCTTCAGGGTCAGGCTCACCCGGTCGCAGGCGACCACGGCGCCATAGGCCTTGG
>Ga0265303_10002654_pt1 | contig 11113 bp, 9 predicted proteins | sample Helome_2_FD_192494 | JGI IMG/M metagenome (GOLD analysis project Ga0265303, IMG submission 192494) | Marine sediment microbial communities from subtidal zone of North Sea - Hel_20160317 (Illumina Assembly) | ecosystem: Environmental > Aquatic > Marine > Subtidal zone > Sediment ...
CTGCGCACGGTGTCCGCGTTGACCCTGACCAGCATGATTTCGCGCTCGATCGCCTCACCCGGTGTGTGCTCGATGACCTTGATGGTGTGAACCAGCTTGTAGAGCTGCTTGACGATCTGCTCCATCTCGGGGCCGTCGACGACCATCGTGATACGTGATCGCGTCGGGTCCTCCGTCGGACCGACCGCAAGGCTGTGGATGTTGAAATCCCGCCTGGCGAACATCGAGGCAATCCTTGCAAGGACGCCAGGCTTGTTCTCGACCGTGACCGAAATGACGTGCTGCATCACAGATCCTCCGGACCCATGTAGATGATGTCGTTCGAACCGCCTGCCTCGATCATCGGGAACACCATGGCATCTGGGTCGCACACGAACTCCATGACGACCGGGCGGTCGTTGACCGCAAGCCCCTTCTCGATCGTGGGGACCACCTCGTCGGGATGCTCTGCCCGGAACCCAGCGCATCCCATTGCCTCGGCGAGCATCACGATGTCCGGGTTCGTTGCTGACAGCTCTGAACCGGAGAACCTCTTGTCGTAGAACAGTCTCTGCCACTGCCTGACCATGCCGAGGTTCGCGTTGTTCATCACAGCAATCTTGACCGGGATCCCCTCGACGGCTGCGGTGATGAGCTCCTGGAATGTCATCTGGAAGCATCCGTCGCCGTCGATCGCGATGACCATCGTTTCGGGTACTCCCTGCTTGGCCCCGATCGCAGCGGGCACGGCGTAGCCCATCGTCCCGAGGCCACCAGAGTTGATCCAGGTGTTCGGTCGGTCAAATGACCAGAACTGTGATGCCCACATTTGGTGCTGGCCGACGCCTGCAACCACGATCGTTCCCTCTGGAGCTTGCTTGGCAAGCTCGTCGATCACGTATTGTTGCTGTATCGGTCCTGCTGGATCCTGGTCGTAGGCCAGGGGGTAGTCCCGCTGCCACGCCGCGAGTTGTCCAAGCCACGCCGACCGGTCAGGGAGGTCATGTTTGGCGAGCCTCGATGCTCCCTCTTCGGTGAGCTGATTGAGCACCGACTTGGCGTCACCGACGATCGGAACGTCTGGTGTGCGGATCTTGCCGATCTCGGCCGGATCGACGTCAACATGGATGATCTTGGCGTTCGGCGCGAAGAAATCGGGGTCACCGGTCACCCTGTCGTCGAACCGTGCGCCGATGGTGACGAGCAGGTCGGATTTCTGCATTGCAGTGCTTGCAGTGAAACACCCATGCATACCAGGCATCCCAAGCGTCAGCGGATGCTCGTCAGGGATTGCTCCTCGCGCCATCAGCGTGGTCACAACGGGCAGTTGCTGTTGCTCCGCAAAGGCTTGCAGCTCCTCGCTGGCTTTGGCCCTGATGATGCCGCCGCCGGCGTACAGCACGGGTCTCTCCGATTCGAGGATCATGTCGATTGCCGCGCTGACCTGTCGTGGGTGGCCCTTGACTGATGGCTTGTAGCCGGGGAGGTGGATCGGGGAGGCGCCTTTCCAAACGATCTCACCTGCGAGGGCGTCCTTTGTGATGTCCACGAGAACGGGACCGGGCCTGCCCGTCGCAGCGATGTGGAACGCCTCCTTGATGGTCGAAGAGATCTCATCGGTGCGGGTCACCAGATAGTTGTGCTTCGTCACCGGCATCGAGATACCCCAGGTGTGTGCTTCCTGGAAGGCATCGAGGCCGATCGACGTCGACCCAACCTGAGCTGTCACCGCAACGACGGGGATGGAGTCCATGTACGCATCGGCGAGGGGAGTGATGAGGTTGGTTGCACCGGGTCCCGAGGTAGCGAACGCAACTCCCACCCGTCCGGTGGCGTGGGCGAATCCCGACGCCATGTGTCCAGCACCCTGTTCGTGCCTGGCGAGGATGTGACGGATACCGCTGTCGTGGATGGCGTCGTAGGCCTTGAGAATCGCACCACCTGGCAAGCCGAATACGACGTCGACTCCTTCGTCCTCGAGGGATCGAATGAGGATGTCAGCTCCGTTGAGTGTCTCAGCCATGTGGTGCTCCGGATAGAAAAGAACCCCCCGGTACACGGAGGGTTGGGCGCATCGGGTATGAGGATGCGCCTATGCGATAAGGACTACGAGGGTTGTGAGTGTGTTCATGGTTTGATCGCCAATGCCGGCGTATGTGCGAGTATGGCATCGTCGTGATGCATGTCAAGATGACCGCAGGGTAGGGCAGCAAGGGTGGTGTTGAATCCATGAACGCAGATGAGCGTCGGGCGCTCCTGCCGTTGGTGTCCGTGGCGCGAGCCGTTCTGGCAGACCTCGAGGAGGATGAGGTCCCATCGCGGGTTGTTCGGGTCGCAAAGAGCTCCGCACGAAGGCTTCCACCTCCGCATGAGCAGTCACTCATCGACTACATCATCGAGGATGACTCATTTCGTTCCGACGTCGCACAGGCGTGGGCGGCGGGGGACCACAGCGACGCTGTCGTCGATGCGTTCCTCGAGGATCCGAACGCCGCAGCGTCGATCCTTGCGTCTGCTTCCGAGGCTGCCGACGCCGACCGCGAGGCACGCGAGATTGTCCGTCTCTCAGCGCGTGTGGCCCAGCTCGAGGCAAGGCAAGAACAGGCGAAGGCTCGCGTCGCTGAGGCACGAGACCGTGCCAAACAGCAGGCAAGCGAGGCGAAGGCGGCGGCAAGGCGTGCCAGGCAAGGTCTGGAGGCGTCCATGGCGGTCGCTCGTGCGGACGAGGTAGCGGCGCGCGGATCCCTCGACGTTGCTCTTGAACGTATCGAGCTGCTCGAGACGGAGATCGTGGACCTCAAGGCGCGCCAGCAACGTCTCTCGGATCGGGACTCCAAGCGTCATGTTCGTGCGATCGAGCCTTCTCCACAATCCTCGAGCCCTGCTGGGGACCCTATCGAGATCGCACGATGGCTCGATGTTGCCGAGCGGAACTTGCGGCCCTTTCGTGAGGCGCGCGGAGGTGGCACGCCAGCGCAAGCGGGGGGCGGTCTGAGCTTGCCCCCGGGAGTGGCACCTGACACGTGCGATTCCATTGACGCGCTTGCAGTGATTCCCGTCCGAACGGTGATCCTCGACGGCTACAACATCGCAGGTGCTCTGGGAGTCGAAGAATTCTCGGGGGCAGAGGGCAGGGAACGGACCCTGAGGATCGCGAGGCGTCTCCACCGGCACACTGGTGCGGAAACGATTGTGATGTTCGATGCTGTCGGTATCGAGGGCAGAGAGTCCTACACATCGGATCTCGGAATCAGCGTCCGATTCACCCGCGACGTTTCGGCCGATGACGCCATCGCGGATCTCGTCGGTTCAGGGATCACGGGAGCGGTCGTCATCACCAACGATCGGGAGTTGCGCGAGCGTGGAACCGCACGGGGAGCCCTCGCCCTGTGGTCAGATGCCCTCGTGGCGTGGTCGAAGACCTAAACAACAGCTCCTCGACATCCGATAGCACTGGAAGCAGAGCGAACAGGATCTCGTGACCGCGACTCTTCCGCGCCCGCATGTTGAAGCTGACGAAGCTCCCGATGCACCGCATTGGGCGGTCATTGCGCGCTGGCACGAGCTTCGGAGGGTGGCAGGCCTGATCGCCGTAGCACTCGCGATTGTGAGTGGAATCTTCCTGTCGTGGCCTGCGATGATCATCGTTGGTGTCCTTGGTGCCGCGAGCGCAGCTGACGCATCGTTGGCCCTGCGATCTCACCGGAGTCGCGTGACACCGACCCTCGTTGCGGACATCACATTCACGGGTATTGCACTGGTTGTTGTTGCGGTGCCTGCAGCGGCGGTGGGCATGGTCGTCGCCTACTACGTACTCGTACTCACCGTTCTGACCTCCTTGGTCCGGGCGTGGCCCATAGGTCTGTACGTGGTTGTCGTTGGCGTTGCCGCTTCCTTCCTCCCAGGCGTCCTCAACATCGAATACTCCACAGAGCGCTCGCTCATCGCAGGCGTCATCGTCGTCGCCGTGTTCGGCCTGTCGATCATCACGATCTCCTCGGAGTTCCTGCGCGTCCGTAAACAAGGATCGGAGATGACGGGGAGGCGCATCGGGGCCGCAGATGCCGTTGCCGATGCGTCGATGGCGTTGGTGTCGCTTGATGAATCCGTCGCGTTGGAGTCCGCCCTCGAAGAAGTCAGGTCGGCCATTGATGTGTCCGTGGTCTTTGTTGAACGGAACACCGAGGATCCGACGCTTGGCCTCTGCGCTGGCGTGGTTGATCGAGCGTCTGACGACAGAAGCGTGCATCCGGCGCTTGATCGACGCGCAAAGGTGCCGTGGTCTGCCATGCCCGGAGCCCGTGCGCATCTCGAGGGTGGCGCTCCCTTCTTCTATCGGGTCGAGGAGTCCAGGGGCACGGCAGGGGACAGAGCGGGAGGCCAGGGCCTGCGTGTCGAGGTCAACGTACCAATCTTCGCTGACGGCGTTTGGATCGGCGTGGTTGGCGCCGCCGACATCGATGGGGATCGTCTCTGGCGAATCGATGACCTCCTTCTGTTGCGCACGATGGCCGATCTCACGGCTGCGTTCTGGCAGCGGGCAAAGAACGAACAGGTTCGTGACTCCTTGATCGGATCGCTTGATGGCCGGCTCCGCTTCGAAGAGGCGATTGCTGGCGCCTCACGAGCACTGCTCGGCGAGCAGACAGGCGGCATCGATCCAGCGCTGCGCGCCGCAGGCCTGGCTGTCGGCGTCGACGAGGTCATGGTCGCTGAGACAATCCCTGGGGACGAGGGTGAACCCGTTGCCCATGTGCTTGCAGCGTGGGCCACGGCAGGGTTCACCCCGACGGCTGCGCCCGGTGATCGCTGGAGTTACCGCGACCATGACCAGATTCGCGACGACATCCAGCGCGGCGAAGTCTCGCACGAAGTTCGGTCAGGCGTGTGCCGCGTCGTAGCTGGCATCGAGGTTGGTGGCGCATGGTTCGGGTCCGTATGGTTCACCGTTTCCGATGTCGACCGCGAATGGATGGACGGGGATTGGGCGTTCATCCGTACGATTGCCGAGATGCTTGGCGCGTACTACGGCCGTGCCCGCGATCGTGCACGGCTCGAGGCCTCCTTGCGGTCCAAGGACCAGCTGATAGCGACCGTGAGCCATGAGCTTCGGACACCTCTGACGGCTGTTGGCGGCCTTGCCGATGAACTGCGAACTGCAGGCGATGAGTTCGGTGTGGAGGACCGTGACCAGCTCCTTGAGGTGATCTCCCACGAGAGCATCGAAATGGCCGACTTGATCGAGGATCTGCTCGTAGCCGCCCGGAGCGAGGGCGGAGACCTGCCTGTGTTCCCAGAGGAGGTCGACCTGTGTGCCCTCGCCAAGGGCACGATCCGCAATCTCGTGGCTCCCGAAGCCAAGACGGTCGATGTTGCGGATCGTGCGGCACGAGCCTTCGCCGACCCGGTGCGGATACGCCAGATCATCAGGAACCTGCTGACCAACGCCTTCAGATACGGTGGACGTTCCATCGTCGTGTCATTCGGTTCAGGTGACGGGTCCGCATGGCTTGACGTCACAGATGACGGAGTGGGGATCCCACTCGAGGATCGCGCTGCGATCTTCCGGCCCTATGGGCGGTCAGGGTCGTCGCCCACGGTCAAGGCATCCGTCGGTCTGGGGCTCACCCTTTCACGGCGGCTCGCGGAGCTGATGGGGGGAACCCTGAGTTACGTTGACCCGCCAGCAGGAGGATGCACGTTCCGGCTGACGGTGCCCCTCCACACAGGCATGACGGCCAGGGATGTCAACGCAGGAAGATCTGCGTCTGGCGATCGAGCACCTGCTGCCGACGAGGACCCAGAACGCTGATCAGCGGGAGATGTCTGCAATGACCTCGAGGGCGTTCGGATCAGAGCTCTGGATGATCAGCGTCCCGACTCCCGCATCCTTCCATGCATCGATGCGATCCTTGAGTACCTCACGCGGCCCAACGAGGCTCACCTCGTCGACGAGTTCATCCGGGACCGCCATTGTCGCTTCCATCTTCTTGCCTGCGAGGTACAGATCCTGGATGGCTTCTGCCTCCTCCTCGAACCCGTACCGTCGTGCGAGATCGTTGTAGAAGTTGCGACCCTTGGCACCCATTCCACCGAGGTAGAGGGCAATCTGTGGCTTTATCTGACGTCTGCCAGCCTCGATGTCGTCGGTGACAATGGCTGCCACGGATGGTGCGATGTCGAAACGCTCGGCCTTGTTCGGTTCGCCAGATCGCCGGAAGCCTTCGTCCAGCAAGGGCCCGTATGTCTCGGAAGCCCTCTCGGGAGAGAAGAAGATGGGAAGCCAACCGTCGGCGATCTCAGCAGTCAGCTGGACGTTCTTCGGGCCGATGGCTGCGAGGTAGATCGGGATGGACGGCCGCGGGCGCATCATGATCTTGAGCGGCTTTCCCAGGCCTGTGGCACCCGGACCGTTGTAGGGGAGCTGGTAGTAGTCGCCATCGAACTCGACGGGTTCTTCCCTGGCAAGGATCGAGCGGACGATCGCGACGTACTCCCGTGAAACCTGCAGAGGTTTCCCGAACGGCTTGCCGTGCCATCCCTCGACCACTTGCGGCCCGGACACACCGAGCCCGAGGCGGAAGCGTCCTCCGGACATCTGGTCCAAGGTCGCAGCCGTCATCGCTGTCATTGCTGGCGTGCGGGCTGGCATCTGGAACACCCCAGACCCGACGTTGATCGATTGGGTCTGTGCGGCGATCCACGCGAGCGGTGTGAGCGCGTCAGATCCGTACGCCTCTGCCGCCCAGACCGAGTCGTATCCGAGCTGTTCGGCACGGTCGATCAGAGTAAAGTTTTCCGAAATGGCGGAGGCGAAGAGCCCGATGTTGAGTCCGAGTTTCATGCGGCAAGTCTACAGTTTGCCGAGGGCCTGCTCCTGACCGCCAGCTGGCGCTGTCACGAAGCGGTGCGCCGCGTTGTCAGGGGCCCAGACACGAGCCGGATCGGGGACACCAGCCCCAATTCGCTCATGGCGTCGATGGCTGCGCGCTCGTCCCTACCAAGTTCAAGTACCGCACCGGGTGCGCACAGGGCAGTGACGATGCAGTCCCTGCAAGCGTCTGTCTCGGCGACCAAGCATGTGTCGCAATCAATGATCATCGGATCCTCCCAGTCATGACCGCACCGTATCGGCGGGGTATGACACATCCGCCGGCACGCCAGTTCACCGTCCAGCAGGCGTCGTCACACCCTCGGGTAGGGTCGCGTCATGTCAGGGATCGCATTGCTTCGCTCCATCGCCGAGAGCCACGGTGCGCGAATGGGCGTGACCGACCTTGCACCGTTTGCAGATGTCGAGGCCGATATCAGGCAGCGCAACGATTCAGGCATGTCTGGCGGACTCGGGTTCACGTATCGCGATCCGTCCTTGAGCTCGACGCCACAGGCCTCATTTCCATGGGCGACGAACATCGTGGTAGTTGCGGTGCCGTACCTCCGTGAGGGCGATGGAGTCGATGGTGCAAAGGCGCAGAACGCATCGAGGTCGGTTGCCCGATTCGCTGACGGGGACCGCTACGAGGCGCTTCGGCGCGTGCTCGCCGACCTCGCCGAAGCGATGAGCAAGGGAGGCGCTCGCACCGAAGTCGTCTTCGATGATGACCGCCTCATCGATCGTGCGGTTGCAGTTCGGGCGGGAATAGCGTGGTGGGGCAAGAGCACCATGGCGCTGGCACCAGGCCTTGGACCCTGGTTCCTCATCGGAAACGTGGTGACCGATACCACGCTCCAGGCGACCGAGCCGATGAGCCGGTCCTGCGGCACCTGCATTGCCTGCATCCCGGCGTGTCCGACGGGTGCCATCATCGAACCTGGCGTTCTCGACGCTCGACGGTGCCTGGCAGCCGTGTTCCAGTCAAGGGGCGCCATCCCGATAGAGCTGCGTGTTGCCGCAGGCAGTCGGGTCTACGGCTGTGACGAATGCCTGGTCGCATGCCCGCCGGGGGATCGGGAGATCCGTGTCTTCCCGGCCAGCGACACCATCGATCCCGCAGATGTCCTCTGCCTGTCGGATGCCGAGATGGACGATCAGTTCGCCCATTGGTATGTCCCTGGACGGAACATGCGATTTGTTCGCCGCAATGCCCTTGTGGCGATCGGTAACTGCGCGAGGGGATCTGACGTCAACCTTGTGGCTGGCTACCTCGGGCATCCGGACCCGTTGTTGCGCCAGCACGCGGCCTGGGCGCTCGGAACCATCGGTGGTGCCAGCTCAGAGGCCGCACTCGCAGGAGCGTTGCCGTATGAGGATGAGCCGGAGGTCCGCATGGAGATCTCCTGGGCCCGATCACGAGGATGACCCGCGTCCGGAGTCCCAGGGTGCATTGAGGCCTGCCCTGGGGCTACCGGTATCAAGGGTGCCCTCAAGCTGGGTCGCTGCGACGTCGCGCCGGGTGTGAGCTGCTCGATAGTCGATCGCGCGCCAGCCATGCTGCTGGCCACCATGGTCACACTCTGCTGGGAGAGGTCGGGTACGCTCGGGCAACGAACGCCAGGCACGGAACAGGGAGTATGACGACAGTCTTCGCAGTGGTGCTTGCCATCGGTTTGATATTGCTCGTGGCATGGATCGTGCTCGTGGCGGTCTCAGCCATGGTTGACGGTGCCGCTCGTGTTGATCCGGACCGCTGGGCCGGCGTTCCGGGCCGTGTCATCGTTGCCTACCTCGTTGGATTCGGCATGGCCGGCATGTCCGCGGCCTTTGGCGGCTGGTCCGATCTCGCTGCCATCGCAGCGGCCGTTGTCGGAGGCCTGGCGCTTGCGGGCATCGCCGTGTGGTTGGGCCCCGGAACCGACGGCTGAGCAATGCTGATTGTTTCCGATGTGCACGATGCGTTCGAGGCGCTGGAAGCCGTGGCTTCGTCTGGCGAGACGCTGCTCGTCCTTGGCGATCTCGTGAACCTGATCGACTATCGAACCCTGGAGGGGATACTTCCCGATGTGGTGGGACGCGACGTCGTGGCTGCGCTGGCCAGTCTTCGCCAGGCGAACCAGGCAGGCCTCGCCCGCGACATGTGGGTCGAACGAGTGGCATCGCTTGGCATCGATGTTGGGTCGCACGTGGCAACGAGGATGGAGCGCCAGTATCGCCGGATGCACGGCGTCCTTGACGGTATCGATGCGTATGTGACCTTCGGCAACGCTGATGATCCGGGGCTCCTGGCCGACAACGTCCCCGCAAGTGCGCGATTCGTCGACGGCGAAGTCGTAGTCATCGAGGGCTGGTCGGTCGGCTTTGCTGGGGGTGGGATACCCAAGGTCGGATCGAGTGGCGAGGTGTCCCACGACGACATGCGGCGCAAACTCAGTGACCTCGGTCCTGTGGACGTCCTGTGCACCCATGTGCCTCCTGACCTCACAATGCTTGCGGAGGACGTCATTTCCGGATCCTCGAAAGCCTCGGGGCCGGTGCTCGACTACATCGACGAGCACCAGCCACGCTTCCACTTCTTTGGGGACGTCCATCAACCCCGTGCCGTCTCCATGGTCAGGGGCGCCACGGTGTGCCGCAACGTCGGGTACTTCAGGGCGACCGGTCGCGCTTGGGAGTTCGTGCGCTGAGTGGTCGCTCCGCAGCCATAGGCATCGTCACGATGGCCGATTGCTGGTGCGCAGTTCCTCACCCCCGGTTGGTTCGCCGCCCGCGGGAGGAAGCTACGCTCTGTGCCGACGGCGATATGACAAGGAGCTCGACATGGCAACCGAGGGAACGGTGCAGCGCGTCGAGGTGTCTGCGGAACCCCAGCACGTCTACGAAGTTGCACTCGACATCGAGTCCTACCCGGAATGGGCCGGCGGTGTGCGGTCTGTTTCGATATCCGAAGAGGACGAATACGGAAGGCCGCTCAAGGCCGACTTCGTGGTCGATGCCATGATCAAGGAAGTCGCGTACACCCTCGAATATGACTTCAACTTCGACAATGGCTTTGCATGGAGCGCGATTCCGAACGATGACATCAAGTCGCTCGAGGGCCGATACGAGTTCAATGCGCTGGATGAAGAAGGCACGGAGGTCGTGTACGCCCTCCGGATCAACCCTGGCTTCACCGTTCCAGGATTCCTCCGCAAGCAGGCAGAGAAGCAAATCGTTGGTACCGCCCTGCGCGGGTTGAAGAAGAGGGCGGAAGAGACCGACTGATGCGCATCATCCTCGTCACCGGCAAAGGTGGAGTGGGGAAGACGACCGTTTCGGCAGCAACCGCCCTGCGCTCTGCCGATCTGGGGCATCGCACGCTCGTAATGTCAACCGATCCAGCCCATTCGCTTGCCGACGCGTTCGACGTCCCTCTCGGTGACGACCCCACGCCTGTCGTTGCAAACCTCGACGCGCAGCAGATCGACAGCCAGCAGCGCCTTGAGGAGTCATGGGGCGAGGTGAGGGACCATCTCACGGAGTTGTTCGACTGGTCTGGCCTCACGGGTATCGAGGCAGAGGAGCTGACGGTCTTTCCCGGAATGGACGAGCTGTTCAGCCTTGCATCCGTGCGAGATCATGCTCGGTCCGAGAACTATGACGTGATCGTGGTCGACTGTGCCCCGACCGCCGAGACGCTCCGTCTCCTGAGCCTCCCGGATGTGATGTCGTGGTACATGGACAAGATGTTCCCGCTGTCGAAGCGGCTCGTGAAGGTGGTGCGGCCGGTCATCTCGCGGGTGACCACCATGCCGGTCGCAGATGACTCGGTATTTGAGTCTGTTGAGCGGTTCTACGAACGCCTCGACGGGATCCGCGAGATCCTCTCGGATCCTGAGGTGACCACGGCTCGGCTCGTGATGAACCCCGAACGCATGGTGATATCGGAGGCCCGTCGGACCTATACGTACCTCGGCCTGTTCGGATACGGGGTCGATTCGGCCATTGTGAATCGCGTGCTGCCCCAGGAGGTCGAGGATCCGTACTTCACCAAGTGGCGGACGATCCAGGAGGGTCACCTCAAATCCGTGCAGGAGGGGTTCTCGGGAATGGATATTCGAAAGCTTCGACTGTTCGACGAGGAAATGGTCGGGGTTGAGCGTCTGCGGACTGTGGGTATCGAGCTCTACGGAGGGCAGGATCCCACCGAGCGCCTGTCGATCGTCGAACCGATTCGGGTGGAGAGCATCGAAGACTCGGACGATGTAGCCCTCATCATGG
>Ga0265303_10002656_pt1 | contig 11111 bp, 11 predicted proteins | sample Helome_2_FD_192494 | JGI IMG/M metagenome (GOLD analysis project Ga0265303, IMG submission 192494) | Marine sediment microbial communities from subtidal zone of North Sea - Hel_20160317 (Illumina Assembly) | ecosystem: Environmental > Aquatic > Marine > Subtidal zone > Sediment ...
GGAATGTAGTACTCATAATGATGGGGTCCCCTGTTCAAATCAGGGCGTAGCCACCATTTTTTCGATGACTTAGAAATTCTGGAAACGGTATACCCATTTGATGATTGCCGACTTACGGTCTGTAACAGGGATACTGTCCCCAGAATTCCCGTGTAGTAACACCGAAGAAAATACCTCAATGGTCCGGCTGGCTGCCGAACTCCGCGGCCAGTGAATCGACGATTCCCCGTATGATTTCGATGAACCGGTCTATCCCTGCCTGATCGTTACTACGACGACACTCATTCAAGCCCGGCAGCGCGATATTGTAGGCCGCATGGTAGTTTCCCCGATGCACGAATTCCTGGATTCTTTCAGCTTCCGATTCGATGTTCATTATCAAACCTCACTCGTTTCCCTGCCGCCGATAGCAGGCCCTGTTTTATTTCCGAAAAAAAGCTCCAACAACCGTCCGTCGTGGCTACTCCTTGATTGCAAAAGTACCGACCACGGGTCGTTCCAGTTTCATAAAATCGCTGCAATCCATGCGTATAATCTGTTCGTGTGATCCCGCGTTGAAACAGAGATCGTCCACCTCGGTTACCATGGCATCAGCGAATACCCGGGTATCATAGAGCGATCCGAACGGTGGCATCGCGCCAACCTCGCAGTCCGGGAACAATTCCCTGAATTCATCCTCGGTCGCCAGGCGGACCTGGTTGGCATGCGCCAGTTTCCTGAGCGCCTCCAGATCTACGTGGCGCGATGCGGATAATACTGCCATGACTTTCTCGCCATCCATATCGATGATGATTGTTTTTGCAAACTCGCGCCTCGGCACGAAGGTCGATGCCGCAGTTTCGCGTGCGGTATAGGCCGGCGAGTGGTTAATGCCGATGTATTTGATACTGTGCTGATCAAGCATTTTTTTCAGTTTTTGCGCGGGCATGTGATTTTCCCTCCATTAGCATTCGACCCACCAGGCGTTACAGAAAATCCATCCATCGAGTTACAGTTCAAGCGGCCGTCTTTCTACCATATCAGACTTGATCTGACGTAAATCCTGCTCGAGCCGCTTGAATATTGCTTCCGATTGTTCCGCAAGCGCTTCTCTCACCATACCGTGCAAGGCATCAAAATGATGTTCATCGATTGAATTGCGCGCATCGTTATCCAGCAGTGCCCGAAATGCGTTGACTACCCCACCCGCCAGTGTTTCTGAATTGCTGCTCATCGTATATCCCCTGTGTAAACGATCGACATATCTTGTAGTCACTATTAGCCATGTAGAAGCCGGCAACGTTGATCCGGGTCAACGTTATTAAATTTATAGTGCAGATAATGAATCATTAACCAGCCCGGAAGGAGAAGTGTGGATGATTGATGTATTCAAGCTTGCTGACGATCTGGGTCCCCTAAAGGTGATCCATGTGCACGAACCCGCTATCGGGCTGAAAGGCGTGCTGGTGGTCGACAACGTCGCCAGAGGTCCCTCGATCGGTGGCGTACGCATGGCTGTCGATGTTACCACCGAGGAATGCGCGCGGCTCGCACGTGCCATGACCTTCAAAAATGCGGCGGCAGGCCTGCAACATGGTGGTGGTAAATCGGTTCTGGTCGGCGATCCGAAAATGCCCAAAGCACAGAAGGAAACCCTGATCCGGGCATTCTGTTGTGCGCTTGAAGAAGTGGAGCAGTACATTTTTGGCCCCGATATGGGCACCGATGAGGAATGTATGGGCTGGGTCAAGGATGAAATTGGTCGTGCTGTTGGCCTGCCGCGTGAACTCGGTGGGATCCCGCTGGATGAAATCGGTGCGACTGGTTTTGGTTTAAGCCATGCAGTCGACGTCGCCCGGGGATTTTGTGATCTTGATATCAAGGGCGCGCGTATCGCGGTGCAGGGTTTCGGAGCGGTCGGCAAACACGCGACGAAATTCCTGTGCGAGGCAGGAGCAATAGTTGTCGCTGTTTCGGATAGCGTAGGCGCCATACACAATCGCGATGGGCTCGATGTCGACAGTCTGATAGCACTGAAATCCGAGGGCAAGAGCGTTTCCGAGCATAGCGAAGGTGAAAAGCTTGAACGTGACACAATTATCGATATCGAGTGCGATATCTGGATTCCGGCTGCCCGGCCCGATGTCATTCACGAGGGCAACGTAGATCGACTCAACGCCAAATTGATAGCTCAAGGCGCCAACATACCGATTACCTACGCAGCGGAAAAGATTCTGCATGAAAAAGGCATTCTCAGTGTCCCCGGTTTCATTGCCAACGCGGGTGGCGTCATTTGCGCCGCGATCGAATACCAGGGAGGCGGCGAAGCAGCTGCATTTACCGCCATCGAGGAAAAACTGCGCCGTAACACCTACGAGGTGCTGGAAACCGCGCACAGAGAGCAGATTCTGCCGCGTGATGCCGCGCTGGCGATGGCGCGTCGGCGCGTGGAGCAGGCGATGAGCTATCGCCGCTGGAATATTTTTTAGGAGTGTCTGAAACCATGTTCCGTATTCGCTTTCATGGTCGTGGTGGTCAGGGAATGAAGACTGCCAGCCGGATCCTTGGCACCGCATTCTTCAATGCCGGTTACGAAGTACAGGATGCGCCGCGCTATGGCGCCGAACGGCGCGGCGCCCCAATTTTTGCCTATGTGCGAGCCGCCAAAACGGTCATCAACGAGCGCGGTATTATCAGCCATCCAGACCTGGTGATCGTCGCCGATGATACCCTGGTCGGCATGCCCGCAGCAGGGGTAACCCAGGGTGTGGATGCGCATACCGTGTTCTTGATCAATAGCCATGAGAGCGCCGAAACCTGGCAGCAAAGGTTAAACACCGAGGCGAAAATTTTGATTCTCGCGGCGCAGGAAGAGGTGGAAGATCGCGCTGCACTGCCTTATATAGGCAGTCGTTGTGCGGCTGCCGCGGCTGCTTTGACAAATGCCATATCCCAGAAAATTCTGCTGGCAGCTATCTCCGAGGAACTCGGTCACCTGAACCAGGATATCATCGATCAGAATCGTGACATCGCACTTGGCGTGTTCGATGAGATGAGCGATTTCACGGGTCTGGTCGAGCCACGGGGCCTGCCATCGGCCACCGATTTCGTCGATCCTGGATGGATTGACGTGCCTTTTGAAAATGCACAGGTTTCCAACATCGCAATTCATGCTGGCGCAACCAGTGTCAAGGTCCGTACCGGCCTGTGGCGCACCATGCGACCGATCATCAACTACGAAAATTGCAGCGGCTGCGCGTGGATTTGCAGCACCTACTGTCCCGATGGCGCAATTAACGTGCGCACGGATGGTTACCCCGAAATCGATTATGACCATTGCAAGGGCTGTCTGGTTTGTGTTGCACAATGTCCTCCCCATGCGATCGAATCAATACCCGAGCACGCTGCTCGCGAACAGGAAGCCGGAGTGACGTCATGACACGCAAACTGCTGACTGGCAATAGCGCCGCCGCCTGGGGCGCTAGACTCGCGCAGGTCGATTACATCCCTGCCTTTCCAATCACCCCGCAAACCGAGATCATCGAGGATCTGGCTGCGTGGATTGATCGGGGCGAAATGGATGCGCGACTGGTAACGCTCGAATCCGAACATTCGATGATTACCGCGGCCGGTAGCGCGGCCTCGTCGGGCGTGCGGGTGTTTACCGCGACCTCGAGCCAGGGTTTGCTCTACGGAATGGAAATGGTATATGCCGTCGCCGGCTGGCGCACCCCATTTGTCATGGTCAACGTGTCACGTGGCCTCGCTTCTCCGATTACGCTTGAATCGGATCATAATGACATCATGGCTGCACGCGATAGCGGTTTTCTGCAGATACATTGTGCGACTTGCCAGGAAATTGCCGACAGTATCCTAATCGCTTATCGCCTGGCCGAGCATGCGGATGTACGCATGCCCGCACTCGTCAATCTGGATGGTTTCTATCTTTCTTTTACCAGGGAGCCGGTTGATCTGCCCGACGCGGCTAAGGCGCGGTCGTTTGTCGGGGAATATGACCCCGAAAACCTTCAATTCAAGGGCAATTCACCGCTGAGCCAGGCCATGGCCGTGCTGGGTGGTGGTCCCTATTCCTATTTTCGCTACGAGGCCCACCTGGCGGTACAACAGGCGCTCGCCGTCTATGATGACATTGCCGACGAATTCGCCGCTGAATTCGGACGGCGTCACGACATGATCGATTGCTACCAGATGGACGATGCCGAGTATGTGTTCGTTATGCTGGGATCTTTCTCGACCAAGGCACGCGATGCGGTCGATAGCCTGCGCGCCGCGGGATGGAAGGCGGGCTTGCTGCGACCGCGTTTATTTCGCCCGTTCCCACAGATGCGAATCAGGCAACAGTTACAGGGCCGCCGTGCTGTGGCCGTCATAGATCAAAACATTTCTATGGGCATGGGGGGCGTACTGCACAGCGAGTCTGCTACTGCGCTTTATGGCATCAAGGATGCGCCACTCCTTGCGAGCTACATCGGTGGCCTGGGTGGTCGCGATATCAGTCAGCAGGAATTCTTTGCTATCGCCAATGAGTTACGCCAGGCATACGAGCGCGGTGAATCACCGCCGCCACGCCTGCTTTACACCGAGAACGAAATGACCGAGATGCGCAAACTGCAGGCGATTGCACAGGCAGAACACGCGGAAATTCACGAGACCTGAGAGTGTCGTTATGATCAAGCAATCACCAGTCCATTTTCATCGCATGAAGGACATGCCTTCCACCCATCTGCTCGGTACCGGCACCCCGATGTGTGCAGGTTGTGGCGGTCTCGAAACCCTGCACACGATGTACGATATTCTCGGTCACAACACGGTATTCGTAAATGCAGCCGGTTGCATGACACTGTTGTCGGTATATCCATTCACGCCGTTTCGCGGCGGCTGGCTTTACACTGCGATGGCGTCAGCGCCTGCCGGTGCGCAGGGAGTGCGTGACGCCGTCGATATTCTGATGAAAAAGAACAAGTTATCTGCGGACGAAAACGTTGAAGTGGTTGTGGTCACGGGCGATGGCGCTGCTTACGGCATGGGAATGTCAGCTACCTCGGGCGCCATGGACCGCAACCTGGATTTTATCTATCTGTGTTACGACAATGAGGGTTACGGCAACACCGGTCAGCAGTACTCCGCCGCCACCCCGCACGCGGCGCTAACCTCGACCAGTAAAGGATCGCACGGCTATCCCGGTTACAAGAAAGACCTGTTCGCGATCTGGGCGGCACACAATCCTGCCTACGTGGCCACGATCATCGCCGCCGAACCGCTTGACCTGGCGAAAAAGATAGAAAAACTGCAAACCATGTCGGGTCCGCGCATGCTGATTTCACTGGCGCCCTGTCCAACCGGCTGGGACTACGATCCTGAACTCAGCGTGGAAATAGGGCGCCTTGCGGTGCAGACCGGTGTCTGGCCGTTAAAGGAATATATCGACGGAGAAGTACGCCATACCAAGGTTCCGAAGCAACGCAAACCCGTTGAAGAGTACCTGCGGTTGCAGGGGCGCTTTCGACACCTGTTTGAACCCCAGCGCGATGAACCGGGCATCGCGGAAATCCAGGCCCGTGTCGATGACTACTGGGACCGTGTCGACAGCAAGTGAATACAGCCGGAAAAAGTTACTTTCACCGTGGTGGCGAGCCTCCGTTACTCGGAGTGACCATAGCCGAGCATTTCCTCTCTATCGTCAAGCGCTTCCCCGACCGGGAAGCGGTGGTCTCGTTACCGCAGCAACGGCGCCTGACTTACCGTCAGCTTGGCGATGCCGTCGAACGACTGGCGCGCGCACTGGCAAGCCTCGGCTTCAGTCGTGGTGATCGCATCGGCATCTGGTCAACCAACAATATCGAGTGGCTACTGGTGCAAATGGCAACAGCCCGCATCGGTGTTATCCTGGTCAACATCAATCCCGCTTATCGATTGCAGGAACTGAGTTACGCACTGCGGCAGTCAAAGCTGCAGGGGATATTTGTAATTCCTCGTTTTCGCGGTAGCGACTATGTCGGCATGTTGCTGGAACTGATTCCGGAAATGCAGGATAAGGGTCCGGAAATTGACTCAAAGACCTTTCCTGATCTTTCGCGGGTTTTCCTTTTCGATCCCGTCAACGCTGAATCTACAGTATCTCCCGCACCCGGATTTACCCCCTGGCAGGACCTGATCTCAGCCGCCAAAACATTGTCCGAGGTTGAATTGCAGCGGCTGACCGCGGCACTGGATATCGATGACGTCATCAATATCCAGTACACCTCCGGCACCACCGGCTTTCCCAAGGCGGTGATGCTAAGCCATCACAATATCCTCAACAACGCCTGGTTCTGCGCCCAATCGATGCATTTCAGTGAACGCGATCGACTCGCGGTCCCAGTGCCCTTTTACCATTGTTTTGGCATGGTCCTCGCAAATCTGATGTGTTTTTCGGTCGGCGCCTGTGTCGTCATCGGCAGCGAGCATTTCGACGCCGGGCTGGTGCTCGAGGCAATTGTTGCTGAACGCTGTAGTGCAATTCACGGTGTACCGACCATGTTTATCGAGATTCTCGAACACGAAGACTTCGCGCGCTGTGATCTCTCCAGTTTGCGTACCGGCATAATGGCCGGGGCACCTTGTCCACCCGAACTGATGACCCGGGTCATCGAAGACATGCATTGCAGCGAAATTCTGATCGGTTACGGTGAAACCGAAGCATCGCCACTCACCCACCTGACCACGCGAGACGACAGCTTCGAACGACGTATCGAAACTGTCGGGCGTAACCTGCCACACCAGGAAGTGAAGATTATCGATACCGATAGTGGTGACACCGTTGCGCTGAGTGAGATCGGAGAAATCTGTTTTCGCGGGTACCACGTCATGCAGGGCTATTACGGCGAAGCGGAGAAAACAGTAGAAGCCATCGATCCTGCCGGATGGCTGCGATCCGGTGACCTTGGCAGCATGGACGCGGAAGGTTACGTGCGCATCACCGGACGACGCAAAGAAATGATTATCCGCGGTGGCGAGAATATCTACCCACGTGAAATTGAAGACTTCTTATATAGCCACCCCAAGATTGCCGCGGTAGCAGTATTCGGGATGCCCGACGAACGCCTCGGCGAGCAGGTCGGCGCCTGGATTCAGTTACATTCCGGTGAAAGCGCCGACGAAGAGGAGATACGTGCTTTTTGCAAAGATAAAATCGCACATTTCAAGATTCCGAAGTACATACGCTTTGTTGATGAATTTCCGATGACGATTACCGGGAAAGTACAAAAATTCAAAATAAGCGAAATGATGCAAAGTCTCAAGCAATAAGCCAGTACAGGTGATAGCTAACCAAATATTAAGGTGACAGTTTCCTTAATTCCCTGGTTTTATTAATCGCCACCGACTTTAGCATTCTGAGCATCTGTCTTCTCGAAAGCCAACGCTGAAAACTTCACCGACAGAAGTAATCTTCAGCCAGGAGCCGACCTTCGCGATTTGTTGATTAACTTCGGCTTCCAGCACTAGCCGGTCATTGAATCTGCGAAAGTAGCGGCAGGATATCGGATACCTGGCGGCTGAAAATCAACTGGATTGGTTGGCGGAAAGGGGTAATGATTGAGTGTTTAGATGTTTTATTGACGCAAATCAACTGGAAAAATACTAAGCAATATATAAAGTAACAACATAAATAACATATAGATACCATGCCAATCTACGAATTCAAATGTAACAGTTGCGGTCATGATTTTGACATTCTCGAATCGTTCCAAGAGCATGACGAACACAAAGAAAAGTGCCCTAAATGTAAAAGTGAAGATATTGAGCGTGTAATAAGTGCTGCTAGTGTACAAACGTCTAAAAAGTCTTAAGTCTTAAGATAACTTTAAAAGTATAAGAAGAATAAACGACTCTTTTCCTAAATCCCAATGGTATTGGACAACAGTACACGCGGGTATCGATCCCGCTGTCTCCCCCTTTTCCTGAATGACTCCTAAGGGCAGTTTCCCTCCCCTGGGAAATCAATTCCGAGCGCCTGTTTTCTCTAAAGGAGCCATCGAATTCTCAAATTTAGGCGGCAGCTTGGGTCGGTTATTGCCGAAGAAGGTATTGACAAGTTAACTCAAGAGGATGGGCTGAGGTAACACAATGAGTGGTTTTTTAGCATGGATAGAGGCTCAGAAACCCCACATTGATTCCTATAATCGATATCCCGATGCATCAAATCCCCACTTGGCAGACACGAATTTGGTTAACTTGTCAGTACCCTTAAGTGTCCTCAACCATCGGTACGAACGCGACAGCGAGTATGTCGCGGGGTTCAGTTTTACCTTGCTGGTCCCTCGTGACCAGCATGAGTTCCTGGTGGCTATAGGGTAAACCGATCGGGATCACCATGCGGCCACCGGGTTTGAGTTGCTCAAGCAATGCCGGTGGAACCTCAGGTGCGGCAGCGGTGACCACAATGCCGTCGAACGGACCTTTTTCGGGCCAACCCAGGTGGCCGTCGCTACAGCGGGTTTCAACGTTGTCGTAGCCCATCTCGCCGAGTCTTTGTTGCGCTGCCCGGGCTAGCTCTGGAATTCTTTCGATGGTGTAAACTTGTCGCGCAAGTTGTGACAGGATCGCGGCCTGATAACCCGTACCGGTACCGATTTCGAGCACGATGCTATCGCCAGTTAACTCGAGCAGGTCTGTCATCAGGGCGACCATGTAGGGCTGGGATATAGTCTGCCCATGGCCGACGGGCAAGGCGCCATCTCTGAAGGCCGAACCACGAATATCGGCTGGCACGAAATCTTCTCGTGGCACTCCACGCATAGCCTTCATGACCCGCTGGTCCAGATGATCCCGTCCCGTCATTGTGCGCGTGACGGCAACCCCGGATTCGATATCCGCTATCATTTGCTCCCGTTCGCGTTCAAAGGTCATGTTTCTGTCCTCAGTTCCTCATCCGCAAATCGCTAGAATCTCATCGGCTTCCAGGGTTTCCTTATCCAGTAATGCGTTTGCAAGCGATTCCAGCTCGGGGCGATGTTGTTCTAGCAAGAGCGTTATATCCTGCTCGATATGCTTGAGTAAATTGGTGATTTCGTCGTCGATAATTTGCGCGGTATGCTCGCTGAAATCACGCTGCTGGGTCATTTCCCGACCAAGAAAAATATGTTCTTCGCCGCGACGAAACGCGACTGGGCCCAGTTTTTCGCTCATTCCCCAGTGCGTTACCATATGCCGGGCCAGGCGGGTAGCCTGTTTGAGATCTTCCTCGGCGCCCGAACTGACCTCACCGAACACAAGCTGTTCGGCTACGCGGCCACCCAGCATAACGCCGATGCGATCGCGCACATAACTTTGCCTCAGGTTGTAGTGCTCCTCTTCCGGAATCTGTTCGGTAGCGCCCAGCGACCGGCCACGCGGAATGATGGTGACCTTGTCCAGCGGGTCGGCAGTTGGCAACAGGCTGGCAACCAACGCGTGCCCGGCCTCGTGATGCGCGACCAGGTTTTTCTCTTCGTCACCGATGATTAATTCACGTTTACTCCCAAGCACAACCTTGTCACGTGCGTTGAGCAATGATTCCATATCGACCGTTTCCCGGTTCTCGCGTCCGGATAGCAGGGCGGCTTCGTTGACCAGGTTTCCCAGGTCGGCTCCGGAAAATCCGACCGTCAAGGCAGAGATACGATCCAGGTCTACATCATCGGCGAGCGGCACATCGGCCGCATGAATGTCAATAATGGCGCGTCGCGCTTTTTTATCCGGCAGATCGAGCGTAATTTTACGGTCGAAACGTCCGGCGCGGAGTAGCGCGGCATCGAGCACGTCGGGCCGATTGGTAGCTGCCAGCACCACCACGGCTTCGTGCGGGTCGAAGCCATCCATTTCCCCCAGTATCTGGTTCAGTGTCTGCTCGCGTTCATCATGTCCACCCCCCAGGCCTGTGCCTCGGGCCCGGCCGACCGAGTCGATTTCATCGATAAAAATGATGGATGGCGCCTCTTTACGTGCGCTTTCGAACATATCGCGTACCCGTGAGGCACCGACACCGACAAACATCTCGATAAATTCAGAGCCGCTGATACTAAAAAAAGGTACGTTGGCTTCGCCGGCCACGGCTTTGGCCAGCAGGGTTTTGCCGGTACCCGGAGGACCCATCAGTAAAATACCTCTGGGAATCTTGGCGCCTAGCTTGCGGTAGTGCTGGGGGTCCTTGAGGTAACCCACTATTTCATAAAGGTCCCGTTTAGCGTTTTCCAGGCCGGCGACATTGTCGAAGCTCAGATCCGAGTCTTGTTGACGGAAGCGCTTGGCCCTGGATTTGCCAAAATCGAAGAGTCCTGCACCGCCAATCCCGCCCAGGCTTTTCTGCATCCTGCGGGTACCATACCAGAATAAGCCGATGATCAGGATCCAGGGTAATACTCCGATCAGGGCCTTTGTTAGCCAGTTAGTTTCGCCTGAGACTGCATGAATCTCGACATTATGCTGTTCCAGTAAGGAGATTAATTCTGGATCCTGTACCGGCGGCAAGGTAGTCACGAAACGGACTGATAATTTGCTGTCTCCATCAGTAGAAGATGTTCGGGGTTGATGAAATTCGCCGGCAACATGATCGCCCTGCAATCTTACCCGGGCGACCTGGTCTTCAACGACGCTGATTTTAAACTCGCTATAGGACAGGGTTTGCTGCCCATCACTTTCAGTATTTAGAAAATACCAGCTGAAGATTACGAGGACAAAAAACCAGGCAAGATAGCGCCACCAGGGCAACGGCTGTTGCAGCAAATCTAACGGCCATCCAGGTTTATCAGGTGGTTGAGTGTTTGCCATATCTTTGGTTCAGCTTTGTTGTAAGAAATCCGACGCCGAGAATTCGTTATATGTCGAGGCTCCACAGGTTCGTGCTCAGAGTGCAAGTGTATCAGGGCTGTCATTTGAGTGTCCTAAGTTAGTCGATATGAGTACAGGAAATATTAACACCCCATTTTCACTATTCTACAAAGTAAAAAACAAGGTACCGCATTATCCCATTAACTAATGCTAGATTAACGAGCGTCCGAGTTGGGTCTATTCTGTTGAAAAACTCGAAAATAATGAGGGTCTGTTTTTCTGCAGAAAGACAAACCATCATGAACTTCTCGTAGCAGCTAGTA
>Ga0265303_10002657_pt1 | contig 11108 bp, 10 predicted proteins | sample Helome_2_FD_192494 | JGI IMG/M metagenome (GOLD analysis project Ga0265303, IMG submission 192494) | Marine sediment microbial communities from subtidal zone of North Sea - Hel_20160317 (Illumina Assembly) | ecosystem: Environmental > Aquatic > Marine > Subtidal zone > Sediment ...
ACCGCGGGAAGAGGTCGAGGAGCCAAAACTGGCGGCTGCGTCAAGTCGGGCCGAGCCACGCCAGGAGTTCGCGCGGATCGACGCTGAGTTGCTCGAAGACCTCCTGAACGCCGCCGGTGAGATCAGTATTTATCATTCGCGCCTGACACAGCAGGTCAGTTCGTTCGAGTTTCATGTCGAAGAGTTAGAGCAAACTGTCAGTCGTCTGCGTGGGCAGCTTCGCAAACTCGAGATCGAAACCGAGGCACAGATCATGCACGGCCATCAGGACACATTGGTCGCACGCGAATTTGATCCGCTTGAGCTCGATCGTTATTCGAACATTCAACAGTTGTCGCGCGCGCTTGCCGAGTCGGCCAGTGACCTCAGTAGCCTCAAGGATCTGATGCAGTCATTGACGACCGAGGCCGAAAGTCTGCTCGTGCAGCAATCACGAGTGACCGCCGAATTGCAGGATGGCCTGATGCGTACGCGCATGGTGCCGTTCGAGCGTCACGTACCGCGACTGACGCGACTGGTGCGACAGATTGCCAAGGAGGCCGAGCGGCGAGCCGAACTGGCCGTCGAGGGGGCGTCGGGTGAGCTCGACCGCCAGGTCCTCGAAAAGATGTTGCCGCCATTCGAGCACATGCTGCGTAATGCCGTCGTGCACGGTATAGAGACATCCGACGAGCGCCAAAAATCCGACAAGCCTGCAACCGGTCGTATCACCATACGCCTGCACCGCGAGGGCTCCGAGATGATCATCGATGTTGCCGACGATGGCAGAGGGCTCGATGTCGATGCTATTCGGCGCAAGGCCTATGAGCTCGACATGCTCAAGCCGGATTCCAAAGTGACTGATGAAGAGATCATGGAGTTGATCCTGACGCCGGGCTTTACGACGGCCGGCAAGGTCACGCAGGCTGCCGGGCGCGGCGTCGGCATGGATGTCGTCGCTAACGAAGTCAAAAAGCTCGGTGGTTCGCTGCGTATTTCGTCAGTCACGGGTCAGGGCACAAACTTCACGGTACGCCTGCCGTTTACGCTTGCTATCACGCAGTCTCTGGTCGTTCGCACGGGCGAAGAAGTGTACGCGCTGCCATTGCCGTCGGTGGAAGGCGTGGCGAGAATTCCACGCGGCGAACTCGAGAACCTGCTGAGTCAAAGCGAGCCGAGTTTTCAGTACGGCGAGGAAACCTACAAATTCCGTCACCTTGGCATGTATCTCGGCGGGCAAGCCGCGAAGTTGCCAAAGGATGAACCGTTTATCCCGGTCATACTGGTGCGTGCCGGCGAGTTCTCGGCCGCGCTCCTGACCGACGAGATGATTGCCAGCCGCGAAATCGTCGTCAAGACGATCGGGCCACAGCTTGCAAGCATCCGCGGTATTTCCGGCGCGACCATACTCGGCGATGGCCGCATTGTCCTGATCCTCGATATCGCGGCCCTGGTTCGTACGGGCGCACCGGTTGTCGAGCTCAAGAAAGCTGCGCCGACACCGACTGACGATCGTCCGCTGGCGCTCGTTGTCGATGACTCGATAACGGTACGGCGCGTGACCGAGCGCTTCCTGCAACGCAACGGCATGCGTGTCGTTACGGCAAAGGATGGACTCGACGCGATTAGAGTCATTTCCGAGAACAAGCCCGACATCATTCTGCTCGACATCGAAATGCCGCGCATGGACGGTTACGAATTTGCATCGCATGTGCGCAACGACCCGCGTGTCGCAGACATACCGATCATCATGGTGACCTCGCGCGTCGGCGACAAGCATCGCGCCCGCGCGATCGAGCTTGGTGTTAATGACTACCTGGGTAAACCCTACCAGGATGCCGAATTTCTTGAAGCAATCGGCCGCCTGCTCGAGGAAAAAGGAATCACGTTGACGTGAGCACAGAAAACGACGAACTGTATAGCTTGCTCATACCGCTGGCCGACGATCGACTGATCGTTCCGCGTGCCTGCGTCGTTGAAGTCGTCCGGTTTTCGAAACCCGATCACGAGGCCGGTGCTCACGCGTGGATGCTCGGAACGGTTAACTGGAATGGGCGACAGTTGCCGGTGATGTCGTTCGAGGGTGCGTTGGGGAAAGAAGTGCCCGCGCCAACAGGGCGCACGCGAATTGTCGTGTTCTATGCCAGCACCGGGCAGCTCAAAACCGGCTATTTTGGCGTGCTCACGCAGGGTTTCCCGCAACTGGTTCGTGTCAACCGCGATGTACTTGATCTGCACACGACAGAAGGATGGCCCGAGGAAGCGCCCGTGCTTTGCAGGGTCAAAATGATCAACGAGTTTCCGCTCATTCCCGATCTCGACAAACTCGAAACGATGCTCGCCCAGGAATCCATCCAGGCCTGATCGGCACCTTTAGAAGTCACCCCACAATGTCTGCGCAACGGCTATCGCGGTCAGCGCGGCGGTTTCGGTTCGCAGTATCCGTGGTCCGAGTGAAACGGGCGCGAATCCTGCAACGCCCGCGTCATCGTATTCTTTATCGCTGAAACCACCCTCTGGCCCGATCAACAGGCATACCTTGGTAACCGGCGCAGTAATCGACGACAAGGCGACCGCCGCACCCGGTCGCAGGACAAGATCTGTATCCGCCTCCTTTGCGCCAGCGCCGAACCAGCTGTTGAGATCGACGAGAGGGTCGATCAGTGGTGGACGAACGCGACCTGACTGCTCGCAGGCGCTAATGGCAACACTGTTCCAGTGATCACTTCGTTTCGCGGCGCGAGCCTGATCCAGTTTGACCACCCCATACTGCGTGAATACCGGGGTGATGCGTTTTACGCCGAGCTCGGTTGCTTTCTGCACAACGAAGTCCATTCTCTCGCCGCGCGAAATACCCTGCACGAGATGAACCTTGAGCGCTGACTCGGTCGCTGTTTCGACCGGTGTATCAATGACGACGGTTGCGCTGTTTTTCGCCAGCGAGGTGACACGTGCGTCAAACTCGCCGTTGTCACCGTTGAATACAGTCAGCATGTCGCCGTCGCGCAGCCTGAGTACGCGACCGAGGTAGTGTGCCTGTTCGCGACCAAGCTGCAGTTCAATGCCAGAACCGAGCATGTCGTTGACGAAGAGTCGGGTCGATGCCATTAACGTTGATTTTGTAGTCCCCGAAGACGACTATCGTATACCAATGAGCACGCCTTACAGAATTGATACCCAAAGTGGCCTGATTCAGCCGGCGCGGCAGGTCTCGAGCCCAAACTGCGACGAGCGCCCGGAGCGCGCGCTGCCGGACACGTTGGTTATCCACGGCATCAGCCTGCCGCCCGGCGTGTTTGGTGGCCCCGAGATCGAACAGTTGTTTACGAATCAGCTCGATTGGTACGCCCACCCCTATTTTGCCGAAATTCGCGGGCTCACGGTTTCCTCGCACTTGCTAATCAGGCGCGACGGCGAGCTGCTCCAGTTCGTGCCTTTTACGCAGCGCGCATGGCACGCAGGAGAGTCGTCGTTCAGGGGCCGCAGCTGCTGCAATGACTATTCGATCGGGATCGAGCTTGAAGGTGAGGACGAGATACCGTACAGCGACGAGCAATATGCCGTATTGTGCGATGTGAGCCGCGCAATCATCGCTGCGTATCCTGGTATCACTGGTCGCGAAATTGCAGCACACTCGGATATCGCGCCGGGCCGAAAAACCGATCCGGGTCCTGCTTTCGACTGGCTTCGATTGTATGATGGCATCTGCTGAATCCTGTCTGCAGAACAACACGAGTTAAGGAACGATGCATCTGATTGCCCTGCTTATCGGTCTGGTCATTGAACGGCTTGCGACACAGTTATTTCACCTGCGCAGACTGCGCTGGATCGATCGCGTGATCGATGCCGGTTTCCGGAGGGCTGGCCGCCTGCCCAACTGGCCGCCCCTGATTCCAGTTGTAGCGCTCGTGGTGCTGCTCGTATTGCCTGTGCTCGCGCTCACAGTGGTGCTTGTCCTGGGTGATCCGTTGCTCGGATTTCCCTACCTGGTACTCGGCGTATTCGTTCTGTTCTTTTCCCTCGGCCCGCAGGACATCGGCGAAGAGGTCGACGAGTACTGCAAGGCCATGGAAGAGGGCGACAAGGAACGCATTCGAGAGACTGCGAAGGCCATCATCGAAAGCGATGTACCTGAGGATACGCTGGAGCGCATTCACAGGGTCGAAGAAGCCGTATGCGTTCAGGCGAACAATCGCCTGTTTGCGGTCATCTTCTGGTTCATCTTGCTGGGGCCACTCGGTGCGTGGACGTACCGGGTGACGGATCTGGTACGCCGTCGTGCCGTGTTTATTGCAGCGCCTGATGAAGATGCGAGCGGAACGCCGGAACGCCTGCGTGATGCAGCTATTGTCCTGCACGGCTGGCTTGCCTGGATCCCGGCACGACTCACGGCGATTGGCTATGCGGCGGCTGGCAATTTCGACACGGCGCTCGGCGCATGGCGTGCGCCAACGGAACAAGAATCCGACTCAGCGTCAGAATACAACGAACATCTGCTCGCGCGGGTTGGTGTCGGCGCGTTGGCGCTGGTCGACGACCCCGACGAGGATCTTGTAACGCGAGGCGTGCGCGGGGCTACTGCGGCCAACCAACTTGTGTTTCGCCTGCTTCTGATTTCGGCCGTTGTCATCGCCGCAATGACGTTGTACGGCTGGACGCGGTGAGGGCGTGCCGGGCGGCACTGATCCTGCTCACATTGCACAGTCTCGGCGCCTGTTCTGAGGCGCCACCGACTGAGCACAAGGGCGGGACCTATCAACGTGTCGTAACGCTTGCCCCTAATTTGACGGAGCTCGTATTTGCGGCGGGTGCCGGTAGCTCGCTTATCGGTGTCAGTGCCTATTCGGATTACCCGCCTGCTGCGCTCGAATTACCGATCGTCGGCGATGCATTCATGATCGATCAGGAACAGCTCGCGATTCTGGAGCCCGATCTTCTGCTCGTGTGGCAGAGCGGAACACCCGCACATGTCGTCGATGAACTGCATCGCGCGGGATTCAACGTGGAGGTCATTCGCACGAGCAGCCTTGCAGATGTCGCGTCGGCGATCCGCCGCATTGGAATACTGACGGGACATACCGACGATGCGGAAGCGGCCGTTAGCGCCTATGAGCGCGGGCTTGAATCTATCGGCGGCAATCGTAATCAACTCACCGACATTCGGGTTTTCTACCAGGTATCGCAACGGCCATTGTTTACGGTGAACGGTAACCATTACGTGAGCGAACTGATCGCCCTGTGCGGCGGCAGTAATGTGTTCGCCGACCTGGACGAACTGGCACCGACGATCGATGTAGAGTCGGTCGTCGAGCGCGACCCCGAAGTTCTGCTCGCGAGTACCGATGCTGGCGAGAACGCATTTGCTGAGTGGCGAAGGTGGCCGCACATGGCCGCCAACGAAACAGGCAGCCAGTTCCTGATGCCCGCCGATGCGATCGGACGAGCCACACCACGATTGTTGCAGGCCGGAGAGGCTGTCTGCGATGCGCTTGCCGAAGCGCGACGCCGTCGTGACACGACAAAGTAAAGCGTAGCCGTCACCTTTCTCTGTTCCACAGCACTTCTTCCCCGGATTCGGCGCGGGCCAGAATTCGCGCAACGACAAACAACAGGTCTGACAGGCGATTCAGGTACTTGATGGCTTCGGGTCGAACCGACTCGTCATCTGCGAGCGAAATTGTCGTACGTTCGGCACGGCGAACGATGGTGCGAGCTACGTGACAGGCGGCAGCGGCTCGACCGCCACCTGGCAGAATAAATTCTTTCAGCGCGGGCAAATTCTCATTCAGGGCATCGAGTTCGCGCTCGAGGCGCCCGATGAATTCATCGCTAATCGCACTGTGGCCCGGAATACAGAGCTCACCGCCGAGTTCGAACAGGTCATGCTGAACGTCGACCAGGATGCTGCGGACGTCCTTTGGAACGCTGTTCTCGGCCAACACGACGCCAATGGCACAGTTTGCTTCATCGACGGTACCGAACGCGTCCACGCGCAGGCTGTCTTTGCGCACACGCGTACCGTCACCCAGGCCGGTGGTGCCGTCATCGCCGGTTTTCGTGTAGATCTTACTGAGTCGTTTACCCATCGGAATGTCCCGTCTAGTTCCAGCGGTATTTGAGTTCTATGAACCCACTGCGCTCCTGCATGCGGAAATTCTCGGCGGTTTGGTATTCGGTGTCGAGCAGGTTCTCAATTCTCGCATGCAGGGCCCAGGCCTGGCCGAGGCTGAACTGTGCCGTCAGGTTGGCCAGCAAGTAGCCATCCAGTGTCACGCCGCCGAAGTCCTCGCGATCACCGCTCGCAATGAACGCGAAGCCAATGCGATGTGCACCGATATCCTGTGTGTACGACAGTGACGCCGTTTCTTCGGCGCGTCGCAGTAAGCGATCGCCTGACACCGCATCGTCGGCGCTCTGTTTTACGACCTCGGCGTGGACGACGAATCGATCACCGCGATATTCGTAGCCTATTTGTGCGCCACGGATCTCGGCCTGTGCGATGTTTCGCAGTTCAAACGTCTGCAAATCGAATTCGATGAGGTCTTCAATATCGTTCCGATAAAACTCGATGTTGATGCTGTGCCCGGTTCCCGGCGAATAACGTAATCCGAGTTGAGCTTCATCAGCCAGTTCCGGATCGAGATCCGGATTGCCACCGAAACCAAAACGGTCGCTGGCATCCGGTGCGCGGAACGCGTGTCCGAGGCCGGCGTTCACGGTCCAGTTTTCGTTCAATTCGTACGCGTATTCGGCGTTCCATGTCGTTTGACTCCCGAACGTCTCATGATCGGTAAGGCGCAATGCGACAAACGTCTTGTGTCGCTCGTGAGACCACTGATCCTGGACGAATATGGCGCGCACCTCGGTATCTTCGTCAAATCCTGATCCGAACGACAGCGACGTTGCATTCTCAGTGACAGCGAACAAACCGCCGGTCAGCGTGTGCTGCGCGAGGGCCTGGCTGTATTGCCAGTCGAGGCTAATGCGATCCGACTTGACGAAGTCGTCGCTCTGGTTCTGAGAAATATCGTCGCGCATGAATGAGGCGATGAGCTTGCTGGTGCCGCGTTCGCCGATTCGCGTGTCGAATTCGACAGCCGTCGTCATATTCTCGAAGTCCTGATCGACAGGGGTCAGGAAGAAGTCGAGGTACTCGACGTTACCCTGTGTTTGCCAGTGACGCAGGCTGATCTCGCTGTCGCCAAAACGGCGCGCACCGTAGAGATTAGCCGTGAGGTTGTCATAGCCGCGCACGATGTCTGAATCAGTGCGCGGCGCGAAGCCGGCAGTGTCCTCCCAGTTCAAAGCAACGCCGAAGTCGCCGTTGTCTCCCCGGTTACCAGCGGAAATGAAACCGGACCGTGAGTCGAAGCTACCCGCGCCTACCGCTGTTTCCAGGAACGCGGCATCAGCTCGCCGCGTGATGATATTGATGACGCCGCCGATGGCATCGGTGCCGAACAGGGCGGAGCGTGCTCCCTTGACGATTTCGATGCGCTCGATAATTGCGGGTGAAATATGCTGCACGGCGGCGCCGCCAAGTGTGCCCGGGTTCATACGGACGCCATCCATCAGCACGAGTGTGTGATTACTTTCCGTGCCGCGCATGAACACCGACGTGGCCTGTCCAGGGCCGCCGTTTCGGCCGATATCAATACCGGCCTGGAAGCGCAGTATCTCAGCCAGGTCTGTAGCAAGCGACAGCTCGATATCTTCTCGCGTAATAACCGTGACCGGCACGATCGCATCGCTCAACGGGATTTCCGTCCGAGTTGCTGTGACGATAATCGTCTCGCCCGGCGCCTGGTCAGCAGCAACGGAATCGATGGGCGTAAGTACATACGCCAGGACGATGGCGAATACCGACAGGTGGTTCCTCATTGTTTTCTCCTTGCGTGCCGCCCGCACGCGCAATGGTTCATGGGTTCACCTGGCCGGTCTCCGGGCTGACGAGCGGATAGACATCCTTTCCGTAGCGCCTTCCCGCGAAACCGATTGCTGGTTTCGCAGTGGCTCCGGGTCAAATATCTCGATCCGGGGGCTACGGTTTAACTCGATCACCGTTGCGGGGGCAGCGTCGGAGTGGGCCTGACGACAGGCTGAACCGACTTCCCGTTCACCCGGTTTTTGCCAAACCGGGTTCACCATGTGACCGTTGTACGATAGGGACGCGACTGGTCGCTGTCAAGCAAGGGACATTCGCTTGTTTATTCGCAGCCGAGCGGCTATTTTTCGCCGACCACCACGAGACTCGCAGTACACAAAATGGAAACGTACGACAACAGCAACGCATCGCCGGAATTGCGAACGGCACTACAGGCGGCACGCGCCGCGGCGGATATCAGTCGTAGCTACTATGCCGGGAATTTCACGGTCACGACCAAGGCCGACCTGACGCCCGTTACCCAGGCTGATGTCGAGTGCGAACAGAAGATTCGCGAGATTATCCTCGAGCAATTCCCCGAACACGGATTTTATGGCGAAGAGACCGGCCGCACGCGTGAGGATGCTGACTACTTGTGGCTGGTCGATCCGATCGATGGCACCAAGGGATTTGTGCGCCAGTACCCGTTCTTTTCTACTCAGATCGCGCTCATGCACCAGGGAGCAATCATTCTCGGGGTGTCGAGTGGAACGATGATGGATGAGCTGGCCTGGGCTGAAAAAGGACAGGGCGCATGGCTCAACGGCGAGCGTATCGCTGTGAGCACTATCGACGACCCGGATCGGGCGGCGGTGTCGACGGGTAACCTGAAGTCATTGGCACTATGCGAAGGGTGGGGCAAGCTGGGCGGCATCGTTGCGCGAGCCGATCGCATACGCGGCTATGGCGACTTCTATCACTATCACCTGCTCGCGGCGGGTAAGATCGAGGCGGTCATCGAATCGGATGTGAATGTCCTCGACATCGCTGCTTTGTCGATCATTGTCGATGAGGCCGGCGGCACGTTTACCGATCTGAACGGTGCGCCGGTTGGTCTGGATACGCGCTCAGTGCTCGCGACAAACATGGTACTGCACAACGACTTTCTGAATCGGCTAAAGGGGTGGGTGGTCTGAGGACGCGACGAAGAGTTTTTTCGAGCGCCAGTCCACCGCCTCCATCCGGGTGGCGAACAACTCGCTGAGTCTCTCCTCGGTCAGAATATCCGCACTACGGCCGAGTTCCCATCGCCCGTCACCGAACAACAACAGGCAACGATCTGCGTATCGCACAGCCAGGTTGACGTCGTGAAGGCTCGCAATCACGGCAGCGCCCGAGTCGGCGGCACCGCGAAATACCCGCAACGCATCGAGCTGATGTTGCGGATCCAGGTGATTGGTTGGCTCATCGAGCAGGTATACGTCTGGTGCCTGCGTCAGTATCTGCGCAATAGTGAGCCGGCGACGCTCGCCGCCCGACAATGTCAGGATGTCTCGCTCCGACAATGCTGCGAGACCTACTGTCCGGAGCGCATCTTCTGCTGCCTCATAGTCCTCAGTCGACTCCCAGCGAAAGCGGCCGATATGTGGATGACGCCCAATCAGTGCGGTGTCCATGACGGTCGCCGGAAAGATATCGTCAACGTCCTGCGGCAGCAATGCCAGGTGCTGAGCCGTCAATTGTCGCGGCGCGGCATGAATGTCCGAGCCCATCAACCGTACCCGGCCGGTATCGGGCGGGCGCAGCCCTGCAAGTGTCATCAGCGTCAGCGTTTTGCCGCTGCCGTTTTGGCCCAGCACGGCAACGAGCTCGCCGCGTCTGAGGTTCAGCTGCAACGTGTTGACAAGGCAGCGGCCAGGCACACTCACACGCAGCGCTTCGCAGCTCAGTATCGATTCAGGCGCGTCTGACATGCTTACTCGACGAGGCGAATTTCGCTGGCGGTTTGTGGGCCAATGACGGTGTATCGCAGGCTTTTGGGAGTGACCGCATCATCGGCCGCAAGCGCGATTCGACCGCCCATTATTTCGGCCCATCGTTGCGGGTACAGCGGCTCGCGATCCGGTTCTGCGAGTCCGTCAGGAGCAAGCGGCTGTCCGGTGCCCATTTCGTATTTGTCGGTGGCACCTAGCGTGTGCATGAATTCATGCGCGATGATCACGTTGTTGCTACCCGCGTGCTGACGACTCGCGCGCGCGTTAACGATGCCAACCATGCCTTTTTGCAACCCAACTGAATTTTCAAGCCGAAACCCGTTGTCGGGGCTGTGATAGCGAACGAAGATGCGAATATCCGGATCGATATTGTCCTGATCGCCGGCCGTACTCGATGCCCACCAGCGCAACTTGAGTGACCACATCATGACGCCGAGGACTCCGGAATCCGGGTCGATGGTCGGTGGCTGTTCCCGAATCTGTCGGCCCAACTCCATCCGCAATGGCCGATCGAGCGTTTTCCCGTAACGCGCAGTTTCCCTCGTGATGAAAGCCTCGATGTCCGTAAAATCGTCGACCTCCAGACCTGCGATGTACTTTGCAACAATATCGCTGCCATCCGCGTTGATCGGGTAAACCTTGAGCCACAGGCTGTTATTCCAGTCTGTACTCCGCGACTGCGTCAGCCAGGCGCTGACTGCCACGAAGAACAGAATGAACAGCAGGACCGCAATGCGGATCGCCTTAAACATTGTCTAAGCCTACTTACTCCGGCTTCCTGAAGCGCAACACGTAACGATCCGTCTTGCCACGAATCTCAGGGTCGAAAACACTTTTGCTGAGATCGTCTTCGGCATTGCGCAATGCATCGCTTTCGCCATCGAGTACGAATCCAGCCGCTGTGAGTTCGGCGACGACGATAGCCGAATCGATGCGGTGCAACGTGTTGCCGGTCTCACCCGGTGAGCCGCCCGCAGCCTGGTGATCCACGATGCCGAGGATGCCGCCAGGTTTTATGCTCTTGAACAATTCGGCATGGAAAGCCGGTATGTCGATTTGATCCCAACCGTACTGTTCCGATGACCAGTAAAGGTCGTGGTAGTTAAGAATGATCGTAGCTGCATCGAAGCTGTCGGCTTCAAGTGCGAGTTCATTGTTTTCCGCTATCAGGATTTCAGTATTCGGCAAGCGATTGTCGGCATGCCTTTTTACGTGCGCTTCACCGGCGAAATTCAGGATTGGTGTGTTCGCATGAACGACGACCTTGCCGT
>Ga0265303_10002658_pt1 | contig 11107 bp, 9 predicted proteins | sample Helome_2_FD_192494 | JGI IMG/M metagenome (GOLD analysis project Ga0265303, IMG submission 192494) | Marine sediment microbial communities from subtidal zone of North Sea - Hel_20160317 (Illumina Assembly) | ecosystem: Environmental > Aquatic > Marine > Subtidal zone > Sediment ...
ACTTCATGTAAACTAACGACAGTTTAGAACAAGTTCTATTCCGGTCAAGCCCATTGCCCCCCAATGACCAAACAATGACGAAAAGGGACCGTCCTGCTTCTACGTTTTGCGGGCCACGATCGCCCAGGTGCTCGAGGGCATGAAGACGCCGTCCGGGCGCAGGTAAGAGCCCATGAGCTCGCGTAGGTCGCGCCGGATTTCGGGCAGCCTTCGTTGGCCCTCTTCGCCGGCTTCGCGGACGATCTCTCCGGAGGGGCCGACCAGGATCTGGTAGTCGATCGCCTCTTCGAGGTCGTCCCCGACGCAGACGTCGGCGTCGATGCGTTTGAACAGGTCGACTTCCGAAAAGCCGGCCGCTGCGAGCATCGCTCGATCGGTCTCTTCGCCTGCCATCGAGAATGGGCCAGGGCCGCAGGTCGATCCCTGATCACCGGGCGGCGGCAGGTGGCGAAGCACGACTTCCTTGGCGGCGCCCCAGCAGGGGTTGTCGGCAAGCGAGCGCCAGACGATCAAGCACAGCTTGCCTCCGGGCTTGAGCGCGTGGTGCGCATTTCGAAGTGCTCGAACTGCACTTTGAAAGAACATCACCCCGAAACGCGAGTAAGCGACATCGAAATACGCCTCGGGAAGGTCGCAAACCTGTGCATCGCCTACTTCGTAACGGACGTTGGTCACGCCGGCCTGATCGCGTTCCCGATTCGCGACCTCGACAAACGCGTCGGTGCAGTCGATGCCCACGATTTCACCGCTTGGGCCAACAATCTTCGCGATTTCGAGAGCTGTCTCTCCAAACCCACAGCCGATGTCGAGCACTCTGTCGCCCTCGCGAATGCCAAAATCGGCGCCAGCGATGTCGCTGTGAATTTTCCCATTGCCTGAGAGCAGATGCCGAAATCGAATCCATTTTGGCGTTAGAATCTCGTTCCAGCACTCGACGAACCCAGCGTTGTCGTCCGCGATTCCGCTCATGTCGTCTCCACGTCGTCCGTGCTCAAGAACACTTCGTGAACCGTGAGCTCGTTCGGCCCACGAAACATCTCCTTGGGTGGCCGGTTTCGGTGCGCTTCGGCGAACGACGGGCTCGTCGTCCAAGCGACGAAATCTTCGAATGATTTCCACCAGGTCTTCACCTCGTAGTAACCGCTTCCCGCGGGCCCGCGGGTCCACTCGCCGGTCTGGTGGTCGAGCTCCATCGGCCGAGGCCGGTGCACTTCGTTTCGAATGAAACCCTTGGCCTGATCGACCAAGTGAACGCGCTTGCGGAAGCGGTCTTCAAAGTCGATTTCGTAGCCCTCGGCTACCGGGATGCGGTTGGTCACGACGATCATGGGCGAAGCATACCTTGCTTCGGCGCCGTCGAACATCGGAGCGACTGTGCTAGGACAGCTCGGTGACCGATTGGCAGCTCAAAAAGCATCCGACGTTCCCCGGTGTCCCCGGCCCCGTGCTCATCGTCGTCATGGATGGGGTGGGCTGTGGCGCCTCCAACGAGGGTGACGCCGTCTGGCTCGCTCGAACCCCGACGCTCGATCGGCTCGCCGGGATGTCCCTCACTACGCGCCTCCGTGCGCACGGCATCGCCGTCGGGCTGCCGAGCGACGACGACATGGGGAACAGCGAGGTCGGGCACAACGCCTTTGGTGCGGGGCGGGTCTTCGATCAGGGGGCCAAACGCGTTCAGATGGCCATCGACAGCGGCGAGATCTTCGAAGGCGAAGAGTGGAAGAAGCTCGTTCGCCGAGTCGGCGAGAGCGGGGAGCCCATGCATTTCGTCGGGCTGCTTTCGGACGGCAACGTCCACAGTCACATCGAGCACCTTTTCGCGATGCTACGTCGATGCAACGAAGAAGGGGTGCAGCGCGCGCGAGTGCACATTCTTCTCGACGGGCGGGACGTCCCTGAAACCAGCGCGCTCGAGTACGTCGAGGCGCTCGAGAAACAGCTTCACGACCTCAACGAGCAAGGCGGCCGCGACTACCGCATCGCATCCGGCGGCGGCCGCATGTTCATCACGATGGATCGCTACAACGCCGACTGGTCGATGGTCGAGCGCGGCTGGAAGCACCACGTCCTCGGCGAGGGCAGGGGCTTTTCGAACGCCACCGAGGCGATTCAAACGATTCGAGACGAAAACCCAGGCATGATCGACCAGGACCTCTTGGCGTTCGTCATCGTCGACGGCGAAGGCAAGCCGGTCGGTCCGATTCGTGATGGCGCGGCGGTCGTGCTCTACAATTTCCGCGGCGACCGAGCGATCGAGCTCACCCGCGCGTTCACGGAGCCCGAGCTGAGCGAGTTCGACCGCGGCCCGATTCCAGACGTCGACTTCGTCGGCATGATGGAATACGACGGTGACCTCAAGCTTCCGCGGCACTACCTCGTTCAGCCGCCCGAGATCGACCGAACCATGGGCGAGTACTTGGCCCGCAATCAGGTCAGCCAGTTTGCTTGCAGCGAAACGCAGAAATTTGGTCACGTGACGTACTTCTGGAACGGCAATCGCAGCGGGATGTTCGACGAAGTCTACGAAGAGTACGTCGAAATACCGAGCGACTTAGTTCCCTTCGAACAGCGTCCCTGGATGAAAGCCGCGGAGATCACCGACGCAACCCTCTCGGCCCTGAGGCGCGGCGGCATGCGGCACGGGCGCATCAACTACGCTAACGGCGACATGGTAGGCCACACCGGCAACCTCGACGCGTCGGTCATTGCGGTCGAGGCCGTCGACCTCTGTTTGGCGCGGATCATTCCGGCCATCGAGAAGCTCGACGGCGCGCTCATCGTGACGGCCGACCATGGCAACTGCGACGAGATGTTCGAGGTCGACAAAACGTCGGGCGACTTCAAGCGGAGCAGCACCGGGGCGCTCAAGAACAAAACCAGCCATACTCTCAACGCCGTGCCCTGCTACGTTTACGTGCCGGGGAACGACAGCCTTCGCCTGAACGAGCAAATCGAGCACCCAGGCATCGCCAACATCGCGGCGACTACTTTTGAGCTCATGGGGTACGACCGGCCCGAGGGCTACGAGCCTTCGATCCTGCGCTGAACCGTGGCCCCGACGCGCCCGACTCAGCGGTAGCGCAACCGCAGCTTGATCCCGAGGAAGTCGGCGATTTGCTGAGCGTACGAGCGCGGAATCAATTCGAGTCGGCCTTCAACCACGGCCCGGGCCCTGGCGTGTGGCTCGCCCTTGAGCGCAGGAAGCACGATTTGGCTCCACGCCAAGAGGGTCTTGCCATCGGCGCCATTCAGCGCGAGCGTCAGCACCGGCTCCAGGCGCTTCTGATATGCGACCGAGGCGGTGCAGAGCGCAGCAAAGGTCTTGACGAGGCCATCTTTGCCTACGTCGTTCGCCTCTTCAAAGCTGCCCTTGAGCACGTCGAGTTGGCGCGCGACCCGTGCGGGCGCGATTCGGGCGATCGCGGGAAGCGCTTCGGCGGAGGTCTGCACGACGCGCTTGTTCGACGAGGAGATGCCCTTCGCGAACTTGGCGACCAGCGACACGACGAGCTCCGGCTTTTCGACGATGACTTCACTGAGCACGCGGGCCGATTGCGTGGCGGCGGTGCGTGGACCTTCCATCATGGTCTCACCGTGCTCGGCGATCTTCGATTGCGGGCTTTCGTCCGCAAGGATCTTCTGCGCAACCCCCGAAGCACCACCCGATGCGGACTTCTTCGTCGGCTTTGCGTCGGGCGCTTCCGTCTCTTCTTCGCTGCTCTGCTTTTTGGTCGTCATTCGGGTCCTCGAAGTGCTTCAACGATTTGCGGTAGCGAAATTTCGTAACGCCACGAGGTGCCCCGGTGTCCACCGTCGAACTCCTCGTATCGTACCGGCAACCCACGCTGGCTGAGTGCATCGCCGAGCGCCCGCGCTGCGAAGTGTAGCCCGTGCTCATCCCTGTTGCCTGCATCGACGTAAATCAGCGACATTCTTCGCAAAGCGGCTGCGGAGCCGTCGATTCGCTGCAGCGGATCCTGCTCGAGCCATCTTGCCCAGACTTCGTCTCGGAGCTCCCCGGTCGCAGGGTTCACGGGGATCTGCGCGAACGGGAACTCGGCCGGATCGGGCGAATACGCGGCAGCGGCCGCAAGCACGAAGATCGCGTCAAACTGGTTTGCATTCTCGGGGCCGGACACAGGAATTTCTCGGGCGAAGCGGTCCAGGCCGCCCGCTCTGTCGATCGCGATCGCCGCGCTGGTGAGCATCGGTCGCATACTGACCTCGAAGGCGGCATCGCCCGCATGACTGCCGATGACCGACAGAAGCTCGGGCCGATCCATCCCGAGACGCAGCGCTCCAAAACCGCCCGACGAGCGCCCCACGACCGCGCGCGCCTCACGGTCCGGGATCGTCTGGAACTCCGTGTCGACGAAAGGGAAGACCTCTTCGGCGAGATAGGTCTGGTAGCGCCCGGTCCCTGCGGAATCGATGAACTGCGAGCCGCCCCATCGGTTGAAGCAATCGGGAAGGACGAGAATTGCGGGCTTGCACGTCCCATCTGCGATGAGGCGGTCGAAGAGCTCGATGCTGTTCGGCTTCCACGGGCTCCAGCCGGCAATCGAATGATTCGTAGAGCCGAATCCCGCGAGCATCATCACGACCGGAAATCGGCGGGTCCCGTCGTACTGCGGGGGCAAATAGACGTACAGCTCACGTTCGTAGGGGTCTCCGAGCGGATTGTCGCGCAGACAGAGACTCTCATGGGATGCTCGAACGACTCGGCCATTCATCGCCGGGTCTCGCATAGCACACTCGCGCTGCCGCGACGGGAATTACCCTGATTTCGCTACATGCGATCGACGACGCCGATGCCGACGAGCCCTAGCCCGCGCTGGATCTGCCGGGCGGTCAATGCGGTCAAGCCAAGGCGGCTTGCTCGCGTCGGCCCCTCGGCGTCGAGCACCGGGCACTCTGCGTAGAATCCGTTGAACGCGCGGGCCAGCTCGTAGATGTGCTCGCAAATGAGGTGGGGCTGACTCGTTGCGCCGGCCTGGTACACGACGTCAGCAAAGCGCAGCAAGTGCTTGCCCAGAGTTTCCTCGGTAGGCGCATCGAGGCGGATGGACGCGCTGTCCGAGATCGCGTCCATCTCGAGCCCGCCCTTTGAAAAGATCGACGCGCAGCGCGCATAGGCGTATTGCAGATAAGGGCCCGCGTTCCCCTGGAACGAAATCATCTTGTCCCAATCAAACTGGTAATCACTGAGTCGGTTCTGCCGAAGGTCGGCGTACTTCACCGCGCCGATTCCGACCACACGCGACACCTCGTTGATTTCCTCGGGCAGAACCCGAAGTCGTCCCTCCGCGATCCCTTCGTCGATTCGCTGTCGAGCGCGCTCCTTCGCCTCTTGTAGGAGCGACGCGAGCGTGATCAGTTCACCACTGGCATCGCGCGTCCGCAGGGGCTTGCCATCCTTGCCAAGTACCGTGCCGAAGCCGATGTGTTCGAGCTCCATGCCGGCGTCGAGCAAGCGCATCACCGCAAAGAGCTGCTGGAAGTGCAGTGACTGGCGATTGTCGACGACATAGAGCGCGCGGTCGGCGTGGAGCTCGCGCTGGCGGTGCTGCACCGTGGCGATGTCGGTCGTCGAATAGAGAAACGCACCGTCCTTCTTTCGAACGATGAACGGCGTCTTCTGCTTGCGCAGCGATTTCGGGGCGTCGTCGATTTCGCTCCAGAAGATGCACACCGCGCCGTCATCTTCTCGCGCGATGCCTCGGCCCAGGAGGTCTTCGACGATGCCGGGAAGCGCATCGTGGTAAGCGCTTTCGCCGAGCCAGAGGTCAAACGAGACGTCGAGCTCGGCGTACAAAGCGTCGAGAGAGCCGCGGCTCACCTCTACGAAATGCTTCCAGAGCTCCAAATTTTCTCGGTCGCCGCCTTGGAGCTTCGCCAGCTCGGCGCGAGCGCGCCCGGCAAATTCGTCCTCCTCGCCGGCTCGTTTGGACGCGAGCTTGTACACGCGCTCGAGCTCTTTGATCGGGTCGGACTGCAGGGCAGCTTCGTCGCCCCATTCACGCATTCCGACGATCAACAGGCCAAACTGCGTCCCCCAATCTCCGATGTGATTGTCGCGAACGACCTCGTGACCCATGAACGACAGAATCCGCGCGATCGCATCGCCGATGATGGTCGAGCGCAAGTGCCCCACGTGCATCTGCTTAGCGATGTTGGGGCTCGAGAAGTCGACGACGATCTTCGAGACGTCTTCCACCGCCGGCACCCCGTCTCTGTCCGGATCACGAAGCGCGTCGGTGAGCTTCGCGCCAATCCAGGCCGGCGCGAGGTGTATATTGACGAAGCCAGGCCCGGCAACTTCGGCTTTCTCGATGGCGTCGATGCCCGCCAAGGCCTCGGCGATCGGTTGAGCTAGCTCGCGGGGCGGTTTGTTGAGCTCTTTGGCGAGCGGCATGGCGCCGTTGATCTGAAAGTCGCCGAATTTCGGATCCTGCGTGGGTCGAATGAGCGCGGGCCGGGGGGCATCGAGGTCGAGCGCCTTTGCAATGGCTTGGGAGCCTAGGGATTCGAGGTAGCGCTCTAGGAGCATGGGCCGAGGCTTACGAGGTCGACAACACGGACGCCAACCGGGGCTCGGAAAAACGCGCGATACGGGGCTGCGTCGAACGGCTCGGCTTGCATTTGTGGTCGGATGCACTTGGGGGCTTTGACCACGCAAGCCTCGCCTCGGCGCGCGCGCCAATCGGGGGTTGTTGCTGTCTTGCCGATTGGCACTTGCGACGTCGACTCCGCCCCATATCGCGCGTTTTTCCGAGCCCCTCTGGGCAAGATGTCTGGCGCCATGGCGGGATTGGTGCAGTGGGTTCGTGCGATTCGACAGGGGGTGTGTGATTGGCCTTTGGTTCGGCTAATTTGTGTGCGATCGCACCCGTTTGTGGGGTTGTCGGCTCCTTGACGGAAAGGCGAGGTGGCCTCACGTTTCTTACAGCTGGCATCCATCGGGGCCTGATCGCGTAATCACGTGTCCATGCCCGAGGGTGACCTACTCAGAGTTGGAGGCAGACGTGGCACAGGCAATGAATCGCTATCGTGCGGATCTACGAGACTTTCGGTTCCTGTTTTTCGAGCAGTTCGACCTGCAATCGGTGCTTGGCAAAGAACCCTACGCCGAATGGGGAGCGGACGAGTGCGACATGGTCCTGGATGAGGTCTATCGCTTCGTCTGTGACGTGATCGGGCCTCTCAACGCCACAGGCGACGAACAGGGCTGCAGAATCGAAGACGGTCGCGTCATCACGCCCGACGGCTTCAAGGGCGCATGGGACAAGCTTTGGGAAGCCGGCTGGCGCACGGTCGCGGCGCCCTCGCGCTGGGGCGGCCAAGACGCGCCCAGCATGGTGGGCTCCTTCGTCGAGGAAATGCTCTGCGGTGCAAACACGGCGTTCACCATGTACACGGGCCTCAGTCTATCCGCCGCGGAGCTCATCTTGGAGTTCGGCACCGAAGAGCAGAAGAAGAAATACGTCCCCAAAATGCTGAGCGGTGAATGGACGGGGACCATGTGCCTCACCGAGCCGCACGCGGGCTCCGACGTCGGATCGGCGTCCAGCGGCGCCAGCCGAAACGATGACGGCACGTACAACGTGCAGGGCACGAAGATTTTCATCAGTGGCGGCGACAACGATCTCGGCGAGAACGTCATCCACCTGGTTCTCGCGCGCATCGAAGGCGCGGAGGCCGGAACCAAGGGGCTTTCGCTCTTCATCGTGCCCCGGGTGCGAATCAAAGAGGACGGCTCGCTCGGCGAGAGCAACGACGTCACGGTGCCTTCCATCGAGCACAAGATGGGCATCAACGGGTCGGCAACCTGCGTGATGAACTTCGGTGACGAAGGCGCCTGTCTCGGCGAAGTGGTAGGCGGCGTCGAGCACCAGGGCATTCGCCAGATGTTCCACATGATGAACGCCGCCCGTATTGGCGTCGGCATCCAAGGTTTGGCGGTCGCCTCGGCCGCGTATCTGAGCGCGCTCGAATACGCGCGTGAGCGCAAGCAGGGTGCGAGCGTCAAGAAGTTCAAAGACGCCAACGCCCCACGCGTTCCAATCCTCGAGCATCCAAACATCCGCCGCGATCTCCTGGGCATGAAGGCCCGCGTCGAGGGCGTGCGTGCGCTCGTGATGAAGCTCTCCAATCACGGAGACCGCTTGCGCGCGACGCAGGGCAAGGATGACGAATCCGAGGCGTACCACAAAGGTCAGGTCGATCTCCTCACGCCCTTGGTGAAAGCCTACGGCACCGATGCAGCCTTCGAGGTGTCGAGCCGAGCCATTCAGGTCTACGGCGGCCACGGCTACCTGAAGGACTACCCTGTGGAGCAGTACTGCCGTGACTCGAAAATCTTCCAGATCTACGAAGGAACCAACTTCATCCAGTCGATGGATCTGGTGAGCCGAAAGCTCGGCCAGGCAGGCGGCGCCAACACGCAGGCGTTTTTGACGGACATTCAGAAGTTCATCACCGACAACAAAGACACGCCCGAGCTCCAAGCGGGCATCGGACACCTTCAGAACGCGCACGAAGCGGTCGCCGCCTCGGTCATGCAGTTCATCGGCTGGTTCAAGGGCGGCAAGCTCGAACACATCCCACTCGCGGCCGAGGACTTTCTCGCGATCATGAGTGAGCTCGCCGTCGGCTGGCTCCTTCTCGACCAAGCGTCCATCGCCTTGGAGAAGCTGCCGGAGACGTCCAAGACGCACCCCGATCACGCCTTCTACACGGGCAAGAAGTTCACGGCGCAGTACTTCGCGAACAACGTCCTCACCAGCTTGCCGAGCCGCGTCAGGCGATTGAGCGCGATCGATACGCTTCCCGTCGAAATCCCCGACGAGGCCTTCGCGACCATCTGACCTCGCGTCGCTGACCGGCTGCTGCTGGGCTCTAGCTCTTGGCTTGGCAGTCGCCGCAGAGGCCATAGAGCTCGAGCTTGTGGCGGACGAGCTTGAAGCCGAGCCGCGACGCGACCTTGTGCTGCAGGTCTTCAATCGCCTCGTCTTCGAACTCGACGATCTTTTCGCACTCCACGCAGATCATGTGGTCGTGATGCTCGTCGGCCCAGGCCACCTCGTAGCGGGACACCCCGTCGCCGAAGTGACGCTCAAAGGCGAGGCCGCAGTCCTTGAGAAGCTTGAGGGTCCGATACACCGTCGCGTATCCGATTTTCGGCTCCTCGAGCCTCACCTTCTCGAGCAAGTCTTCGATCGAGAGGTGATCGGAGCTGGCAAAAAACATCTCGGTCACCAGGCGCCGCTGTTCCGTCGAACGCAGGCCGTGCTTGTTCATGTACTCGTTCAGGCGAGCACGGAGTTGCTCGACGTCGTGTTCGGCGGTGGCTCCCATTCGTGCTCTCTACTCTTTGGTCTCCTAAGGTACCATCCGGAGTTTGTCCATCCCCATGGCGAAGCAGGAACCACAAATCGACCGATTTTCATGGGCGATTCGACTGTCGCCCGTGCTCGTCGCGCTCATCCTCGCGGTTCTCTGGATCGCCGGCGTCCCTTCGCCGGTTCCTGATCTTCGTTTCAGCGCACCGGTCGTCGCGCGGCCCGGCACCAGCATTGGTCTGCGCGCCTGGCAACTCGATGAAAACGATGAGGGCTACACGGTCGTTGCCGCTCCGCCGGTCGTCGTCGAGCTGCGAAACCGAGGAGGGATGCCGCTCGCCCGCACAGAGCTCGGCGCGTCGCTTGTCCATGGGAGGGAGGGGCAGCTCTCGATCCCGACTGGTCTGAACGAAACGCTGTTCCTAGTCGCGACCGCCAAGGTCGACGGGCAAGAACTGTCCGTGACGCGGACCCTTTTCGTGCGCGAATCGATCGATTCCCGCCTACCGACGGGGCGCTCGATCACAGCGTTTCAGGCCTACGAGCTCGGACCGATCCGTGTGTTGGATTCCAGGCGCGCCATCGAGCTGCTCGACCCCCGCATAGAGGAGGGCGCCTGCGTTCCCGATCTTCACTGCGTGCTTTCCGTCTGGGTCGGCGACGCAGATCTCTGGGTGCGGCTGCGACCGATCGCCGGTGTGCAGGCAAACCCGAGCGCCGTGCGGGCTTCGAGCGGCTTCGCGCGTTTTCCGATTGTCGTCTCAGGAACCGAGGGCCGAATCGCCGTCGAAGGGCTAGACCGTGACGGCGCCGTGCTTGCTGCACGTGAAGTTCGGCTCCCGCTCGTTTCAGGCGGCATTGTCGCCCGCGCGTCCGCGCAAGGAGACCGCATCCAAGTCGACTGGCAGCAACTCGGAGAGCGGCGGGCCGTCCTCGTCGACCTCTTTGAGGGCCGTCGCTGGGTCCAGGCGCTCTCGCTCAGCCCCGATGACCCGTACCTCTCTGCCCCAGGCCTCGGGGTTTGGCGGCTGCAGGTTCGAGCCGATCTCTTTTCGGACAACACCGCGGGCGTCTCGAGCTTCGTGGTCGGCGACCCGGCCGGACCCGATCGGGCGCGCGCCGCGGCTACGGCCGTGCTCGGGGATGCCGATCGGAGAGGGCTCGATCCACTTGCCCTGGCCATCCTCGATGGCGCTCTTCCCGAAGCATCCGGCGATGATGCGATCCGAGCCCTGTTTGCGGTGCCAAACTTCGACGTCGTCGCGGTCGGGTCGGGGATGAGCTCCCGGATGGGCGTCGACCAGGGCCTCGAGCTCGAGCAAGAGCGCCGGCGCTGGCAGGCGGCCGCCGTGATCTTCCTGATCGGTTTGATCGTCGCTGCCGTTCTTCTCCGGGTCGAGCTCCTTGCGCAAGCGCGCGCGCGCCAGCTCCTCGATGCGCTCGGCGACGGGGGCTCGCGTCATCGGCCGAAGACTTTCTCCGGCCGCGGTCTTTGGGCCTTCGTGCTCCTCATCTTCGTGCTGATGGCGGTGCTCGCGCTCTCTAAGCGTTGGTTTTGACTGTCGTTTGCGCCGCTCGCCCGGCCGACCTAGATTGCAGCCGTGTTCAATTCCGTCCTGAGGAAGGTGCTTGGCACCAAGCACGACCGCGAGGTGAAGCGCATGCAGCCCAAGGTTGCTGCGATCTCGGCGCTCGAACCCGACATGGCGAAGCTCTCGGATGCCCAGCTGCGCGGAAAAACCGCTGAGTTCCGTCAGCAGCTC
>Ga0265303_10002659_pt1 | contig 11107 bp, 9 predicted proteins | sample Helome_2_FD_192494 | JGI IMG/M metagenome (GOLD analysis project Ga0265303, IMG submission 192494) | Marine sediment microbial communities from subtidal zone of North Sea - Hel_20160317 (Illumina Assembly) | ecosystem: Environmental > Aquatic > Marine > Subtidal zone > Sediment ...
GTGGCCCAGCACCACCAAATTCGAAGCCGAAGTGGTCGCCATGACCGCCAGTATGCTCAACGCCCAAAAGGCTGACGACGACCCGGATTCCGATGATGAAGTCTGCGGGGTGGTTTCTTCCGGCGGCACTGAGAGCATCCTGCTTGCCATGAAAACTTACCGGGACTGGGCCCGGGATATGAAAGGCATCTCTAAACCGGAAATGATCGTCCCCACAACCGCCCATGCCGCTTTTGATAAGGCATCTCAATATTTCAACATTAAAATCAAACGCATCCCGGTGGATGCGGGGTTTAAGGCCGATGTCGCCAAAACCGAAAAAGCTATTACAGACAATACCATTGTCATTGTGGGATCCACACCGTCCTTTCCCCATGGTGTGATTGACCCCATTGAAGAACTCTCGGAAATCGCCCGGGATAATGATATCGGTTTTCACACCGATGCCTGTCTGGGCGGGTTCATTTTACCCTGGGCCAGCAGACTGGGATATCCGGTTCCGCCATTTGATTTCAGTCTGCCCGGTGTGACCTCCATTTCAGTGGATACCCATAAATACGGATATGCCGCCAAGGGGTCCTCGGTTATTTTGTATCGCAGTTTGGAACTGCGGCGGTATCAGTTCTATACCACCACGGATTGGCCCGGTGGGCTTTACCTGTCACCCACATTTGCCGGTAGTCGTGCCGGCGCATTGAGTGCCACTGCCTGGGGTGCAATGGTGGCTATTGGTGAAAAGGGCTATATGGAGATCGCTAAAAAAATACTGGAAACCGGGGAAAAAATAAAAAAGGGAATCGGAGAGATTCCGGAACTCCATGTCCTGGGAGATCCGTTGTGGGATATTGCGTTTGGCTCAGATACCGTGGATATTTATAAAGTAATGGACTATATGGGCACGCAAAAATGGAGTCTGAACGGTCTCCAGATGCCGCCGGCAGTACACATTTGCCTGACTCACAGACATACCCAGCCCGGCCTGGCGGAAAAATTTCTTCAAGACCTTAAATCAGCAGTTGATCATGTCAAAGCCAATCCGGATAAAGAAACAGACGGGGTGGGCCGCCTGTACGGTATGTCTGCCAAAATACCCATCAAAGGGGTTATGGACGCCTTTTTGAAACGCTATATGGATCTTTTATACAAACTATAACCCCAATTGAGTTAGAAACCGATTGGGAGTTATTTGTTATTCGTCATCTATCAGTTGATAGATTCGGATGAATGAAATCTATTTTTATTTCTCATCCGTCCGTATGATCTGCCGTTTGCTTTTCATCCACCGCCGCAATCAGCGGCGACTCTTTGAGCATCAGGGCAAACACGATGTTTAAAACAGCCAGGGCGATGAGCACCCCCAGAAAAGGTGTCATCGAACCGGAGGCGGTTCTGAAAAAATCCATGCCGAAAATAAAAATGATCCCTGAAATCTCGCCGGCCAGCATCAGCAGACCCTGGGAGGTTGCCTCCGGCGCGGGAGAACTGACCTCCGCGCCGTACTGGAAAATAACGGGTCCGACGCTCATAAATTTTTTTTCTATTCTAAAAAAACATCCCATTTCGTGCGCAGATGACTGTTGATAAATGCCTCTTCACTGCCAACATGGGCTTTCTTTTCCTTTTCGCTTCCATCAAGAAAATAAACAAATTTTAGCTGTGGCTTGTCCAGGCTACGCTCATTTGCAAAAAGTTCGGCAATGTGATTTGCCGGAAGCGTTTTTCTTCCCATGACCGTTACCAGGGGTATGGCAAGACCTGTTTTGTCCGGACCCGGCCTGTAACTCCGCCACAAAAGTTCAGTGCAAACCAGGGCATGATCGGTTGCAAAATCAAAATTATAATCATAAGGTTTTTCAAAATGAGAAAAGGCTTCCAAAATTGCTTTCAGCTTATCAAGCTTACTCAATTGGGGCCGCAGCGCAACAAGATAATCTGCCTGTAAATTATTCATGGTGCTTAAGCTGACGCCTTCACTGACGGCTTCTAAAACAACAAAGGGCTCCTCAGTTTCTTTCATGGCATAGACCCACCACGCCTTGGATACATGCCCGGAAAGATACTCCCAAAGATCCTGCTCCTTGCCGGTATGCTCTTTTATAAAAGCTTTGATTTCTATATCATCAAAATATGCCTTAAGCGTATGCTTATCACCTATGTAGATGGCAGAATGCGGCCAAAATCCGGGAAGACCGATATTGCTTAAATACCAATTATGGCGTGAGAGTAAAATATCTCCTGGCTCAAGCAATCTTTCCATTACCTGAAGTTGAGCGTATGTGATCAACGGTTTGCCAATTCTACGAACGCGGGTATCCCCCATCCACTCAGCAACACGACTCTGCGCGGGATACCAATTTCGTTTAACTGTGGTCTTGATCACTGAGAAATCACTGGATACGCCCAGCATGGCCAATTCAAAATGAGACATGGCTGCAATGTTGCTGTAGTTTCGTTCAGCCCATCTCCATAACCAATCACATCCAAGTTTTTTAGCTTCTTCATGTCCTTTCACACTTATTCGCAATAACTCCAGGTATTGCTTTCCGGCAATTACGCGAGCCTGGTCACGCTCCCCCTGTAAAGATGCTCGGAATAGGGCAAAAGAATTTTCTGGTAAGTCCCAATCCTTTTTTTCACTATTTAGAAATTTAACAGCATTGCTGTTATTCTTCACAAGCGTGATTATTCTGGTGCCTTTCTCATAAAGCACAAGCTCGGCCGCGTAGGTAAGCAGAAAACTTTTCAAATGGTAGCTGCGTTCGATGCGAGAAATATCATACCGGTACCAGTCTTCATAAAAAAACCGAATTTGGTCCAGGGCAAATGCCATATCCCAAATGCTGCGCCACGATTGCTGAAGAAGCTGCTCTTCAGAAGCAGTCAGAACATGTTGTTCATTAAATATCTCCGATTTTGAATATAGATGCTGTACGGCATTTTCAAGGCCTCCATCCAACTCTTTGAAAAGTTCCGAGTTGTACCCAAATGCTTCATTAAACTCCGCAGGTGTCAGATCGGTGAGGCGACTCGGTTGTTCTGTCCAAAACAGAACCAGCCTAAAGCATGCCAATAAAAGTATGACAATTATACATGCGATAACTCTTTTGCGGACTTTTCTTTGTTGTTGCGTTTCCTTGTAAAGCTGCCTTGCGAAAATACGGCCCAGTAAAATGGCTAGCAGACAAAAGGATAGGGCAACGAGAATGATGGATAAAAATTCCGGTATCAGGCGCATTTCCTGATCCGCCACATAAAAGCCAATCAGAGCCCCAACACCCATTGGCAGCCCCAGCAGTCCAATACGCTCCATCCAATACCCTAGTGATGCTCGAACTTTCTCAAGAATACCCATTGCTTCCATCCTTATGAATCCAGTTTCCTCATTGTATCTTATTTGGTCCTTTTCGTGTGATCATTTTAACAACATTTTCTGTGGCCGACGATGAAAAACGTTTCAAATCAAAAATTCATCAATGACTCCGTAAGGCTGAATTTTCTCCTTTACCGCCCACTTAATCCGCTTAGCAATTACGGTTATTTGATCGTTCTTTTTGATCATAAGGGGGTCTATTTAGAAACAATAGATGAATCAATGACGAGGCCGCTTTTGAGTAATTGATTCATCTTTACAATTTAGAAAATGGCAGTGCCGTTACACCTGGACCAAGAGGAAGGGTTATATCTCCGGGATGCACAACATATCCCGCCATCACTTTATCTCGAAAATCCTTCTGGAACCTCTTCACTGCGGAAGCCATGGCAGGGCGAGGGGTGGCCGAGAGCTTTACCTCGATGGGCACGAGCTTTGCGCCAGCCTCCACCACGATATCCACTTCTGTACCGGCAACCGTCCGCCAGAAGTAGACCTGTGGATCGAGCCCACGATGTGTTAAAGCCTTTATGATTTCGGAGAGTACCGCGGTTTCCATGATCGCACCGCCCATGGGTCCCGAAGCTGCGTGCGCGGGGTCCTTTAGGCCTGCGAAATAGCAGAGCGTACCCACGTCCGTGAAGTAAACTTTCGGTGTCTTGACAAGCCTCTTGCCTACATTGGCGAAATAGGGGCGAAGCACGGTCACTTGATATGTGGCCTCGAGAACCGAGAGCCACGCCTTGGCTGTGTTGACGGCAACTCCAAGATCTCGGGCGAGATCAGTTATATTCAAGAGTTGCGCACTCCGGGCAGCCAACGCTCTGAGAAAGCTCTGGAATTGAGTCAGGTCGCCCACCTGGCGGAGCGTGCGCACATCCCGCTCTAGATATGTTTGGACGTAACTAGCGTGCCAGAGATTGGCATCACGTTTGGGTTGTGCCTTGAGCTCCGGGTAGCTGCCTCTAAGAAAACTTTCCCATAGTTCACGATACGAGAGTTTTGATGCCCTATTAGACAACCGTTTGGATTCCCAGGGCAGGGATGCCGCTGGTCGTCCCTCTGCCTCTCGTTGCGAAAGGGGCAGAAGTCGCAGCATCGCAGCACGACCAGCGAGAGACTCGGTTACCCGTTCCATGAGCAAAAGGTTCTGTGATCCGGTCAGCATGTACTGACCACCCCTGTGCCGGTCAGCGTCGATCTTTTCCTTAATATAAGGAAGCAAGCCGTGAGCGTATTGTACCTCATCAAATATTACTGGAGGCGGATATATCTCAAGGAAACTGCGCGGATCTTCGATAGCTGATGCACGCACGTCAGGAGACTCTAAAGAAACGTACTGGCATCTTCCGCCGAAAAGGTATTGGAAAAGCGTTGTCTTGCCGGACTGACGCGGCCCGGTCAGAACCACTGCAGGAAATTCAGTGGCAGCTTTTTTGAGGACTGGCTCCAAGGATCTTTTGATATAAATTTGGCTCATGCATAATTTCCTTGATGGAAATTATGCATTCTAAATGCATAATGTCAAGCAAAATTATTAAAAGGACACACCAAAAGATATCTCAGGTTTGTACTAAACATCACTTTACCGTCATTCGGCTGGCCATGCGCTTTTGTAAAACGCCGATCAGCACGAGTATTAATGCGGCCAGAAGCAGCAGCAGGGTGGATATGGCGGGCAGCATCGGCTCGATTTCATAACGGATGACGTCCCACATCTTTTTGGGCAGCGTTACCGCCGTGGAGCCGCAAATAAACAGCGCAATGACCACTTCATCGAAGGCAATCATGAAGGCAAAAATGGCGCCGGTCAGGATACCGGGCCGGATGATTGGAAATGTGATCCTGGTGAACGTTTGAAACCGGCTGGCCCCTAAGTTCCGCGCTGCATACTCCAGACTGCGGTCAAAGCCGCGCAGGGTGGCCGAGATGGGCAACACCGAAAAGGGCAATGTCAGGGGGGTGTAGGCCAGTATCAGTCCGAGCTTGGTGCCCAGCATGCCGAGCTTTGACAGGCTGATGTAAAAGGCCAGGGCCATGACGATCAGGGGCACGATCATCGGGGAAAGGATGAAGGCATTGATAAACCCTTTGCCCTTAAAGCGCCCCCATACCAGGGCCAAAGACGCCAGAAGGCCGATGGTCGTGGAAACGATGGCGGTTCCCACTGCCACCTGCAAGGAGTTTAATACCGCCGTCTGCCAGGCCGGATGACTGAAAAACTTGCGGTATTGATCGATACCGATCTTGGAAGGCGGAAACTCGATGATTTCCGCCGACCCCAGGGACATGGGGATCAGCAGTAGCACCGGGGCAATCAGAAATATAATAGCCGATACGGACACCACCCACAGGGGCCAGCTGATGTGCAGCGGATCATAGCGCATGGCTCTTTTGCGTGCCCGTTTGCTCATGTTTTCACGCCTCCCCACAGCCGCTCTACTCCCAGGTAGCGGTTGTAGATTGAGAAAACAATCAACGTGGCGATCAGCAGAATCACTGACATGGCCGAGGCAAAGGGCCAGTTCAGCAGGTCAACCACCTGGATCTGAATCAGGTTGGAAAGCATCTGCTCCTTGCGGCCGCCCAGCAGGGCCGGGGTGATAAAAAAGCCCAGGGCCATGATAAACACCAATAAGGCACCGGCACCGATACCCGGAAGGCTGAGCGGAAACGAAACCCGCCAGAAGGTCTGCCAGCGGCTGGCACCCAAATTTTGGGCCGCCTTTTCCAGGTTCAGGTCAATGCCCATCATCACGCTGTAAATCGGAAAAACCATATAGGGTACGAAGATATGGGTCATACCAACCATGACGCTGAATTTGTTGTGCAGCAGTTTCAGGGGCTGGTCGATCAGTCCCAAATATCCCAGGACCATGTTAAGCACCCCGTTGCGTTGCAGCATGAAGATCCAGGAGTAATTGCGCACCAGGAGGCTGATCATAAACGAAAGCGTTATGGCCAGCAAAAAGAAGTTGCGAACGCCGGGCCTGGCGCGCCGCAGCACATATGCGATGGGATAGCCGACCATCAGGGAAGATAAAGTGGACAGCATGCTGATCTGAAAGGTAATCCACAATACCCTGCCATAAAGGGGTGTTTTAAAGAAGTAAAGATAATGCTCTAAGGTAAAGTCCGGGCTGAAAACGCTTCGTAAAAAAATGCTTGAGATGGGATAGACAAACAGAAGCAAAAGCGCTATCAGGGCCGGAGCCAATAGGAGAAACTGCCTGAATCCCGGTCGCTGCCAGATATTGGCGGGCGCTGATTTATCTAAAACGTTGGTGTCGGATGCTGCCATTGGTTAAGTTAAATGAGTTCACTCAGTTCAATCTAATCATTAAAGTTGTTTTAAAAGTTTAGATTGGGTTCGTTGACAAGGCGTGAGCCAGCGAAAAAGCGCAGCGTACACGTCAGTACGTGAGCATTTTTGGCTGGCTCACAACGCAGGCAACGAATCCAAGATGAATTTTAAAAACAACTTTTTAGGAGATGATCCACGTCTTCCACTTCTCCGTCAACGGCGCCAGATTCGGTCCCCAGTAATCCGCATCGTGTGCAAACTGCTTTTTGAGGTTAGCCGGATAAGACGGCAGCTGCTTGGCCCGTTCCTCGGTAATGTATTTGAACGCGCCCAGATTGGTCGGACCGTAGGCAATGTATTTTTGCATCTGCTCACCCTGGCGTTCGGCTGACAGTGCAAAGTCGATGAACTTCATGGCCAGATCCTTGTTGGGGTTCCCTTTGGGGATAGCCCACCAATCCAGATCGACGCAGCCGCCCTCCCACACGATTTCAAGGGGCACGTTTTTGCTCTGGGCAACGTTGACGCGGCCGTTCCAGGCGGATCCGTAATGCGCTTCGGCACTGGTTAGCAACTGGATCTGCTCGGCACCGCTCTTCCACCAGACGGTGATATCATCTTTGATCTCATCCATTTTTTTGAAGGCTCTGGGGACATCAATCGGATAGATCTTGTCCATGGGCACGCCATCGGCCAGCAGGGCAAACTCCAGATTAAACGCTGCCTGATCCTGAAGCGCACGGGGTCCGGGGAATTTTTTCACGTCCCAGAAATCCGCCCAGCTGGCGGCAGGTTTTTGATCTCCGATGGCCTTTTTGTTGTAGGCCAGGGACGTCGTCCAGAAAATGTTGCCGATGGCGGCCTTGCGAATGGCTTTTTTGTCGATGCCCGCGAGGTTGACCACGTTGGTATCGATGGGTTCAAGCAGATTTTCTAGCTCGCCGCGGGCGATGTGGCGGGTCTCCAGATCGACCACGTCCCATTCGTAGGCCTTGTTGTCCACCTGGGCTTTGACCTTGGCAATATCCGGACCGGAGGCTTCGATAATCTTGACACCGAATTTATCGGCAAAGGGCTGGATGAGGGCTTTGCTCTGGGATTCCTGGTAGGAACCGCCGTAGGAGCAGACCTTGAGCGTGCCGCCCTTGGCCATGGTCGTGTGCACAAACGGTCCCACCGATGCCGTCACCAGTGCGGCCCCTGTTGCCGCGCCGGTGGTAATCAGAAATTCCCGACGGGTCATCTCTTTTTTGTTCTGCGTTTTCTTTTTCATCCCGTACCTCCTTTTGTGTTAAGGTTGACTGCCAAAAACGGCCTTACTTGAGTGCCAGGCCGTGTCGCGTTTGCCAGCCGACAACTATTTTGTCGCCGACTTCATATTTTTGAGCACCGGGCCCGCTTTGAACCTTAGCCTCGATGATGACGTCTAATGCCAGGCCGACGCGGTATATTTTAGCCTCTCCCAGGTATACGATCTCTTCAATGCGACCGGTAAACCGGTTGACAATTTCATTGGGGCCGCCCTGCTCACCGGCCAGAACCTGAATTTTTTCCGGCCGGACTGCAACGGATATTTCCTCGCCGCTTTCCATGCGGGTCGACCTGCGAACCCTGACCCGCAGGCCTTCTTTGGTCTCAATCACGGCGCCGTCGTCTTTGGTTTCCGCAACCCGCCCCTCAAGGAAATTAGATTCACCGATAAAATCGGCCACGAAAAGGTTGGCCGGAGATTCATACAATTCCACTGGTCTATCTAGTTGGACGATGCGGCCGTCGTTCATAATGGCGATACGGTCCGACATCGTCAAAGCTTCTTCCTGATCGTGGGTCACATATATAACGGTGATATTCAAAGATTCCTGAAGATGCTTGATCTCAAGCCGCATGTGGTCCCGGAGCTTTTTGTCCAGGGCACCGAGCGGCTCATCCATCAGGAGAATTTTCGGTTGAAACACAATGGCCCGGGCTAAAGCTATTCGCTGTTGCTGACCGCCGCTGAGCTGATTGGGATATCGGGTTTCAAAACCCGGAAGTTTCACCAGTTCCAGCGCTTCCCCCGTCATTGTGCGGATTTTATCGGAGGTGATTTTGCGCATTTTCAGCGGAAAGGCAATGTTGTCATAGACGGTCATGTGAGGAAACAGGGCGTAGTTTTGAAATACCATGCCGATGCCGCGGCTGTTGGGAGCCACGGTGGTGATGTCTTCATTTTCCAGCAGGATGTCACCACTGGTGGGTATTTCGAACCCGGCAATCATGTTTAACGTCGTTGTCTTACCTGACCCGCTGGGACCCAACAGGGTCAGGAACTCGCCGTGCTCGATGTTCAAGGACACATCATCAACGGCTTTTATGCTGCCAAACTGTTTAAATACATTCTGAAGCTCAAGCTGATAGCTCATCTGCCTTCTTCCCTTTGTAAATCGGCAGTAACAGGGCATGAAACAACGCAACATTAAACGTCGGGACTCGAATAAAATGAAGCTTAGTTGCCTTAACGGTCAAATTTGGTAGGCTCGGTGGTAAACACCACTTCCATCGCGCAGTATAATTTCTTACATGATCCCTCTCCTTCCGTCAAGAAGCGACTGAGTGATCTCCGCCGGTTCGGAATTGATAGCCTGAAATTGCCCGGATCTCCGGCAAGGGGGAGGGGGGTTAAAATAGCGTTTACCTTATCTAAAGTTTGACCTCTGGCCTGCTTAGACTGGGAGATGGAGAAACGTTGAAAGATCTTTCAGATTTTTATTCGGGGGTCAGACACAAATTTTTGTGCGTCTCCAATGGACAGCTTTTTAAAATCAGGATGCAGCGGGTTGATCAGGTCATCTATATTTTTAGATTTGATACCAATCGATGGGACTTGCGTGACCGGGCCTCCTGTGCTTTAGTTCGGCATATAGCCATTTGGCCCTTTGTAAAGAAAAAATTCACCTTATTTTCTATTTCAATATACGCTAATATTGCAACGCCAATTTAAAATGATGTCAAAGCGCAACAGAATTCCAAAAAGGAGGCAAATCATGGACGAACACCAGGTGGGATGGAACGAGAAAGTGGCCCGGAACATCATTAAAAACCTTGAAAAAAGACGCATGGCGGGTAGCTACACCGCCAATGCCGACCTGGCCAAAGACGAGATTCTTGAGATGATCCCGCCAGGGGCAACCGTCTTTCGCTGTGGATCGATGTCCGCCGTGGGTATGGGGTTGTGGGAGGCCGTTGCGGCCCTGCCGGAAGTCAACCTGATTGATCCTTATCGGCCTGAATTGTCGCCCGAGGAAGGCATGGAACTCAGGCGACGGGGGTTGACCGCCGATGTCATGATCGCGAGCACCAACGCCATTACCCTGGACGGAAGGCTGGTCAACCTCGATGGCATGGGCAACCGGGTGGCGGCCATGGCCTTTGGTCCCAAAAAGGTGATCCTGGTGGTGGGCATGAACAAGGTGGCTTCCGACCTGGAATCGGCCGTGGCCCGGGTGAAGCATTACGCCGCCCCGGTCAACAACATTCGCTACGGGCTCAAGAACCCCTGTGTGGAAACCGGGCTGTGCAGCGATTGCAAAACCCCCCAGCGGATCTGCAACATGTGGAGTACGATCGAAGGCCACATGATAAAAGATCGGATTCATGTCAAGCTGGTCGGTGAAAATTTGGGATATTGAACAAGGACAGATGACACAAAATTCTTCTTGACAAATATATTAGTGTACTAGTATATCAGTTGTCATCGGAGTCTCGTTCTTCTCAATTTCTGCCATATACAAGTTTTATTTCGACTAAATGGTCCGGCGTATGGCAATTCCATCTAATATAACTAACTCAAATTCCTTTGGATCCCTGCTGCGATTGCAAGTCTATGAGTATTTACGCAATGAACTCAAAGAAGGGAATTTGAAACCCGGGATGTTTGTCAGCATTAACCAGGTCATGAAAAACCTGGGGCTTAGCCGCACACCGCTCAGGGATGCCCTGCTTCAACTTCAAACCGAAGGATTTGTGACATTTTTGCCCCAGCGGGGAATTCAAATTAATGAATTATCCCAGCAGGATATCGAATATATGTACGAGATGCTCGGTGCCCTGGATTCGCGCGTGTTGCTGTCGGTATTTCATGTTGTCGGTACCACCGAAATCGAAAAAATGAAAAAGCTAAACCAGGATATGCGGGAAAATATTTCCGATTTCAACTTCAGCCGGTACTGGGATTTAAACACCGCATTTCACAATACCTATCTTGATTTATCGTCCAATACACCGATTTTACATCAAATTAATATCATTCGCCAGCGGTTGTTTGAATTCGGTAAAAAGGACTGGAGCCACAAGATGCGTGAGATGAACCATTCTGAGCATCGGGAGATGATTGAACTTTTTGAAAAGGGCAACGCCATTGAAGCGGCGGATTATATGCGGGATGTGCATTGTGT
>Ga0265303_10002660_pt1 | contig 11105 bp, 10 predicted proteins | sample Helome_2_FD_192494 | JGI IMG/M metagenome (GOLD analysis project Ga0265303, IMG submission 192494) | Marine sediment microbial communities from subtidal zone of North Sea - Hel_20160317 (Illumina Assembly) | ecosystem: Environmental > Aquatic > Marine > Subtidal zone > Sediment ...
TCCGATCTGATATCGTCAACCAGTGTGGCATCGCCAAAGCCCTGGTCAGTGCAGGAGGAGACAGCCGCATTATTGGCGATCGCGGGGGCCATCCCTGGGTCATCGGTATCCAGCACCCACGTGATCCCGAAGGCATTGCCCTGCGCCTGCCGCTCGGTGAAAGCGCAATTTCAACTTCCGGAGATTACGAGCGTTTTTTTATCGAAAACGGCAATCGTGTGCATCATATTATCAACCCTTCCACCGGGCGTTCTGCCACCGCGAGCTGGAGTGCTACCGTTATCGGCCCAAATGCACTGGCAACTGACGCTTTATCTACTAGTATTTTTATTCTGGGCGCGATTGACGGTATAGCCATGATCGAGAGCCTGGAAGGATTCGACGCTATCGTCATCGATAACGCCGGAAAGGTTCATTATTCTTCAGGCTTTGAAGACCCTGAAGTCAAACTACAGTAGTCCATGAAATCAGCAGACCTATGAAAATTATCAGCCTTACTGCCATCCTTCTCGTTTACCTCGCCTTTCCGGTTTCGGCACAGGATACTTCCTCGGAACTTATCGAGGGCGAAATCGAGATTTCGCAACAGGATGAAGCAACCGAAACGGATGCCGAGTCACTTGACGAAGACGGATCTGAGGAAGCATCGCTCGATACCGATATCGAAGCCCTGAAAAAAGAAGTACTGTCGCTAAACCGCGACCTGTTCATACTCGAAGAAGACCTGTTGTTCCCGTCAAATACCCAGTTCAGTGTTTTCCTGTCGATGAATGCTGGCGCCCTGTTCAGTCTCGATTCTATTCAGCTGAAAATTGATGACAAGAACATCGCCAATCATCTGTACACCGAGCGCGAACTGGCTGCACTCAAGCGCGGTGGCGTACAGCGCCTGTATATTGGCAACCTGCCTTCGGGTGAACACGAGATCATCTTGATTTTTACCGGGGTTGGGCCTAAGGGTCGGGACTATCGCCTTGGTGAAACAGTCGTAGTCGAAAAAACGACCGAGCCGCAATTCGTGGAGTTTATGATCGCCGATGACACCGGTAAGGAACAACCCCAGTTTGATGTGCGTGTCTGGGAATAAGCGCCATCAACATAAAACAGGACGCGTTTCAAGCAGCATTAGCCGCCTGCTTTACGCGCTGCTGCTGAGCTGTGCCTGTAGCCCACTTTACGCGGTGCAATTGGCGGAACACCGGGTAGAAGACCTCGATTACGGGCGCGCGCTTTACCAGTTTTTCCAGGACAGCAGGCTGTCTGCGATCACCCAATTGATGATCGCAGAGGAAAGACCGCGCACGCGCAGTCAAGTCAACGAGGCTCACTTGCTGCTCGCCGATTTGTATTACGGGTACGGACTTTACGCGGAATCACGTGAATTGTTTGCGCGCCTGCTAACGGCCGAGATTTCGGACTCGATACAAAATCGAATCTGGTTCAACCTCGCACGCTTGCGTTACGAACAGGGGTACGATGAACAGGCTCTTGACCTGCTCTCACGTATCAACAATCAACTTCCTGGCAGCGTCGAGCCTGAAAAAAAGTACTTGCTCACCAATCTTTACCTGGGCGCGCGCGAATATGACCAGGCCGCAGATCTCAGTAACAAAATCAATTCGAAATCAATCTGGAAAATCTACGCACGCTACAACCTGGCTGTGACCCTCATCGAGGACGATCGTTACGATTCGGGTAAGGTCCTGCTCGAAAAAATCGGGCAGATGGAATCGCAGTCGGCTGAACTGCATGCGCTGCGTGATCGTGCAAATCTGTCACTTGGGCTCAAACAATTACGCATGGAATTGCCTGAGCCAGCGCTGGAGAGCCTGTCCCGTATTCGAGTTGAAGGACCCTTGAGCAACCAGGCACTACTCGCGTCCGGCTGGGCATGGTACCAACTTGAGCAATTCGACAAGGCAATGATCCCCTGGCGTTTTCTACTACAGCGTAATGCAGTAGATGCGGCGACTCAGGAAGCGATCCTGGCGATTCCCACCAACTATGCCGAATCGGGTAAGGACAAGCTCGCAGTAAGTCACTATCAAATTGCGGCAAAACAATTTGATTTACAGCTGCAGGTACTCGATAACTCGATCAGGTCGATAGAGAATGATGGATTAATTGCGGCACTGCGTGAAAACGCGATTCTCTACGATCGCAGTAGCCTGCAGCGTTTACCCCCAAGTTCAGACGTGACCCCGCAATTGCACATCCTGTTGGCTTCGACCGAGTTTCAACGTGAAATTAAACGCTACCAGGAATTACTCGATATCCGCAACTCGCTCAGGTACTGGGGCACCAACTTTCCCGCATTGGAACTGATGCTGGAGGAACGTCGCCGCGGTTTCGATCAGAATTTACCGCTGCTGCAGCAGTCCAGCAGTTTCGATCAGCTGGAACAGCTGCGGGGGCGCAGGAACCAGTTTGCCACGCGGGTTTATGAAATTGAGTCGAATGAGGATTACGCGGCACTCGCAACCTCGGAGGAGCAGGAGCATTTGTCGCGATTGCAGCGTGTTGCCTCGACAATTGATAAGCTTGCGCCTGAACGCAACACGGCTTACCAGCAAGATATGTTCCGGCTGTTGTCAGGATTATTAAACTACGAGCTGGCTACCGATTTTCCAGTTAGATTCTGGAAATCGAAAAAGCAATTAAACCTGCTGGATCGAGCATTATCCGAATCTGAACAGAGGGCTAAGGACTTGCGTAGCATTAGCGAGCGAACCGACATGGAATTCGGTTTTTTCGAGGGTCGTATCAGCGGACAAACGCAACGAATCAATGATCTGCGCAACAAGGTTACAACCTTGTTAACAGCGCAGGAAAAACTTATCAATCAAATGGCGATTAACGCGATTCGCCAGCAACAGCAACACATCGTGCAACTGCGCCTGAATGCCCGCTTCGAACTGGCCAAACTTTACGACAGGTTGGCGGCAGAGCAATGATCAGAATCCTGGCCCAGCGTCTACAAATCATGCTGTTCATCGCAGCACTGGTCGCTTGCGGCTCCGACGGAGTCGATTTCGGCCCGACGATTGCGGACCTGGAGGATCTACCGCCCTTGCTGGAGAATGCGGAACTGGAGCCACAGGCCAGTTTTGAAGTCGATCCCCAACAGGTTATTCAAAGTTTTCGCGACCTGGTGGCCATTACCGCCGAGGGCGGAGGCACCGGCGATGAACTGCGTCGCCTGGCCGATCTGGAACTCGAATCCAGCATGGACAACCAGATCTCGGATGACGAGGCAACCCAGCAACTGGGACAACAAGACGCACTGCATGCGATCGGAATCTACGAAGGGTACCTGGAGAAGTACCCCGAGCGCGAAACTAACGACCTGATCCTGTACCAGCTATCACGCGCCTACGCGCTCGAAGCAGAGACTGAAAAATCATTTGCTGCTTTAAATCGCATTGCACGCGAGTTCCCTAATTCTCAATACATGGATGAAGTCCAGTTTCGCCGGGGTGAGAACCTCTTCGTCGCACGCGAATATCAGGCAGCAGAACAAGCCTACGGCAAGGTCGTTAGTGATTATGCGGATTCGCTGTTTTTCGAAAAGGCACTGTACAAGTATGGCTGGACCCAGTTCAAGCAAAGTCGTTACCGTGAGGCCCTGGTCAGCTATACGCAGTTGCTCGACCTGAATCTCGCACAAAATAAAATTAATGAAATTGGTTTCAATCCATCGCTGCCCCGTGCCGATCAGGAACTGCTTGACGATGTGCTACGCGTTGTCTCGCTTAGTTTTTCCTACCAGGAAGAGAAATATTATATTTCAAGTTATTTCAAAGAAACCGGCGAACGCGCCTACGAGCCACTGCTTTACCTGAAGCTAGGTGAACTGTATCTCGATAAAAAACGGATCATTGACGGTTCGGATCTGTTCCTGGCTTATACCAAGCAGTATCCCTACTCTTCGCATACGCCGTTTTTTCACCAGCGTGCCATCCAGACCTTCCAGCAAGCCGGGTATTCGGATTTAGTGCTAAAAGAAAAGGTCGCATTCGTGAACCGCTATGACGTAAACAGCGAATACTGGGCACTGCAGGAACAGAGTACCCAACAGACCCTAACCAGGACCCTGGTGCTGCATATGACCGAGCTGGCCACCCATTTTCATGCGCTCGCCCGTGCCAGCAAGAAAGCAAAAGATTACCGGGTTTCGGCAGATTGGTATCGCCGTTTCCTGAAATCTTTCCCGAATGATCCGGGCGCGCCACAGATTAATTTTCTGCTCGCTGAAAGCCTGTACGATGCCGGTCAATATCCGCAGGCCATCGACGAGTACCAGAAAACGGCCTATAACTATGAACCACACAAAAACAGTGCCGAGGCGGGCTATGCGGCACTGATTGCCTTTGACGCCCTGTTCAAGACAACCAACGCGAGCGACATTCTTGCGTTGCGCAAGAAGCGCATCAATTCTGCGGTTCGCTTCACCACCACCTACCCCGATGACTCAAGAATATCGGTGGTTGAACTCCAGACCGCACAACAATTCTACGAGTGGAAGAACTACCCCGAAGCAATCGCATCGGCAAACCGCCTGATTGAAAACAAGAAAGTCGACAAACCAACCCGGCAAACCGCCTGGACTATACTTTCTGATGCACAGTTTTCGACAGCAGATTACGCCGCGGCCGAAACCTCTTATCTGACACTGCTGACTTTTTTGCCAAAACAGGACAAGAAGAGAAAAGCAGTGCGCGAGCAAATTGCCTCGAGTATTTACAAACAGGGAGAACTCGCACGTGATGCCGGTAATCACCTGCTCGCGGCACAGAATTTCTCCCGGCTTGGACAGGTTGTTCCGAAATCACCCAAGCGCGTGATAGCCGACTACGACGCGGCTACCGCATATATTCAACTCGAAGATTGGCCAACGTCGATCGCACAACTGGAAGCTTTTCGCAAGCGATATCCCCGGGATAAAAAATTCAACGATGGTGTCACCGAGAAACTTGCGCTCGCCTATAGTAAAAGTGGCAATCAGTCCAAGGCGGCTCGAGAGATACTTGCGTTATCGAACCTTCCCGGCACAGCCGAACGCAAGCGAAACCTGATGTGGCGTGCTGCCGAGCTGTATCAGAAAGACGGTCAGCCGGACCAGGCAATTGCGATCTACAAGAAGTATGTCAAGGCCTACCCCTACCCGCTTGAGCGCTCGATTGAATTACGTCATAAAATTGCCGAATCCTATCGCGCCAAAAACGATACCAAGAACCGCAATTTCTGGCTTAATGAAATTATCCGCGCGGACGCCGCTGGAAAATCGGAACGTAGTGCACGCAGCAAATATCTTGCGGCTAACGCCAGCCTGGAGTTAATACAGCCGCTGAATCGATCCTATAAAAAAACCAAGCTAACGATACCGTTAAAAACCAGCCTCAAGAAAAAGAAAAAGTTGATGCAGCAATCGATCGATGCCTACAGCCGGGCAATGAAATACCAGGTCCAGGAGGTAACAACCGAAGCTACCTTCCAGATTGCCGAAATCTATAATGACTTCGCCAGGTCGTTAATGAACTCACAAAGACCGAAGGGCCTGGACGAAGAGCAACTCGAAGAGTACGAATTGTTGCTGGAGGAACAGGCCTTTCCATTCGAAGAGAAAGCGATAGATATACACCTTGCCAACTTCAAACGTATTCCCGCCGGCACTTACGATGAACCCACGAAGAAGAGTTTGCTGGCTCTGGGTAAACTCATGCCGTTTCGCTACGCCAGGGTAGAGAGCACCGATATTTATGTCGATATTCAATAACAGAGCAGCGCTATTGCTTGTCGTATTGCTGCTCGGAGCCTGCCAGAGCGGCCCCGACAAGGCGTCTGCGCCGAAGCCTGCCGTTGCAACCTCGCCGACGATTGAAGTATCTGCGGCTGAATCAGCGCCAGTTGACGCTAACCAGCAATTTTATGAGCAGGCACTGGCTTCGCTAAAGAGCGGTAAGACTGAACGCGCACTGAAGCTTCTACTTCAAATTAGCAACGATGCGCCCGAAAAGCCCTATGTTTTTACTAATCTCGGGCTGGCTTACTTCAAACTGCAGCAACTGGACCTCGCCGAACAGGCCTTCAAGCAGGCAATCGCTCGTAACAATAAAGATGCGGTCGCGCACAACCACCTTGGTATCCTGCAGCGTCAAAAGGGGCAATTTAACGAAGCTCGTACTCACTATCAGCGCGCCATCGCGATCGATTCTGACTATGCATCTGCCCACCTGAACCTCGGCATCCTGTTTGATATATACCTGCAGGACCTAAAACAGGCATTACGGCATTATCAGAAATACCAGGGCCTGGTTAGCGAGGAAGATACCCAGGTAGCCGGATGGATCGTCGACATTCAACGACGCCTGAAATCAACCACCACAAAGTCCCAGGGATAAGTAAATGAGAAAACTTTCGCTCGCATTTTTCGTAATCTTTGCTATTTCAAGTAGTGCTTATGTGAGTGCTCAAGAAAGATTGCAGATGGAAGGCACCGAGATAACCGGAAACAAGGAATTGCCCAGGGTTTTATACATCGTTCCATGGAAATCGGCGGAACGTTTCGAGATTTCGTCACCGCCGATAACAAGTATTATGGATCAAAAACTGACCCCTATCGAACGGGCCGCTTTCAAACGAAAAATTCACTATCACGACGCCATATTTTCAAAGGCAAAACTGCAATAAACCGGCAGTAGACCAGAGACCGCGGAGACTCTCGCAATGAACGAAATGCTAATTACAGTAATAAGGTTTTTCCAGGACGGTGGACCCTTCATGTACCCGATCCTGATTGTTCTGGCCATCGGCCTCGCAATCACCTTGGAACGCTGGTTACACCTCACCGTAGCAAAAACCAAAAATCGCCACATGATCGCCAAGCTGATGCCCCTGGTGGCGAAAGGTGAGGTTAACAGTGCCAGCCAGCTCGCCAGCAAATCAAGCGCCACGGTGAGCCGGATTCTGCTGCAGGGCATCGAGCACTACAAGTCCGCCCGCCGCAGGGACGATTTCGAGTCGGCGATGGACGAAAGCATAATGGAAGCGATTCCACGCCTGGAAAAACGCACCCACTACCTCGCGATGTTTGCCAATATCGCCACGCTGCTGGGGCTTCTGGGTACGATTATCGGCCTGATCAAGGCATTTACCGCGGTCGCCCAGGTTGATCCCTCGATGAAAGCGGAGATTCTTTCGACCAGTATATCGGTAGCGATGAATACAACTGCATTCGGTCTTATTGTCGCGATTCCGCTGTTGTTCTTTTACACGGTGTTACAAACCAAGACGACCGAAATCGTCGACAGTCTCGAGATGACTGTGGTCAAGTTCGTCAATCATTTGTCCCGCGTTAAAAACACCGCCGAGTAAGTACTCCCATGTCAAAACGGGTACACAGACGCAAGCATCCTGCTGCTGAGCTGAACATTACTGCCTTCATGAACCTGATGGTGGTACTGGTACCGTTTTTGTTGATGACCGCGGTATTCAGCCATATCACCATACTCGATTTAAACCTGCCTCCGCCAGGTGCGCAAGATAGCAAGCAACCGAAAAAGCCGCCTTACGAACTGCGCATTACCATTCGCAAGAATATGCTGGTGCTGTCCGACAACCGCCGGGGACTCATCCAGCGGATACCATCGAAAGGCAAGGAGCATAATTTCGCAAAATTGAAGGAAACCCTGAAACAGGTAAAAGCGCGAATCCCGGGGCACACCAACATTACGATCCTGGCAGAACAAAAGACGCGTTATGACGATTTGATCAGGGCGATGGATAGCTCGCGCTCCTATCGGGCCGAGGTTGACGGTGATTGGGTCTTCGCCGAACTATTCCCGGACATATCGATTGGCGATGCGGCCAGGTAATCACAGGATCATAACCGAATGAAATATTCCAGACGTGCCAAACGCATGCAGCAGCACCACAAACGCGGCCAGAATCGGAACGCCGTGTTGAACATGGTGTCGTTGATGGATATTTTTACGATCCTGGTATTTTTCCTGCTCGTCAATGCAACCAGTACCCAGGTACTACCCTCGCCCAAGAATATTGTATTACCCGAAGCAGCAGCCGAAAAACTGCCCTCGCGTAACCTGGTCATCGCGGTCGACGAACGCGTCATCCGCCTGCAGGGGAAAGCCATTGTCACCGTAAAGGATGCACTTAAGGGTAACAAGAACTCGATCAAGCCCCTGTTTATTGCATTGAGAAATGCCTCGGTAAAGGTCAAGGATATTAGCGACAAGAAGGGCGTCACGATTATGGGTGACCAGGAAATTCCTTACCTGCTGCTAAAAAAGATTATGCTGACCTGTGCTGGCGCTGAATATACCAACATTTCGTTTGCAGTAAACCAGAAGGCGGCAGAGACCTGATGGCACGGGCAGTCGCAATACCGGAACCGAATCTACCCTGGGTCGACCACCAGGAAGATCGCAGATTTCGCCGCATCATGATTGTTACGCTGCTGCTGTTTTTAGGCGTTGGTGTGGCACTGAATACGATCAAGCTACCGGAAGTAATACAGAAAAACCTGGTCGACGTATCGCCTCGCCTGGCGAAGCTGATCCTGGAAAAACAAAAGGTTAAACCACCACCACCGAAGAAAGAAAAACCCAAGGAAGTAAAGAAAAAAGAGCCTGAGAAGAAGAAGGAAAAACCGAAGCCGAAACCGAAGCCGAAACCGAAGAAAAAAGAAGTTAAGAAGCCAGACGCTCGCGAAGTCGCCAAGAAAAGTGGCCTGATCGCGTTAAGTGACGAACTCGAAGATTTGCGCGAAAGCTTCGCACTTGACGATGTGGTCAAACTGCCACAACAAACTAGCGGTAAGCAGGAAGTCAAAGTGGCCACTGCCAGTGACTTGCTGACCTCGAACGCTCAAAAAACCAGTGGCGGTATTAAAACAGATACCCTCAACCGAACCATAAAAACCAACGAGTTAACACAGCGTCAGACCACCCGGGTTGAAAGTAAAATCGAGGCTGACAGTAAAAAGCTTGCCAAGGCATCGTCAACGAAATCCCAGCAAGGAACGGGTGTAAAACGCAGCGCGGATGAAATTGAACGTGTTTTCCAGCAGAATAAGGGTGGTATTTTTAATATCTACAATCGCGCATTGCGCAAGAACCCATCGCTGGCCGGACAGGTTGTCGTCGAATTGACAATCGCACCTGGCGGGCAGGTGACCGCGGTTAAAATTCTATCCAGCGAGCTGGGAGACGAAGCACTGGAACGCAAACTGATGCTCAAGATTAAAAAATTCAAGTTCAGCAATTCCAGCGTGGCTGAAATCACGGTCACTTATCCGATCGACTTTCTGCCTTCCTGACCCCGGGTGATAACGCCGCTAGTCATCGAAACCCCCCGTTTAAAAATTCGATGGCTGGAGGTCGGCGACGCGGCATTCATTTATACCCTGGTCAACGACCCGACATGGATTCGCTACATCGGGGATAAAAATGTCTCGAACCTCGAAGACGCCAAAACCTACATCGAAACGGGTCCCGTCGAAATGTATCGAAACCTGGGATTTGGCCTGAACCACGTTTCCCTCAAACAAGACGGTACGCCAATCGGCATCTGCGGATTGCTGAAACGTGAAACACTTGCTGATGTCGAAATCGGATTTGCCTTGCTACCTGGATTCAGAAGTCAGGGCTATGCTTTCGAAGCAGCCACTGCGGTCCTCGAACACGGCTGCGCCAGGCTGGAAATATCGCGCATAGTCGCTATCCTGACCCCGGATAACCTGGCTTCAGGAAAACTGCTTGGTAAACTGGGCTTCGAATTTGAAAGCAGCTTTAAAAAGGAACCCAACTCGGACACCCTGGATCTGTACGTATTCAACGGGTGAATCGAATACACCCGGCAATACTGCTTCGAATCATACTACTGCGCTTTACCTGGGCTTATTTCCACTCCAGGCCCCGGCTAAGGATACCTTCAACCATACACTGCGAGACCAGGTCGCATAAAAAAAGCCCCGCATCAGCGGGGCTTTCTCATTATTGGTACTTCTGCGAAACCAGAAGAGTTTCTGGCGTCGGAGGCCGGTTTGCGCTCCCGGCGCAACCGGCACTCGCACATCCATGTGCTCGAGCGACGCAGCTGCAAGGCGGGATTCGGTGAGATGGCGCGAGCATACAAATCGTATGTGAGCGTCTCGAGCCGAATCCCAACGCCGCAGATGCAAGCGCAGCAGGCGAAATTACATCATGCCGCCCATGCCGCCCATGCCGCCACCCATTCCGCCCATATCAGGCATAGCAGGTGCATCGTCCTTCGGTGCATCGGCGACCATCGCCTCGGTGGTGATCAGCAATCCGGCAACCGAAGCCGCGTTCTGCAGGGCAGAACGTGCTACTTTAGTCGGATCGAGGATCCCCATTTCGATCATGTCACCATATTCGCCGGAGGCCGCGTTGTAACCATAGTTACCTTTGCCTTCTTCGACATTGTTGGTTACAACCGAGGCCTCGTCACCAGCGTTGTTAACAATCTGACGAATCGGTTCTTCCAGGGCACGGCGAGCAATATCGACGCCGATTGTCTGATCGTGGTTGTCGCCCTTGATGTCCGTAATCGCGGCTCGCGCACGAATCAAGGCAACACCACCGCCAGGTACCACGCCTTCTTCGACAGCAGCACGGGTAGAGTGTAATGCGTCTTCTACGCGCGCTTTCTTTTCCTTCATCTCGATTTCAGTTGCGGCACCGACCTTGATCACTGCAACACCGCCCGCCAGCTTGGCCAGACGTTCCTGCATTTTCTCGGTATCGTAATCCGAAGTCGATTCGGCGATTTGCGATTTGATCTGGGTAATACGGCCCTGGATAGCCTCAACCGAACCGGCACCATCAACGATAGTCGTGTATTCCTTGGTAATGGATACCTTCTTTGCCGAACCGAGATCTTCCAGCGTTGCCTTTTCGAGGCTCAGGCCGACTTCTTCCGAAATCACCTGGCCACCGGTCAGAACCGCGATGTCCTGCAACATGGCCTTACGACGATCGCCGAAGCCAGGCGCCTTAACCGCACAGACCTTGACAATACCACGCATGGTGTTAACCACCAGAGTCGCCCGCGCTTCGCCTTCG
>Ga0265303_10002661_pt1 | contig 11103 bp, 8 predicted proteins | sample Helome_2_FD_192494 | JGI IMG/M metagenome (GOLD analysis project Ga0265303, IMG submission 192494) | Marine sediment microbial communities from subtidal zone of North Sea - Hel_20160317 (Illumina Assembly) | ecosystem: Environmental > Aquatic > Marine > Subtidal zone > Sediment ...
CATCGGTTCCGATCGACGATGCTGCGCCCTTCGATCAGCTCGCGCTCGATCTCCAGGTTCGAGTCGAACGCAACCTCTGGGTCAAGCACGAGCAGGCAGCGGTCGAGCTCCGAGGCGATCTGAAGGCGCGAAAGCTGGCGGGCGGCGACTTGTCCCTCGAAGGAGGGGTCGCGACCCGTAATGGCTGGATCAACCTGCAGGGACGCCGCTTCAAGTTGGTCGAAGGCGCGCTCGAGTTCGGCGGAGGCAGCGAGATCGACCCGTCGATCTCCGTTCTGGCGCGCTATCGGGTGCCCTCCTATACGATCGACGCGCGAATCGGCGGAACCGCGAAATTTCCGACGCTCGAGCTTTCGAGCGATCCGCAGCTCGAGGAGGCCGACATTCTCGCGGTCCTGTTGTTCGGCCGACCGGCCAGCGAACTGGAAGAGAGCGAGAAGGTGACGCTGGCAAATCGCGCATCGTCCCTCGCGAGTTCGTACGGCCTCACCGCTGCGGGAAAATCTCTCGCGCGCGCCTTCGGACTCGAAGAAGCTGGGCTGCAGATCAACGAACTCTCACAGGAGCGAGCCTCGGTGGGGGCGTATGTCGGTGAGAGCACGTTCGTTTCGGTCGCTCAGGATTTCGGGGCCGAATACGGTCAGCAATTCTCGATCGAGTACGAGTTCTGGCCCGGCTGGAGCATCGTGACCTCGACCACCTCGGAGGGAACGAACTCCGCGGATCTCCTTTGGAGGATTCGCTATTAGGGCGTCGGTTCGGAGCCTGGATCAGAACTTTCGCTTCCTATCCACGGAGCGAGGGCTACTCAGTCCCGCTTCGATCCGCCGATCCAGCCCCTGAATCGAAAGAACAGCACCATTGCCGACGCGATGAACGCCATTGCCCCGAGCGCATACGGATATCCCGATCGAGATTTCAGCTCGGGCATGTACTCGAAGTTCATTCCGTAGATGCCGGCGATGAAGGTCAGCGGGATGAAGATACTGCCCACGAGCGTGAGAACCTTCATGACCTCGTTCTGCCGATGGCCGAGCATGGCGAGCACGGCGCCCATCATGTCGGTTGCCATCTCTCGCAACGCGTCGAGTCGACCCATGATCTGTTGCGCATGATCTTCTGCATCCTTCAGGAAGATCTGCACCGCGTCCGGCACGAAGTCGGAGTCCAATCGCGTGAGATGATGGATCGCGTCGACCTGGGGGCGAGCAACGCGCCGCAGAATCGTGACGCGACGTTGGATCTGGTGGAGGCGATTAACGAGTTCCGGTGAAGGATCCGAGAGGATCTGGGACTCGAGCTCATCGAGTTCATCAGCGAGCGCGTCGACGATCGGATAGTACCGGTCGACGACCGCGTCGATCAGAGCGTGCACGAGGTAGGCCGGTCCCTCGGAGCGCAGGGTACTGTCACGGTCCCGCATACGAAGTCGCACGTCATCGAAGAATCCGAAGTATCGCTCCTGAAAAGAGACGACGTACCCATCCGCGAGCAGGATACAGACTTGCGGCACGCCATCGCCTGCTCGAAACGGCTCTCGTGGAGCTCGAAGGATGATCACCACGTGAGCTGGATACTGCTGCGCCTTGGCTCGCTGCGGGATATTGACCGCGTCGGCCAGCGCAAGGCTGTGGATCGCGAGAATGTCTCCGATGGCCTCGAGGCGCGCTTCATCGCCGAGGCCCTGGATGTCGATCCAGGTCGTCTTCGCGGTAGTCGAGTAGGGGCGCAGCTCTTCGGGGTCGTCGATGTCGCCTTCGACGAGGGTATCGGAATCGTATTCCATGAATCGGATCTGAGGGGGCGGCGAGTCCGAGGGGATGTGAAGCGCGCCGGGGCGAGAGTCGCTACCGAATTGAATCTCGTTGTCTTCCACCATGAATCAATCTCCTATCGGACGTATTCGACTCGAGCATCATATGGGGACGGAGGGCTCGTTTGCAATCTCCCCGGTCGCGGTCGGTTCACGACGCGAGACGATCCGGTTGGGATAGCCAAAGGGAATCCCGGCCGCCTTCAACTCGGTCGCGACGTCCCGATGGAGCTGATTCCGCATCGGCAGAAAACTGTCGCGCAGCGCCCAGGCGGAGAGTTGGATTTCGAGGCCGGATTCGGCATAACCGAGAAGGATGACGATCGGTTTGGGTTCGTCGAGGCAGAGTGCATGCCGCGTGGCTTCAAGGAGCACTCTCTCGACTTCGTCCAGGTCGGCGTTGGCATCGACGAACACCTTGAGGTCGTGACGTCGGATCGGAAAGCGAGTGTAGTTCGTCACCGCAGACTTCATGACGGTCTCGTTCGGAATCCGAACATAGAGATTGTCGAAGGTTCGAATCTTGATCGAGAGCAGATCGATCGACAGGATTTGCCCGGTGGTGCCAGCCACCGCGACCGTCTCGCCGATCTCGAAGGGCCGTTCGCCGAGCAGGAACAGACCACTCACGAGATTCGAGGCAGCGGTCTGCGCTGCGAATCCGATCGCGACGCTCAGGATGCCGGCGGCGCCGAGCAGAACAGAGAGTTCGAAGCCCAGCTGGTGAAGAGCGGCGACCGTGAAAACGCTGAAAATTCCATACGTCACGATGCGGCGCAGAATGAGGGTGCGGTGAGTTCCGAGGGGCTCGATCAGGATCGCCGCAAGCGCGCGCCCCGCCAGTCGGCCCACGACGAGTCCTACGACGAGGGTCAACACGGCGAGGACGATCACCGACGCATCGATGCCGGAGGCCGCCCCCTGAATCAGGTCGCCTGCACTCGCTTCGTTTTCCAACCGATGACCCCCTGATGCTGAAAAGGCTGAGCCGCTGCGTATCGCCAGCACCCTTTGTTGGGAGCGAACAAGACTAGAAGATCGAAGCGAGCGCGCTTCCGAATGACCCGTTGTCCTTCTTGCGTCGACTGGGTGAGAGGTCACGCCCTGCCAATGCCTCCGGAGGTGGCCCACTCGCAATCGAGGATTCGAGTTCGTTGTCGTCCAGCAACGACAATTCGATGGCTTCCGTCCAGACGCGTCCGCTGCTCCCGGCAAAGAGTGAAAGAAGAGGCAAATTGATCGCGACCCGTTCGAGCGAAAGGATCTGTCGAGAACGGTTACGCACCGCGATCGGTGAGATCGCGCGGTGAGGCCGAAAAGGCAGCTCCGACAAGTCCTGGCGACAATGCATCCGGTTCGCGTATGCGGCTTCGCCCGGCCCGATGGTCGGGCCCACCCAAGTATCAGAGGGGCGCGTCGTCGGCACGTCGCAGAGTCGCGTCTGTCCGCATTCGACACCGACCCAGAGCGGCGTACTCACGAAGAGCCGAATCGACTCCGATGGCAGGACGAAGAAGGGGTCGACCGGCTTCGATACGACCGTTCGATCAGCCGTCAGCGCCACGAGGCGGAACGGGGCCTCATGGACCTGCCCGGCGATGCGAAAGATGCCGTCCCAGTCGACACTCTCCGAGAGTGGCTCCGACTTCGTTCCGAGCCGCAGGCGATCTTCCAGGCCTTCGCCCTCGTGTCGGTATCGAATCTGACATTCTCGCCCGAGATGATCGACTCGCATACTCAGGGGACCAACTTCCCAGGACAGACCCTCGCGAGGTGCGAGGTCGAATTCGCCCCACCATTCGCGGCCTCGATTCCTCTTGTCATCCTCTGCAAGGGCGGCGATCGCGCGGTCATCGGGCATCGCGAAAGGGTACAGCGCAGGGGAATCGGATCCAACAATAGAAGCCCGGTATCGTGCGAGGTTCGCGAATCCGAGCAGTCGTCGCTCGGCTGGCAAGCGGGGCTGCGGATCCGATTCGGAGGCGAAGGTTCCGAAATTCTCGTGGAGACGATCGAAAGGACCGACTTTCGAGTCCCGCATTGGCGCACAGATTGCGCCTCGAGAATCTGGGATGCGCTCAAGTTGATCGCGAAGATTGCATTCGTGCAGGCGCGCCCATAGAGTCTGTGCGCGTCGAAACATGTGTCTCAACCATGCCGGCGACCGACCCCGAAGCGAACATGGAGCCACACCTTGCAGTGGAGTCGCGAGCACCAGGGATTCGATGAGGTCTTCGAACCAGCCGGCGCACCGCGTCCCCACTACTCGGGCGTCGTCTCCGTGCTCAAGTCGCTCGATGACCGAGAGCTCGTCCGTCGAGAAAAGCTGCAACAGGTCTCGCTCCTGAATCAGGGAATCACCTTCGCGGTGTACGGCGACAAGGCAGGCGCCGAGCGCGCTTTTCCCTTCGACTTCGTCCCGCGCATCATCACCTCAGAAGAGTGGGCGGGAGTCGAAGCTGGACTGATTCAGCGCGTCACCGCCCTGAACCTCTTTCTGCAGGATGTGTACTCTGATCAGCGATGCCTCCACGAGGGCATCATTCCCTGGGAACTCTTGCTGTCTCGCCCGGAATACCGGCGCACGCTCGTCGGGGTCCTACCGCCCCAGAAGATCTTCACGCACGTCATCGGTACAGACCTGATTCGAGACGAAAGTGGTGAATTCCTCGTGCTCGAGGACAACTGTCGATGCCCGAGCGGCGTTTCGTATGTCCTCGAGAATCGAAGTCTACTGAATCGCACGTTTCCCGAGCTCTTCAGTCTCTATCCGGTTCGCCCGGTGCTGGAGTATCCGAGCGCTCTGCTCGAGACGCTTGGATTCGTCGCGCCGCGATGGAGCGAAACGAATCAAGCCGTCGTCTTGACCCCGGGAATTCACAACTCGGCCTACTTCGAGCATTCCTTTCTCGCGAGGGAGATGGGCATCCCGCTGGTTCAAGGAAGCGATCTGATCGTCGAAGACGACATCGTCTTCATGCGGACGACCGAGGGGAGACAGCGCGTTGACGTCATCTATCGACGCGTCGACGACGAGTTTCTCGACCCGCTCGCATTCAGGAAGGACAGCTCGCTAGGCGTCCCTGGGCTGATCAATGCCTATCGCGTCGGGAATGTGGCTCTGGCGAATGCGCCCGGGGCAGGAGTCGCGGACGACAAGGCGGTCTACGCGTTCATTCCGGACCTCATTCGATTCTATCTGGCCGAAGAGCCGCTGCTTCGACAGATCGACACCTACGTCGGCCTTCGCGACGACGATTTCTCGTACATGGTCGACCATCTTTCGGAACTCGTCGTCAAGACGACGGGAGATTCGGGCGGTTACGGCATGCTGATGGGACCGTTCGCCTCGAACGCCGAAATCGATCTCTATCGTGACAAGATGCGCGAGAATCCAGGTAACTACATCGCCCAACCCCTCGTCGAGTTGTCGAGTCATACGACCTATCTCAATCGATCCTTCGTGCCGCGACGTGTAGACCTTCGCCCCTTCGTTCTCTTCGGAGATCGCATCAACGTTCTCCCTGGCGGATTGTCGCGTGTTGCGCTCCGCGAGGGGTCCTATGTCGTCAATTCGTCTCAGGGCGGCGGCAGCAAGGATACCTGGGTCCTGGAGGGTCGATCCCAGTGATGCTCTCCCGCGTCGCCGACAGTTTGTACTGGATGGGACGCTATGTGGAGCGCGCCGAAAACGTCTGCCGTTTGATTCTCGTGACGACTGAGATATCGGCGGAGTCGGAGGGGCTCGACGAATCGGTTGCCCAGGCGGAATGGGACACACTTCTGAGGGCGATCCCGGGAAGCGATTCCGCACGACTCGAGTTCTCGCCGGCATCCGGCCTGGGTGTCCCCTATATAAGCGCCCTTCTGTTCGACCCTGGGAACCCGGTATCAGTCCATTCGTCGCTCGCACGCGCTCGTGAGAATGCGCGTGTGTCGCGCGAAGCCATCTCTCGAGAAGTCTTCCAGAACTTGAACACCGCCTATCGTGATCTCGACCGACTGCGAAGAAAGCGAGCGATGAATCCGACCTTCGCCCTCGAATCCGTCGCGGGGACTCATCGTGCAGTCCTGACCACAGTCGGTGCAATGGTGCATACCCTGAGCCGAGATCAGGGATGGATCTACCTGCGACTTGGCGAGGCGCTGGAGCGCACCTTGAGAACACTCCTCATCTTGAGGGCGAAACTGCCGACCGTCGTCACTTCCGAACCCGGCATCGACCTTCCACTTCTCTATGCACGTCGACGCGCGCTGCTCCGCTCCCTCTCCTGTCTCGAGGCGTTTCGACGCGTCCACGGCGCAGCGCTCAGTCCGGACAGGATCATCGAGTTCCTGATCTTCAATGACGCGGCTCCCAGATCGATTCGAGGCGGTGTGCGAACGATTCTGGATTTGCTGGATCAGCTGCCCGACGGTTCCAGCATCAGCGCAGCCGATCGAATCACCGGCCGCCTCGCCGCAGAACTGACCTACGACGACGCCCAGATTCTCAGCGAGCCTGATGTCGCCAGCTTTCTCGATCACGCCATTCACGAAATCGAGCAAGCGCACGAAGCCGTAACACGCCAATACTTCGAAGGGTGAACCGACCACAATGTGGATTCAAGTTGAACATTCATTGGTATTCGCGTACTCCGACTTCGTGAACGAAAGTCGCATGGAGCTGCGGATCGAACCGCGTTCGACCATCCATCAATCGCTGCGCTCTTTCGCTCTCGCAATCGGTCCCCCCACGCGGGTCCATCGTTATACGGACTGGAATGGAAACGTGGTTCACCATTTCGGAGTGAGAAGCTATCACGAGCGAATCGAAGTTCTCGGCACGTCCCTCGTTGAAACCCATCCGGTCGCGACTGATTTGGAAGACGTGACCGACCCGCCAATCCGAGATTCGGATCTCGGCGAGCTCCGCGAATGGACACTCTTCGCCGGCCCGGTCGTCTCGTCGCCTGCCCTCGAAGCATTCGCCTCGAATCTTCGTTCTTCAGGCACTTCTCCACTTGGGCAAGTCGTCCTCGAGTCCGGCGATCTGATCAGGAACCATCTCACCTACGAACAAGGCGTCTCGAACTACGCCAGTACGACCGATCATCTATTGGAATCCGGTGTCGGTGTTTGTCAGGATTTTGCGCACATGCAGATTGCCCTGCTTCGCATGCGCGGAATCCCTGCTCGTTATGTCAGCGGCTACCTTCATCTCGGAACCGGGCAAGCGGCGGAGAGCCATGCCTGGATCGAGTTCTACGCGGGCGAGAAAGGGTGGCTCGGATTCGACCCGACGCATTCGCGTACTCCGAACGACACCTATGTCTGTATCGGATGGGGGCGTGACTATGACGATGTCGCTCCTAACAGAGGTGTGTATCGCGGTACGGCCGACGAAGAACTAATGGCCACAGTGCATACCACCCAATCCCAGGCACATGACATCGTCGATCTCCACGAGGCGATTGCGCAGATCGATGTACCGGTCTTCCGAGAAATACCCACAAGGCCCTCGGATCCGCAGAGCAGCGAGGAATCACACCCCGCGCAGCAGCAACAACAGTAGCCGGCCGCACCGACTTTCGATCGCAGCAAAGATTTCTCGGGGAGTTCGACGATGGACGTCGACGCCGCGCACTTGGACTATTCGACGAGATCGAATAGAGCGGCCGCGCGAATCGCGGAAGCGACCCTCGGTTCGACGAAGTTCGACCACGCCGGATCGCCGCTTCTGATCAACTCAAGGACATCCGTCGAATGAACTCGCAAATCTGCGTTCGGGAGTCCCTCGAGCGGAACGATTCGGCCAGACTCGTGAAGATACGAGACGAAGCTCGCGAGCTTCGAGGGCCATTCGAGCGTCTGGAATTCGACACGTTTCGCGCTCGACGGGTCGACCGCTGGATAGACGAAGACCTGGACGTTTCGGCCAAAGAGCGAATGAGCGAGTTCGAGCAACCCGTCATCGGTTCCGGTCGGGGACACGTTCGATGCTGCGTCTGGAATTCCATGCGCGAGAAGCGCATGAAACTCGATCGCGTTCATGGTCAGGGCGATCCGCGCGGTGTCGCATTCACCGAGATAGGTCAGAACGTCGCCAGGCGTCTCGAAGTTCGTGATCAGGACTCTCTGTTCGTCTGCGCCGAGAGCTTCGATTCGATCCAGGAAATCTTCGACGCTAGACGCCTCGACCGACCGCAGTTCCTGAAGGGACATCTCGAGCAGCGGAACGATCGGTTTCGAATCGCTCGCCTGCGACGCATCGAGGGCCGCGATCGACCGACGCTGGATGTCGGCATGAACGAGCGTGGGCGGCCGAAAGCGCCCGCGCTGTACGAGCACGCGCCGCTTGTACAGCACTTCCGAAGGTTGAAGCGCCTCACCAGACGGGGCGAACATGGCGGCTTGCGTCAGACCGTGCTCGACGAGCTTCAGGCTCATCACGCGATTGTCGGTCTTGCCAAAAGCCGCGCCCGAGAATTCGATCATGTCGACCTCGAGCCGCCCTGCGACGAGATTATCGGAGAGCGATTGGACGAGCGCGTCCGGATCCTGCCAGAGTCGTGCGGCACCAGAGATGAGGTTGACACCGAGCACACCGAGCGCCTCATGCTGCATCAACGCGTCTCTATCTCGCAGGCGAGCGTGCAAGATGATCTCGCTCCACGGCGCCAGCGGCTCCGCCTGAAAGCGAACCCCCATCCAGCCGTGGCAGTTGGACTCCGTTCCGAATCGCTGCGCTGCCACGGTGTCGGCAAACGCGAAGAAGCGCGTTTGTTGTCCCCGCGATTCCCACAGCCGCTCCACGTTGAGTTCGTACTCGTGCTCCAGCATCGCTTCGAGCCGAGCGCGCGACACGTACCGATCGGTCTTCCCATAGATCGCATCGCTCACTTGCATGTCGTAGGCCGAGATGGTCTTGGCGACGGTGCCTGCGGCCGCGCCAACACGGAAGAACCAGCGCCCAACCTCCTGGCCAGCGCCGATCTCGGCCAGACTCCCGTACCATGTCGGATCGAAGTTCAGTTCGAGCGTCTTTTGATGAGTGGTCGGTTTGTGTTCGATCATCGCTTCCTCCGGAGTGAGCATCGCAGATTCGCTTGGAGTCCTGTCGCTGGAATCCATGGCTTCTACAATCCATCCAGTTTGCATCTGCAAAATTCACGCCCAAACCATCTTGACGGGGTCCTGGGGTACGCTTCCACCGTGAGCCAAGCTCTTCAAAGAAATGGAAGCGATCGATCGACACCGTCGCTTTCGGGGGAGGAAATGGATGAGCGATAGCGGCTTCATCTGGCTCGGTATCGGATTCTGTCTACTGCAATCCGGACTCTTCTCGGGCTTGAATCTCGCACTCCTCGGATTGAGTCGACTTCAACTCGAAGTCGAAGCCAATTCTGGCAACGCCGCCGCCGAACGCATCCTCGGCCTGCGCCGGGATTCGAATTTCCTGCTCACGACGATCCTCTGGGGAAACGTCAGTGTCAACTGCCTTCTGACACTGCTCTCCGATTCCGTCCTGATCGGGGTTGGCGCATTCATGTTCTCTACCATCGGCATAACGATCGTGGGCGAGATCTTGCCGCAGGCCTATTTCTCGCGGAATGCGATGACCGTCGGTTCGCGCCTCGTTCCCTTCATCAGGATCTATCAGAAAGTTCTCTACCCGGTTGCCAAGCCAACCGCTTGGTTGCTGGATCGCTGGCTCGGTGAGGAGGAAGTCCTGTATTTCCGCGAACGCGAGCTGCGTGAGATCATCCATCAACACATGATCGCCGAGGATGCAGAACTCAAGCGTCGCGAAGGACAAGGAGCTCTGAATTTTCTCTCTCTCGACGATCTGGCGATCGGAAGCGAGGGCGAGCCCATCGACCCAACGAGCGTCCTTTGTCTCCCGATCGCCCTGGATCTCCCCGTGTTTCCTACCTTTTCGAATCGCCCCGACGATGCTTTTCTCGTTCGTGTTCAATCGAGCGGTCGAAAATGGGTCGTGATCACCGACACCGAGAATGTGCCTCGCGTCGTCCTGGATGCAGACGCTTTCCTGCGCGCGACGCTTTTCTCCGAAACCCAGCCCGACCCCTACGAGTTCTGTCATCGCCCGCTCGTCGTACGAAACGCCGAGACACCGATCGGGCAAGTGATTCGACAGCTCCGTGTCGAGCCCGACGCGGGTGAGGAGGATGACGTCATCGATCACGATCTCATCCTGCTCTGGAACGAGGAAGAGAAAAAGATCGTGACCGGAGCGGATCTGCTCGGCCGACTCATGAGAGGCATCATTCCGCGAACACCACCCTCGGCCGCAGAACGGTCGAGGCTGCCGATGGGCGGAGCTAGTCATGCCTGATACTCGACGTCAATTGCTCTTGATCGCTGCGTTCTTGCTTTCCAATGCGGTCGTGCCCTCGGCGGCTTGGACCCAGGAAGTTCCGATTCTCACGGAACCGAATGGCGAGGCCAAAGAACGAGCCACGTCAGGCGTCGACAGAGCCTCGATTGCCGCACGATTGGCCTCCGCACGGACGAGGCTCGAGGATCTCGAGGCCCTCAGTGGAAACGACCATGATGCCCAGCGCAAATCGAAAATGCGAAGAATCGTCAAGTTGCTCGACGCACAACTCGTGTTCGCCGACCGCGCCGACCGCCCAATCGCCTCGACCGGCGCGGCCCTCAAGGAGCTGTCCGACCAATCGCCATCGGCGCTCGCACTCAAAACACTCTACGAGACGCGTCGCAACTTAGAACTGCTGGAACAAAACGACAAAGCTCTGGCGGCCGGACGCAGAGAATCGCTCAGCGCTGCAAAGAATGGACTCGAAGCTGCTGACCGCGCACGACGCAAGGCGCGCCTGGCGTTCGAGCAAGCGACGGGCGCTGATAAACAAGAAGCACAGAATCACTACGAACGCCTAGCACTCGCGAGTCAGATCGCCCAGGAGGAAGTCAATCTCGCCGTTCTCGAGATGCAGTCTTCGTCAGTCGAGCACTCGGCGGCACTCGAACTCGACAAGATCGATGAGCAGATCGCGAAGATTCGCGAGGTGCATGCACGCGGTGAGGGAGACGAAACCGCACCGCTGGCCGCTCTGACCAGGCGGGAGAACGAGGTACGTAGACTTCGGGAAATCTCGGAACGGCGACTCGCAACGATCGAATTGCGTCTTTCCGCGGCGGAGAATCGTTTCGCGCGAGACGGCGTTGCTGACGGCGAAGCGCTTGCGGAGGCGGAAGCTCTCACGGAGCTGCGTGATGTCGTGCGCGGCGAGATCGCGCTCATCGAGGTCCAGAGCGAGCGACTC
>Ga0265303_10002662_pt1 | contig 11102 bp, 9 predicted proteins | sample Helome_2_FD_192494 | JGI IMG/M metagenome (GOLD analysis project Ga0265303, IMG submission 192494) | Marine sediment microbial communities from subtidal zone of North Sea - Hel_20160317 (Illumina Assembly) | ecosystem: Environmental > Aquatic > Marine > Subtidal zone > Sediment ...
TCGTCCACTCGGGGGGGACCGAGAGGCTGTCGTCCTCGGCGTCGTCCTCAGCGTCGTCCTCGTTGTCGTCTTCGTTGTCGAAACCGGTCGCCCCGACCATATATGACGACCCCGCACTCTCGACCCCGATGTACCAACCCCAGTCCTCGCAGTCTGGCTCTGTCGACTCGTAGGAACCATCAAGCGCATGCTCGCGCAGCCACACCAGGACACCGTGTCCCGCGATGGGGTTCATCGGGTTCTCAGGTTCGGCAGAGGGATCGAATAGGTCAGATATGAAAGAAATGGTGTGGGCCACAGTTGCGCTCCGGTGCGTGGATTCTTCACATTTACTTCGGAGGATCGCTGCATCGCCTGAAGGGCCACCGAGCGTCCTGGCCGCAAACGCCCGTCCTGTAGGCATCCGGTTCTGCGAGCATGGCGTCAACGAGTGCCGATCGCTTCGCCTCGTACTCGGCGTCAGTGTTTGGGCGTTGGTCGTGGATCTGCTTGAGCTTGCCGAGCTTGTCTGCCGCACTGGACACGGCGTCAGCCTCTCACGGTCGGACACCCATCTGACACACGATCGGCGCTCGCGGGTTCCATAGGCGCTGTAGCCCATGGACGACCAGAATGGGTCCGTGGAACGGTTAACCGATCGAAGACGCCAACGTGCGGTACCAAGATCGATCGACGCCTACAACCGGTTCTTTCAGGTACGGACCACAAAAGGATCGTCCCATCTCGCCGACTTCCCTGATACCTGGCAATGGATCCACGGCACCGGCAGTGAGCTCGTGAACGGCCTGATCGAACGGACCCCGTGCTCGAAGGACGACCTGACCGAATTCGCTGTGAAGGCTGTCGGGATCGAAGTCGAGGACTTGACGAAGCGCAACCGTTGGGCGTGGCGCACGAAGTGGTCTGAGGGATACGACATGGCGCTGTCCGCGAGGGCCTCGTGGGACATCGGGAAAGCCAAGTCGGAAGCCTTGTTTGCGGTCGCTCACACCGAAGGCATGAGCCGAATGCTCTCGGCTCCGAAGTGGCGGGGTCTGATTGCACGCCCATTCAACAAGGAGCCGTACAACGTGTTCATGGTCGTCGAGCCGTCGGATGCGCTCGGGATCATGGCGTGGATCAACGAGTTCTATGACGGACTCGTATCCGAGGCAAGCGAGTGGCCCGACCCTCCCCCCTCAAGGGCGATCGACTGGACGTGGACACTTCCGTAGCACATGCCACGGACGGCACACGTCGACGGTCTGGCGGGGTGTGTACCGCCGTCCTTGTAAAGGTGCCCTCCCTGGATGAGCGTGGGCACCTGTGGCCCGACACGGGTCCTGTGCCACCTGTTCGAGCCACCCATGTCCCCACATCGGGGTGGTTGGGAGGGTCAGAAACGACGGGAACCCCTGCACAGCAAGGGTTTCCTGTCAGAGCCGGAGGCGGGATTTGAACCCGCGGCCTACGCATTACGAGTGCGTTGCTCTACCCCTGAGCTACCCCGGCGACAGGGCGAGAGGATACCAAGCCGTTCATCCAACGGTCTCATGCTTGTGCCGCCGCGGCCGTCGATCTCGGGGAGCCGTGACGGGTGGCGCTCGGGGTGCCCCATCTCAAGTCCAGACGACGGCACCGCTGGAACGGTGAAGCGCCAAACGGACGTGCCCGAATCAACGAACAGGTGAACGGACGCGAAGTGGGGACGACTGGCGTCCCCACTTCGTTGCTCCTTCTCCTCGATCAGTTGTTCTCGATGGCCCACTGGATGTTCATGTCTGGCACATGCGGCAGGTGATCACCGTCACCAAGCTGGTGGCACTGGTAGTCGAAGGTCCACGGATCTGACGCTGCACAGTCGATGCGGTTGATGCCAGGGTTGATCAGGAAGTCGACCGCAGCAACAGCGGGGTCGATGTACTGCCTGGTCGCATGCGACGAGCTCGGCGAAACCAGGCCGTTCCCATAGGGATCGGTGAAGAATTCGCCGGTCCCGAGGGCCTGGGCCACGGAGAATGTGAACCCTGACTGCCACGCCGACATGCCGAGAGTCCTGCGCGTTGCATTCTCGTGCTCCGGGTTGCGTTTCACCACCGAGTTGCACGTGTTGTTCACGCAGTGCGACATCGGGTTCCGGATGTCGAACGAGTGCTCGAACGAACCAAACCCGAGGTTTCGGGTTTGCGGCAGATCGTCGCGAGAGTCCCACCGCTCGTAGTTGTTCGACCCTGCGCCGACGTTCAGCGCACGTTCCCTGTCGTCACCAACCGAACTGCGAAGAGCTGGCATCGAGTATCCACAGTTGCTCGGGGTCAGCACCGGACCCTCGGTGGATATCGATGCGCCATAGTCCGCTTTGAACCCCACATTCATCAGCTCCGTGCCCGAGTTGTTGTAGACCTGGACGTAGAGGGTGTGCAGCTGGGCACACACCCGGCGCCCACTGGACGTTCCAGCGTGGATGACGAATCGGACCCAGTGCTTGCGGCTGAGGTCCTGGAACGTGAACTCCTTGAATCCCAGGTTCGGCTCGTCCTGGGGGACCTTGTCTGCCACGTAGCCATACGGAACCATCGGATTGCCAGGAATGAGGGAGGGGCTCGAGCCGTGATCGTGACCGAACGAGCACCAGTACACCGGATCCCACTGGGGATGCCACGTCTGGTAGGTCTCGCCATCTGGGCCCAGCGTGGTGTGTCGAGCGTGCACCCAGTCTGGACACGTCCCACCCGGGACCGGGTACTGCTTGCCACTGGGAACCGGCGGTGTCGGCGTCGGATCACCATCGTCCTCAGCAATTAGGACGAGGTACATCGTCCGGCCATCGCCGGTCGACTCAACCGTACCGAGCTTCACCGGGCCTGCGGGGAATGTCTTCTCGTAGACAGGCGCATAGTCACCGTCGATCTGGACGGTTCCACCCTCGGACCATCCGCTCCTGAGCCACGACGGCCTCGATGCGTCATCGCGCCACACAACACCCACCCTGGCTGGCCGGTTGAGGGTGAAGTTCATCCACGTGTTGTCCTGCCCGTAGTTGTTGAAGCCCCAGGAGTTTGCAGGAGAGAGAGCATCCCAGCCGTCGTATCTCCCCGCGTTGTCGACCCTGTCGACCTGCCAGTTGTCGTTGCCCAGGACAGGGTTCACATCGAGCCCGGAGTTGAAAGAACGGGGCCAGTACGCCATGTTGCGAACGAAGTACGGCTCGACAGGTGAGCTGTCGGTGCGTCGAACGTGGAACCGTGCCACGAGCGCAGCATCGTCCTCAGCAGGCAAACCCGGGGGTGGGCCCACTTCGATGAGCTCCAGATCGAGCGCCCTGGCGAGGAACGTCGCCATCTGGGCGCGGGTCACGTTGCTGTCTGGGCAGAAGCGGGTGTTCGATGGAGGATTGCAGCCCTTGGTGATTCCCGCAGTCGCAAGCTTCTCGATGTCGTCCTCGAACACCGAATCGTTGTCGTCGGTGAAATCCTTCGAACCCTGGGCCTTCAGACCCAGCGCACGAACCAGGAATGCCGCCATCTGGCCACGGGAGACGACTGAATCCGGACAGAATCGATCGTTCGCCGGCGGGTTGCATCCCCTGGTGATTCCCTTCTTGGCAATCGCCTCGATCGCAGACTCATGGACGTTTCCGTCGTCATCTGAGAACGTTCCCAAACCAGCGGCTGCTGGCCCACCACTGACAACAATCGTCGCGGCCCCTATGGCAAGCGCGACGAAAAACCTTGTCGTTCGACCCCTCATGGTTCCTCCATCTCATTGCAGATGGAAGCCTTCCCAACCGACGGCAGCATACGATAGATACCACGCTTCGTCCACAAGACATCACCGAGGGTGGCCACCGAGGGCTGGCGGCGTCAGGTCAGTCGTCGTGGTGTGGCGTGCGAATCAGCCGAGGATCTCAGCGATCGCCTGCTCCAGCGTCGGCGAGGTGAATGTGAATCCTGAGCTTTCGAGCCTTGCCGGAACGACCCGCGCCGAGCCATAGCCGATCGCCTCTGCCAGACCCTTGCCCAGAACAATATCGAGAGCGAACTTCGGCGCAGGGACCACTGCAGGTCGCTTGAGTTCGGCGGCAACGGTTTTGGCGAAGGTGGACTGCGTGACGGGGTTGGGGGCCGTGAGGTTGACGGGACCGTCGAGATTGCCGTCGATGATGTGCTCGATCGCCCGTACCTGATCTCGCAGCGTGATCCACGACCACCACTGCCGACCATTCCCGATCGGTCCGCCGAGACCTGCCCTGAACAGCGGAAGCAGAGGAGCGAGCGCCCCGCCGTCGCGAGCCAACACGATGCCCGTTCTTGGCATGGCCGTTCGGACTCCTGCATCGAGCGCTGGTCCTGCAGCTTCTTCCCATGCAGCGACAACGGATGCCAGGAAGCCCTCACCACCCGGCGCAGATTCGTCCACAGCGGCATCGCCCGTGTCGCCGTAGTAGCCGATGGCCGACGACGAGACGAAGACGCCAGGTTTGTCATCTGCAGCAGCGATGGTCTCAGCGAGCAGGCGCGTCGAGTCAACGCGCGATTCCAGGATTGCTGCCTTGTGATCGGGGGTCCACCGCTTCGTCGGGGCTTGGATCAGGGAAGCTGGCCCGATGCCCACACCATTCAGGTTGACAACGGCATCGACGCCTTCGATCAGGCTGGCGTCGATGTCGCCGCTGGCAGGGTTCCAGGTGGTGGGGCCACTTCCACGAGTCACTGCCACAACGTCATCTCCGCGCTCGCGGAGCGAATCCACGAGGGCAGAACCGATCAACCCGGAGCCTCCGGTGACGACGATCCTCTTTGCGCTCATGTGACCCCCCAGGGTTCGAGACGGGCATTCACGACTTCGTACCAGTCGGCCATCATGGATTGCAGGGGATCGACGCAATCGGCGTAGTCATACCACCACAGCGGCTTGTCGATCCACATCCTCACTGCCGTGCGGCGGAATGACCTGGCACGGGGTGCGAGCGAGTCCTGTGTTCCATGAATTGCCACGGGGACGAGCGGCGCTCCCGCCATCCATGCCAGCCACGCAGCTCCGTTCTTGGGTGCATCGACTCCCCACATCTCCACCCGCCTGCCCTCGGGAAACAGCCCGACCATGTTGCCATCGTTGAGGTAGTTGATTGCCTCGCGCATGGCCCGAACGGGGTATCCGTCCCTGTCGAGCGGGATAGCGCCGAAGAACCCGAGCGTTGCGTCGAACGCCCTGGAGCGCCCGTAGAGCTGGTCGACGGCGAGGAATCTGATGAATCGATCCAGGTTCGTACCCACGATTGGAACGTCGAGATGGGAGAAGTGGTTCGACGCCACCACCACAGGGCCTGTGCGAGGCAGGTTTGCCTTCCCCGTGACCTCGAGGTCGAAGATGACCGACGCAGCAATGTGGTTCGGAACCTGCAGGACCTTCACAAGGGTCCGCGGCAGGATGAAGCCGAGGTCAGGCATCGGTCCCGAGATCGACGAACAGCGCGGCCAGGGCAAGGTTGGGCCGTTGGTTCGCCTCGAGTGCCTCGATCGCCTCGAGCACACGTTCTGCGTTTGCCACCGCCGTTCGGGGAAGCACGCGCGTGAACGATGACACCGAAACGTCAGAGTTGATGACCGGCGCACCGAATTGCGCAGCTGCGGTGTCGCGGTAGAACGTTGCGAGGAGTTCCAACCCGGTCGCAAAGAGCGCATCCGACGCCCGTGACAGCTCACGCTGATGCAGATCACTCATCGCCTTTGGCACGGACCCGTCAACATGCAGGCGCTCAACTTCTTCAGCCTGCCTCCGCTTCACGGCCTGGAGCAGCGGCTCTGTTGCCCCCATGACCTCATCGACGAGCAAGTATGCGTCGCCTGGATGATCGGTGAGCCGATCCGGGACAGAGAGCCATGCGTCCCTGAAGTCCGCTACCGCTGGTTCGGTTGCGAGCGATATTGCAAGACCGGGCCTGCCGCCCGAAATGCGAGCGGCGCGAACAGCGTCTACTTCGGCCACTCCCCTCGCTCTGAGCCCGTCGACAATCTCATCCTCCTCCACCCTGCTGAACACAACGGTCCGGCAGCGACTTGCGATCGTTGCGGGAAGGTCGTCCTCAGATTCGGCCACCAGCACGAACCGTGTCGAGGCGATCGGCTCCTCGATCGTCTTGAGCAAAGCGTTCGCGGCTTCATCGTTGAGCAGGGAGGCCTCCTCGAGGAGGAACACCTTGCGGTCGGCCTCCAAGGGTGAACGAACGGCGCCGGCGACGATTGCCCGTGCCTGATCCACGGTGATCGACGTCCTACCCTCCGGAGCCACCAGGATGAGGTCTGGATGTGTGCCCTCGAGGGCACGGCGACGCGCACCCTCGTCGCCTGCGCCAACCATCGAGGCAGCAAAACGCCTGGCGACCGTCGCTTTCCCCACATTCGACGGACCCACGAACAGGTACGCCTGGGCAGGCGATTCGATCTCGGATTCCAGGAGGTCGGTTGCGCGGTTGTGCCCAATCACCTCCTTGAATACTTGATTCATGGCATCCCCAGTCCGTCTGCGACCTCGGAGATGACAGCATCCAACGGCTGGGTTGCGTCAACCACAATGAACCGTTCGGGCTCGGCTGCGGCGAGGGCGTCGAACGTTGCGACGACATCGTCGAAGAACGCCTCCGATTCCCCTCCGATGCGATCTGGATCCGATTGTCGCGCCAAACCGTCGGTCGTGCCCACTCGGAGCAACACCACGGTGGACGGCCAGACACCACCGAGCGCAATGTCGTTGAGCCGATATACGTCGTCGAGTGGAAGACCCCTGCCACCGGACTGATAGGCAAGCGAGGAGTACGCCGAGCGGTCCGAGATGACCCATGAGCCCGCCTCGAGGGCTGGGACAACGACCTCAGCGACCAGCTGGGCTCGGGCGGACGCGAACAGCGCCGCCTCTGATCGAGGCAGCGGATGGACCTCGCCCGACAGGAGGATGTCCCTGACACGTTCGCCGACCGGAGTGCCTCCCGGTTCACGAACCCTGACAACCTGGCCGCCCGTACGAGTGATGCGCTTGGCGATCGCGCCGGCAACGCTGCTCTTGCCAGCACCCTCAACTCCCTCGAACGCGAGGTAGCGGGACAGGTCAATGGAACGGTCGGTCATGGGTGTAGTTTCGCACGACCGCGCCCACTTGCGACCGCTCCTGGGTGTGGCCGTCCGGGCCTACGACTTCTTTGTCCGCTTTTCGGCCAGGCGATCCGAGGCGTGGTCGAGGGTGATGTTGTCGAGTGTCTCAGCCTTGCGGAACGAGACGTTGGTCTCGCCATCGGTCATGTACAGGCCGAATCGACCGTCCTTGATCACGATCTCCTTGCTGGTCACGGGATCGACGCCCAATTCCTTGAGCGGAGGCTTCGCGCCCCTGCGCTGTCTCGGCTTGGCGAGCAGTGCCAGTGCCTCGTCCATCGTGACCGTGAGGATCTGCTCCTCGGTCTCGAGGCTCCGGCTCTCCTTGTTCCATTTGATGTATGGCCCGTAGCGTCCATTCAGTGCCTCGATCGGGGCGCCGTCGTCTGGATGGTCGCCGACTGTGCGCGGGATTGTCAGCAGCAGGAGCGCGTCCTCAAGGGTGATCTCCGGAAGGGACATCGTCTTGAAGAGTGATGCCGTCTTCGGCTTCTCCTTCGAATCGGGATCACGCTCGCCGACCTGGACGTACGGTCCGAATCGTCCGGCCTTTGCGTAAATGTCGAGACCGGTCTCAGGATCCTTGCCAAGAACACGGTCGTCGGCCGGAGCAGCGAGGATCTCAAGTGCCCGCTCCAGGGTGAGCTCGTCTGGGGCAAGGTCTGGCGGCACCGAGGCACGGCGTTCACCATGCTCGACGTAGGGACCGTATTGGCCAGCACGTGCGACGATCGGCTCACCGTCGTCGCCCATCCCGATGGGGAAGGAGTTCACAGCTTTCGGATCAATGCGCTCGAGGGCACCTTCGGACACGAGTTCCACGAGACCGGGGTGGCCATTGCCCTTGTAGAACGCATCGAGGTAGGGCACGACTTCCTGATCGCCGCTCGCGATCTTGTCGAGGTCGGATTCCATACGAGCGGTGAAGGCGTAGTCGACATAGTCGGAGAAGTACTGCTCGAGTAGCCCAACGACGCTGAACGCCCTCCACGTGGGTATCAGTGCCGTTCCCTGCTTGCGGGCGTATTCGCGATCAAGGATCGTCGCGATGATCGATGCATAGGTGGACGGCCTGCCGATGCCGAGTTCCTCGAGCCGCTTGATGAGCGACGCCTCGGTGTACCTCGCGGGAGGCTTGGTTGCGTGCTCGGTCGGCTCGAGTTCGACGGCCAGAACAGAGTCGTCCTCGTTCAGCGCGGGAAGTGGAGTTTCCTGATCATCGAGTGCGGCATCGGGGTCATCCGCGCCTTCGACGTAGGCCCGCAAGAAGCCAGGGAACAGGATCGTGCGTCCGGAGGACTGGAAGAGGCATGTGCGCGAATCGTGCGTGGTACCGCTCACCTGGAGAACAAGGCTCTCGCCCTTTGCATCCTTCATCTGGGACGCAACGGTGCGCATCCAAATGAGCTCGTAGACCCGCGTCTCGTCCGAGGTGGGGCCGAAGTTGGCAGCGACAACGTCCATGTCCTGGAAATGCTCGCCCGCTGGTCGAATCGCCTCGTGCGCCTCCTGGGCACCCTTCGCCTGCTTGCCGTAGACGCGTGGTTTGTCCGGGAGGAACGAGCTGCCGTATCGGTCGCTCACCAGAGCCCGTGCCGCCGACACGGCAGTCGCCGAGAGGTTGGTCGAATCGGTACGCATGTAGGTGATGAACCCACCTTCGTACAGCCTCTGGGCGGCACTCATCGTTCTGCGAGCGCCGAACCGGGCCTTGCGACCCGCCTCCTGCTGAAGCGTCGAGGTGCGGAACGGTGGGTACGGCTTGCGCGTGTATGGCTTGCGTTCGACACTCGACACGGCGAATTCGCTGCCGCTGAGCCCCTCAGCAAGGCCGATGGCCTCATCCACGGTAAGTCGAACCCTGTCGGCCTTCATCTCTCCATCGGCACCGAAGTCGCTTCCCTCGGCTATCCGTTTGCCGTTGACCTCCCGCAGGGTGCCTGGGAATTCGGCGTCCTCGGCGGAGAAGACTGCCTTCAGACCTGCATACCCGGCGCTGACGTGTGCCATGCGCTCGCGCTCGCGCTCGACGATGATCCGTGTCGCCGGGGACTGCACCCTTCCAGCGGACAGGCCCTTCTGGACCCGTCGCCACAGGACGGGCGAAACCTCATATCCGAATAGGCGATCGAGAACCCTGCGGGTTTCCTGCGCCTGTACGAGGGGCATGTCGATGCCCCTGGGGTTGGCAACGGCCTCCCGGATCGCCGTTTCGGTGATCTCGTGGAACACCATCCGGTGGACGGGAACCTTCGGCTTGAGTTCCTCGTACAGGTGCCACGCAATGGCCTCGCCCTCGCGATCCTCATCCGTCGCCAGGTAGAGCTCGTCAACTTCCTTCATGATCTTCTTCAGGAGACGAACCTGCTTGCGGGAGGACTCGGTGACGATGTAGATCGGCACGTAACCGTCATCGACATCGACACCGAACCGCGTCTCCTTCCAGAGGTTGCGCTTCGATTCAGGAAGGTCTGCGGCGCGCGAGGGAATGTCGCGAATGTGACCGATCGATGACTCGACGATGTAGTCGTCGCCGAGGTACCGATTGATGGTCTTCGCCTTGGCTGGCGACTCAACGATCACCAATTTCTTCGCCATGGGTTCCTTCGATCAGGTGGCCGAGGGCCCAGGCGTACGTCATGTCGCACGTCATGTCAAGCCCTGCTCGACCGGGAACCTAGCCCAGATGCGGGGCGAAACCGTCGTGGAACCGTTCGATGACGCGATCCCAGGTGAATTCCGCCTCCACGAACTGTCGCCCTGCCTCCCCCATCTTCCTGGCTCGCTGCGGATCGGCGAGCAGGAAGTTGAGTCCGTCGATGACGTCGTCGACGGAGGACACCACAAAGCCGGTCTCACCGGGAAGCACGGTCTCTGGCGAACCGCCCGAGTCGCCTGCCAGCACAGGGAGACCTGTCGCTGCAGCCTCGAGATAGACAAGCCCGAGGCCCTCGACCTCCAGGCCTCGCCATCGCGACGACGTCGGCATACAGAACACATCCATGCCCTGGTACAGGCCCGGGAGTTCAGCCCACGGAACGTCGACCTCGAACCTCGCCTTGACGCCGAGTTCGTCCGCCTGCGCACGAAGCGATTCCTCGGTCCTGCCCTTGCCGACGAAGAGCACTTCGACCTCGTCGTCGAGGGCGGCAACGGCTGCAAGGAGTCTGTCCTGGCCCTTGCGTGGCACAAACCTCGAGACACAGCCAACCACTGGAATGGGATTCGGGTCCCGGAGAGGAGCTGGCACGAAGGTGTCGACCTCGACCCCAGCTCCAACGAACACAGCCGAATGCTTCGTCAGCGATGTCACCCGACCCGCAGTGAAGCGGCTCACTGCGAACAGGACGTCTGCTGCACGCAGCACACGTCCAAGCATCTGGCGGCTGCCAGGGATGGCGGCAGGTATGGTCACTTCGGCTCCGTGGTTCAGCACGCCGAATGGCACGCCAAGACGCTCGCGCAGCGCAGGCCCGATCTTGGGGAGTGGATGAGGCGCACCGAAGAGGACTGCGTCAGGGGCGAACGGTTCGGCGACCCGCAGAACGTCCTCGGTCACCGATGAGGACGGAAGCATGTACGGCTTCGAGCCTCGAACTATCCCAACTTCATCGGGAGGGGCGTCATCGTCCCGGGGTGCGTACACGAGGACCTCATCCGGGTATGCATCAACGAAGTTCTGGAGATACATCTGGATGCCACCAGGCTTGGGCGGGAAGTCATTGGTAATGAGCAGCAGGCGCACGATCAGTCCAGGTGGGGGGCGACGTTGTAGCCGGCCAGCACTGGCCTGCCATCGTTGTACACGACCCGGGACATCGACGAATTGCGTGGAACGGGGAACCGGTTGCGCTCGGCAAATCCCAGGCCAACGAGTTCCGTCACATAGGCGCGGATGGCGGCGCCGTGAGACACGACGCCGATTTCGGAGTCGCTCGAGGACCGGACGATGCTCGCTACGGCGTCGATCATTCG
>Ga0265303_10002664_pt1 | contig 11099 bp, 11 predicted proteins | sample Helome_2_FD_192494 | JGI IMG/M metagenome (GOLD analysis project Ga0265303, IMG submission 192494) | Marine sediment microbial communities from subtidal zone of North Sea - Hel_20160317 (Illumina Assembly) | ecosystem: Environmental > Aquatic > Marine > Subtidal zone > Sediment ...
TGTCACAGTTTTATTTACTGTATTCCATAATTTTTCTGTTTATGTTTTGGTTGCAATTTCCATATATTCCTGAATTTATTATTATTTAGACGTTCTTTACTAGGTGGCATGCCTCTTGCTCATCAAAAATATTACCTGGCCAATCATTCATAGACCCTTTTATATGCTGATGTCATTTCACCAGTTTTTGAGATCAAAAGAAAAGATTATGGTACAAATTCTTAAAAAAATAGTTTTTCCGAATCCGAAATTCAGAATTCTTTGTCGGCATCGCAAATTTGTTCCACAGGAATTTTTGGGCATTTGGAAATTTGGACTCTATGCTGATATTGCCAAGGAATTTAATTACTCTGAGTACTTTCCGTATCAATTTGAACACGAAAATATCGCTGAAGCAGAATTAATTATAGAGAGAAGAAAGCGCCAGTTTAAGAATAAAAAATTTATTGTTAGAGAATACAGGGAGGCTTGATATGGGCGGATTTTGGAATCCTCATGGTGGTTTCATTGTCAACGACAGAAGGCTTTCCAGGAAGGAAGTGTCTTTGCTAAAGCGGACATGGTCAAAACAACTGCGGCTATCAGACATTTTGTGTAATGGGTGGTGGAGAAAAACCAAGAGGGTGATGACATCATTTTTCAAATGAAACAGGGGTTGTTGCCAAAGCCATCCTTTGAGAAAATAACTAGTTTATGTTTTATATCATGGATAAAATGGATGAAAAGAATACTACGTAAAACTGTTTTCAAGATGTCCAAGTGAACAGCTTTTGTTTGGTTCTATTGTAAGCTTGCTTTACAATTTTTTCCCCGGATGCTTTTCTTGCCAGATCTTTCCCATTGTCGAAAACCCTGTTCAGGATTTGAAGATCTTCAGCACACTCTTTAATCACGGAGGTTTTTATCTTTTTTAAATCCGTTGAATACCCTATCATCAAAGCATGATCACAAATCGTATTGATAACCCTCGGTATGCCGCCTGTAATTTGAAAAATTTTACCAATTGCACCTGAACTGAATATATTTCTTTCTGTGCCAGCAATTTTAAGCCGGTGTTTTATATATTCATTTGTTTGGTTTATATTTAATGGCCGGAGGTGACATACAATAGAGTGCTTTTGCCTATTACATGTTGGTTTTATCTCTTTTACTAAATCAATTAATGGATTTAGTCCGACCAAAATAATATTTATTAATTGTTCATTATCCCTTTTGACTTTTGCCATAAGATCCAAATCATTAAGCAGGTTTCTTGTTGCCCGGTGCGCCTCGTCAAGGATAATGAGAATCCTTTTTTGGGTTTTGGAGTACTCATCATCTATATATCTAAAAAAGGACCTCTTATCATCAAAGTTAGTTGTCAGTTTAAAAGAATCTGCAAGGAAGAGCAAGAAATCCTTACAATCAAGATCCGAATCGTTTATATTTACGATTTTGAATTTATCATCAAGAAGCCCTGCAAGATATTTTACAAGTAATGTTTTGCCTACACCGATGCCACCGGTTAACAACGTGATGCCTTCCCCATTGTCGATGCCGAACTTTAAAATCGAAATCGATTCTAGTTGCCCACCACCAAGCCAAAAATACTTTGGGTTGGCAATGTCCTGAAACGGCATCTCTGTCAAGCTGTAATATGGAAGGTATAACATTCTAATCTGATGCTCTTTCTCTTGGAAAATCGGTCCTGCGAAATATTAGATTTATTAATGGTGCTATTTATTGTTATCGGCCACTTAGTTAAATTCTAAAGTGCCATGTCTTTTTTGATTCGGAGATGGCTTAAACTTCAAGAGTAGATGTACTAGATTGGAGGGGTGTGCTCATCATGATTCCGTGTTTGATTGAACTCGGGGGCAAGTAATCATCTTCAGATTGGGCATTTAATTACATAATATTTGGATATTTTTTTCATATACTTTTTTTGGTCTCCTTTCACATCTATTCGTAAACCTCTGATATTTAATTAATAAACTGTTCGCATTATTTTTTTAATATGCCTGCATGATTTTTGCAGCCAACAAGGCAACGTTCAATTTGTTTATTGGTCAATGATCTGTCAATTCTAAGATATTCAAGGGGGTTTATAACGGGAAGTAACTGATGGCAAGAAAGGAGATATTTGATGGCCTCTAATTTTCTGCTATTTCTTAATCAAAACAGAGACAGTCTCCATTGTCACTTATATGGTGATTTTGACGGTATGTCCGCACATGAGTTGATTCATGCTCTAAAAAAGCATGGAAAGGATTATTTTGAAGTATTTATCGATACCAACGACCTTACTCAAATTCACTCCTTTGGTATTGATGTATTCCAAAATAACTTAAATTTTATAACCAAAAAGAATAGCAACATCACTTTTATCGGCAGACACAAACGAAGATTTGCAGCGTAAATAGTATTTGTGCTGGATGATTATATCGACACGATAGGGATGTCGTTTCGTTGACTACCTATTTGAACCAAACGAGGTGCCTATGGAATTTTCAGCGCCATGCGTCTATATCAACGATGATGAGATAGAGTTAAAACAGATCATTATCAAATACGGAAATTTAAAAAAGCTGAGGAAATTCACCATCAGTGAGGCTGAAAAGCGGGGTCTGGTTAGAGTAGAGTCAAGTTCGACTACATTGAGCGATGATAAATATTCCAAATCCATTTTCATTCTTGATAATGGCGTTCGACTTTGTCTTTCAACCAAGGCGGATTGATAGATTGCGCACTATGCCGATTCAGTCTCATAAAAGGGCAGTGAACAGCAATAAACTTGATTCCATACCGATTGGACTTTGGCCAAGTCTAAATTACAATGATCGCAGTAGTAAAGGCGAACCGACCATGGTTTGCCCTCGATTCTTATCCGGCCGGCTAGTAGTCCCAGAGTGAAGCATCGCCCGGAATCGGGGCGGGGGTGAGTTTTTTTAGAATAGTATTGTTCCTGTCGATCTGGTTGAGAAAAAAGGTATCTTCCCTGGAAACAATTTTTTTATCAAAAGCGTCGCCGATAAGAAGAAGGGCGCCCTTAAAAGACTTTCCGTTGCGGTAATGCGCCGTCAACATATCGCGATCTTTTTTAGGCAGAACTATGGTTGAGCCAAAATAAGTCTGGGCCCGGATTACCAATGGTTTGGGACCGAGTCGGTCCCATGACAGTGCCCTGGACTTAAAGTAAGATTTTCCGATGGCAAAGACGCCGTGACGCTCGGCCCATTCTTTGGAAAGAGAAAATCGCAAGGGAACCTTGCGGCCATCGGGACCCACTATCTGGGGCGCAGGGTTGGAAGGGAATCTATCTGGCACAATGATGATAAGACCGGATGGCGGCCCGAAATATTTTTCGGAAAGCTTTATTAGCGGAATCGGGCGGCCGTTGATTTTGCCTTCTTGAATCAATTGATTGACATGCATAATGGTCAGATTGGCAAATACCTGACTGCCGGGATCAGTGTAAGGGTGCCAGCCATCCCAGGTGAGTTCTTTTCTGCTGAAAAAAGTTTGACGTGTCCCTTCATCGTAAAAAATGCTGTGGGGATATTTTATCAGTGATGTAAACAGATGATTGGCAGGATATAAATGAAGATTGGGATACCTGGCGGCCAGATTCCTTAAATGATGGTTCAGTTGAGCGTATTCTTCAAAACAAAGCTTTTTGGGTCTGGGTTTGGCGTTTTCTGGGTGGTACTCTTTGGGCGGTTTTCCCTGGGAACAATCAATTAGATTTTCAAAAAATAGATCGCCTAAAATTACGGTCGGTCTATAGTTTTCTTCTTTGACATAGGATTCATTCCCGTTTGGGGAGCAATCATAAAAATCACTTTCGCAATCGAGGGCCAGGGCGGGCACCAGGGTATCGAGCACATTTTCTTTCTCGCTGGTATATTCCAAAACTTTCATGTCATGATAGGTAACATCCAGGGCGATTACCAAGCCGGGTTTTCTGCGCTTGAAATAATATTTGGCCGCCTTCGGGTAGGATGCCGGAAAGTACCACGGAAAAACATGCCCCTTGCTACCAAGGCATAACTGGTCTGCCACAATCTCGGAGGCCGAACGGGCCAGCAGGCCATGGGAAACAGACGAACCGAGCCCCATGACCGGTCCCAGTCGATTCAGTTCACCGGCTAAGCCGGGATCCTCTTCGCAGTAGGAGGGAAGTTCGTCGCCCTGAGCTATCCGGATTGAGAATATTGAGAATATCAGAAGTGAGAGATAGAAATATTTATTGATAGCAAACCTCATCGGGTGTTTGGATGACTTTCATCGCAAAAAGCCAGTATCGTCCGATCTGTACCATAGGTCCAATCCCTTTTCAATTCCGCTTATGGCCAATTTTTCCCCGGTGTCAAATTATTGACTTTCAATCTCGCCTATTCATATCTATTGCATCCATGTAACAGCCCATAATCATATGATAAAAAGGATAATATAATATCATTTTGCATGGCATAAACTTTGCAAACCTTATGGAGCTATGTCGATTTAAAGACTGACCGACCCACTTGTGAACGATGGGACGGCAAATTCCTATCGGATCGATTAACTTGAAATGAGGAGGTGCATCTTTGATTTTCGATCAAAATAATAAAAATTTTCAGCCGGATACGCTTCCAGAGCAGTCTCTGGAAAAAGCAAAGCCGATCGAAATGTCCAAAACACAGTTGGACTCCTCCCCGGTTAAGCCGCTTGGCTCAGAAAAACCACAGCTCGATTTAGCTTCGACAAGACCGGCTGAACAGGCCAAGCCCCAACCCGATCCGCATTTTATACGGATTGCTGAACAAACGCAAAAATTGCCTGATGTTTCACCCCTGAAGGTTTTTGAGCAGGCCAAGCCTCTGTCAGCAGAAATTTCTTCAACAGATTCTCTAATGGAAGTGATTTTGCCGGCCGAAAAATTAAAAACCATACCGGCTGCCTCAGCGGTTAATAAAACCAACAAAAAGATTATTGCGGTGGGAGGCGCTAAAGGGGGGGTTGGCAAATCCATGCTTTCGGCCAATCTGGCGGTTGGACTGGCCCTTTTAGGACAGAAAGTGGTGCTGGCGGATCTCGACCTGGGTGGTGCCGACGTCCATCTTTACACCGGTGTCAAAAGTCTTGCCAAAACCTGGAACGATTTTCTGGGTAAAAAAGTAGATTCGATTAAAGACATTCTCACGCCTACGGCCTTCAAAGGATTGTCTTTGATCGGGGGGGATTCTTCGAAGTTGGGCAGCGCCAATCTGCCCTATTCGCAGAAGCTTAAAATTATGCGCCACCTCAAAGAACTGGAGACTGATTATCTGGTCGTCGACCTGGGTGGTGATACCACTTATAATGGACTGGATTTCTTTCTGCTGGCAGATCAAAAGATTGTCGTTTCCGGCACGGAACCGGCATCGGTCCTGGACAGCTACACCTTTGTGAAAGTTGTTTTTAATCGATTTTTAGAGCGATTTTTTTCGGAACATAAATTGCTTAAGGACCTGGCAGAGCAAGTCAGAGAAGGTTCCCTTGAAAAAGCAAAAAATTATTCCCTTGATTTTATCTATCAGGAAGTCCGCGCCCGGGATCCCCGGGCATCTGTTGAATTGAAAAAGCAGTTTGATCTATTTCGCTTATCCATCGTCTTGAATATGACCGAAAGCAGCAAGGATGTGCGGATTGCCGAGTCAATGCAGAAACTGGCAAAAGACAAGTGTTTTGTGGATATCGGTATTCTGGGAACCATCCCCTTCGATAAGGTGGTGCGCAAAGCCGCCCGGGGATTCACACCGATTGTGGTGGAAAATCCGAAATGTCAGGCCAGCCGGAACATCCACCAGATGCTGGCAGCCATTATTTTGCATCGCGAGCAGGATGCGACCCGGGCTGAACTTCTTAACACAACCAGCCAGATTCGGCGTGAAGTCAAAGATCAGATCGATTCGGGCAACATGACCCTGGATGGTTTAACCGTTGGACAAATAAACTCGGCCTTTAAAAACACACCCCGGCTGCGGGAAAGTTTTCAGAAAATTCTGAATATTATGTCCGGTTAGCGGGGCCATATGCCAGAATATTCCTTGCAGACAGATTGTGAGTTTCATACCTAATGGGGTGCCTCCGGCCCATCGATGGCCTTGAACACTAAAATTGTTACATTTGGAACCATAACTGTGGGGATACGGGTTTTTCCGTATCCCCTTTATTTTTTCGGTTTTGTAATGATGTTGCATCCTGAATCCTACACGAATTGCCATTGGGTAGAATGAGTGGGCAAATGAGAGATATTTCTTGATTATTTTGTTTCCTGAAAATAAACAATAGATTCAGCCTTCTAAAGCGATCGGATAGTGCGCCGTGATGTTTCAATTTTACCAAAAATTGCGGACAATGGATCTTAAAAAATGGATTTCAACCCCGGGAGGTGTCTTTTGCCTGAGATAAAAAGATCAATCATTGCAGCAAAATTGGGTCTGAGCATGGTGTTGATGCCCGTTGCAGTCGCAATGATGCTGGTATTGTCAGGGTGCGGAGGGTATGGTCATATTCCCCTGGCCAGCAAAAAGCACACTGATGAGAAGGTGGATACAGTCCAGGTAACTTTGCAGTGGAACAATGTGACGGGTGCGGCTTCGTACAACGTCTACTACAGCAGATTTCCCGGTGTAACCAAGCACAACGGGCATAAAATATCCGATGTCGCCAATCCGATTGACCTTACGGATTTAGAGCCTGAGACAACCTATTATTTTGTCGTGACAGTGGTGGATCATACGGGTGAGAGTCAGGAGTCAAGGGAGATGTCATTTGCCGGGATGGGAGTCGCCGGGGTAATTGACTTTAAAGATCTGTTCGAACGACCATCTCCATCACCCCCGCCGCCGGCGGTGAAACCGGAAAAAACGCACCCGGCAAAGCAGGTGCCGCCCGCCACGCACAAAAAAGTGCAATCCGCGGGTAACGCACAGGCCACCTTAGCCTGGGATAGCGTGCCTGGCGCGATTTCCTATAATATTTACTGGCGTAACCAGCCTGGGGTGACGAAACACAACGGCGAGAAAATCGCGAATGTAAAAAATCCTCACACTTTAAAAGATCTCATTCCCGGAGAAACTTATTATCTGGTCGTCACGGCCGTCAGCAACAGCGGCGAGAGCAGCATATCGGCGGAAATTTCGCACACTGTTACCCAAATTGAGTGATACTCGATTTAGTGGTACAAGGTATTGGGTAATCGGCACGGGTGTTTATCGGGGGTCAAAGCATATTTTATAAATCTTGGCTGATGACTATATAAAATTGTCAAGTAATTCCGTTAAACCAATGCCCGATACCAAATATCGAATACCTTCCCAATTGAACCTGGCTCAATTGGGTTATTAAATTAACCCTGCGCGAAATCCAGCAGGGGGGTCATTGCTCACAACCGGTATTGGTAGTTGTGTCCGGCTTAAGGCGGTACAAAAAGATCGGTCCCAACAGACACCCGGCGGCCATGGTAACAAAGGCCATGGCCCATCCTGTTTGGCCTCCTCCGAAGAAATCCAGAACCATACCGACCGCCAGCGGCCCCATAAAAGCTGCCCCGAAACCAAAGGTCGAGTGCACGGCCAGGGTGGTTCCCCGGAAACCCGCCGGCGCAGCAGCCACGACCCCGGCGGTCAGTGATGCGGAGTCACCGACGACGGTTATGCCGTGCACAATCGCCATCATGGCCACTATAACATACGGCAAACCGGCGCTGAAGCCGAGCACCGAGGCGAGCACGGCGGATCCGATCATTACCGCCGTGATAACCTTCGGGCGGTCAAAAACCCTGGACAACTCGTTGCCGCCAATGCTGGCCGGAAGCCCGATCAAATTAATGATAAAGGCAACCCGGGTGGGACTCCAGGTTGCGGTGCCTGTCGGCTGCAGTTGGATGCTGAAAGCCAGAAAAGCAACGATCCACGAACGCATGGAAAAAAGTTCCCACATGTGGGCGGCATATCCCAGGACATAGGCCATGGCGGATCGGGATCCGAAGACGACTCTAAAATCTGCCAGCAATGCCTCTTTTTTCCCTTGGCGTACTTTGCCTGCCGGGATGAACAGAACAATGATGACCAGAGCAGCAACGGTGCTGATAGCCGATGCCGCAAAGGCCCAGCGCCACCCGGCCATGTTATTGACCTCTCCGGCCAGGAGATAAGACAGACTGGCGCCGATGCTGAAACTTGCAGTGTAAAAGGATACAAACCTTGACTGGAGAGCGCCTTCAGTATAATCGCTGACAACTTTGAGTCCGGGCATGTAAATGCCGGCCAGGCTGACACCGGCCAGAAACCTTAAAGCGAGTGCCGACCAGAACCCCCGGGCCTCAAAAGCATAGCCCAGAGCCGACAAAATGCCTAAAAGTGCGCCAAGTCCCATAATCTTGCGTGCATCAAGGCGGTCGGTGACGCCTGCCAGCACCGGAACCAGAACCATATAGCCGGCATAGTAAGCCGCACTGATCCACCCGGCCGCGGTGTTGTTCAAATCCCATTCGACCTGAAAGGTTGGCAGCAGAGCGGGAAAAACGGCAATCGATGCCAAACCTAATATTTCAGCCAGACAGACGAGCAGGGTCAGGCGATAAGGTGAATGCTCCATCAGGTTATCCTACATGAAGCCGGCCTTTAGGGCAACTCGCGGGATTTTCTGCGAATCACTCCATACCGGACCAAACCAATGAAACCGAAGAAATCGTGGCTTAATTGTTGACCTGGCAGCGGTATCATCTATTGACTGAAAAATATATGTCAATATGTATCGACAACTTTATGAACTTATCTTCCTATTTCTATTATAAAACTTTCTCAATTGGCTTCCCCATCATCGCCAATGCCCTCCCTAACAGCCTAAATTTATATTGAATTATTGATCTGACACCGATGGCATACAAATTGCTCTAAACGTTGTTAGACGGGAGCGGGTTCAGGGCAGTCGAAGTTTCGTGGAAGGGCAGGCCTTGAACCCCCATCCCATTTTTGGGCTTTTTAAAAGCTTGAATAGGGGGGTGTTTGCAACTTCTTATTGACATCCTGTGACCTTAACAGTTGGATTAACGCAAATGAAAGGCATCTGGCAAAAATACAAAGTGTGGCTCTTGATCTGGATATTTTATACTGCTTACTGGCTTATAAAAGGTATTAAGAAGTTCAAGTCAATCGAAGTCCAGGCAAACGGGTCAGATACTAGTAACTCAACTCAATCATGTGGCTGACATTTTCAGATAGATTAAGAATTGCGCTGCGGGCGATTCAAAAAAGAGTTTCCCAATATATTCTGAAGTGGTCCCGGGAGTTACGGATTTCCTCCTAGTGGATTGCTTGCCTGTTTGAAAATATTCATGGTCTTCCGGATTCAAATTGAAATCGGGCCTATCTTTTTAGCCTGTTGGCCGTTGCCAACAATAATTTTTCGACATCACTGTAAGTTTGCCTTTCTTTTATCATCGCAACCAGTCTGGCCGGATAATCGGTGATGATATTGTCAATACCGAGGTCGATAAAATAAGACATGTCTGCGGGCGAATTGATGGTCCAGACATGAACTTGTTTTTTATTTTTTTTGCCTGCCGCAGCAACCACATCGGTGGTTACAATATTGGAGGCCAGACTTAAAAAATCACTGTCGGCACTGAACATATTGCCAATGGATCTGGCAACAATATAGCCGGTTTGCAAGTCGGGATTTAGACTTCTTACCTTCTGCAGCCCCGCATTATTCAGGGAACTGATAACGCATTGAGACTCGAAATTGTGGTCCTGAATAATTTTAACGACCCTTTCGACCAACTGTTTTTCGTGACCGTTAAATTTGAGTTCGATGTTTAATTTAATATTGTTGCGGGACAGCTCCAGGGTTTCCGTCAGGGTAGGGATGTGTTCACCTTTAAACTTTTTTGAAAACCAGCTGCCGGCATCCAGCGATTTGATTTCGTTGTAGGTCACTTCCCATATTTTTTTGTTAACTCCGGCAAGCCGCATCAGATCGGTATCATGTAGAAGAACCACGACCCCATCGGCCGTCTCCTGGACATCGATTTCGACAAAGTCCGCGCCGTCCTCGATTGCACGGCGGACGGCACTGAGGGTATTTTCCGGAGCATGTTTTGAGCTTCCGCGATGAGCGGTGACAGCTACCTTGTGATCAAAATCAATATTTTCGATGACCAAATAGGAGCTGATCATGGTAAAAACAAGGGCTATGATCGCAATGCCCCACACCAGCTTGGGTTGCGACGGTTGAACCAAATTTTGGGCAGGTTCTGCGGCCGAGGGAGGCTTCAACCGGGATCCTTTGCGGTGGGAAATATCAAAGTACAGTCGGGTAATCAGCTGACAGAATATATTCCCTTTTCCTTTGATTTTAAAAGCAGAATAGTGAATAGCCAATTATCGAAGACCGGATGGTTTGTCAACGTCGTTGGAACCTGCAGGCGGTTTAATGGGTCGAAAATTTTGCAATTTTCCCATGTATCTGGTAAACTGAATCTCAACGTGGGAATGGATTAAAAATAGGGTTTCCACGAAGATAAGAAAGGCGCGATCTAAATGACCATTGAGACGGAGACCGTTTTACTCGTCGATGACGAAGAGATTGTTATCGGGGTTGGCAAGCAAATGCTGGAAAAATTAGGATTCTCAGTGCTAACAGCTACCAGCGGCAAGGAGGCCCTAGACATTTACAAAATTAATAAGGATAGAATTGGACTTGTTGTTTTGGATATGATCATGCCGGGTATGGGGGCTGGTGATACTTACGATGAGTTGCAGGCAATTGACCCGGCGATAAAGGTCCTTCTTTCAAGTGGCTACGGTGTTGACCAGCAGACCAGCGAAATCCTGAAACGCGGCTGTAAAGGCTTTATCCAAAAACCCTTTAATATGCAGATGCTGTCTGAAAAACTCGGAGAAATTTTAGAATAGGCCTGATTGTGGCTCGCCTATGATCCAATGGTCCATGCTTCTGCCTGACGAATTCAATCAATGGCGCAGGCGCAACGAATCTAGCCGCAGCTATCCGGTGTCTCGTGTCTGCCGCTGAATCAAATCAACTAGAATCCTTCTGACTGAAGTTCCTTTTTAATTCAACCAATGTTG
>Ga0265303_10002665_pt1 | contig 11099 bp, 7 predicted proteins | sample Helome_2_FD_192494 | JGI IMG/M metagenome (GOLD analysis project Ga0265303, IMG submission 192494) | Marine sediment microbial communities from subtidal zone of North Sea - Hel_20160317 (Illumina Assembly) | ecosystem: Environmental > Aquatic > Marine > Subtidal zone > Sediment ...
CATGCCCTTTGCGAAAGGCGTCACCTCCGGGTACCTGCCGCTCGGTGGTGTGTTTGTCAGCGACCGTGTTGCCGATGTGCTCGTGGAGAAAGCAGGTGAGTTCGCGCACGGCTACACATACTCGGGCCACCCGGCGGCTTGTGCGGTTGCCATTGAAAACCTGAAGATCCTCCAGCGCGAGAACCTGGTGGAACGCATCCGTGATGACATTGGGCCTTACCTGCAGAAAGGCTGGGCATCCCTCGCGGATCACCCGCTGGTCGGCGATACGCGTATGGTCGGTCTCATGGGCGCATTCGAACTGGTCAAGTCAAAGTCGCCGGTGGAGCGTTTCGATTCGAAAGTGGGCGCAGGCACTGTTTGTCGTGACCTGTTTATCGAAAACGGCGTTTGTCTGCGCGCCTCAGGCGACGCGATCATCTGTGCGCCGCCGTTTACACTGTCGCACAGTGAAGCCGACCAGATAATCGAGGTAACCCGCAAGGTGCTGGATCAGGCACTCGAGATCTTGAAGCCGTAGGTAAAGTCTGTGGAAAAGTTCGAAAACGACCATGCGATTAAGCGCGAGAGCCTGTATGGGACGACGCCGGAACCGACATATGCGGGTGTCGCATCGTTCATGCGCCGCAAGTACGTCACCGACCTTGAGGGTGTTGACGTTGCCGTGACCGGCGTGCCGTTCGACACGGCGACGACCAATCGACCCGGCACCCGGTTTGGCCCACGCGCCATTCGCAATGCATCGACGATCATGGCCTGGGAAAAACCCTACGGCATGGATTTCGATCCGTTCGACAAGCTTGCTGTCGCGGATGTGGGTGATTGCTATTTCGACCACGGCGAGCCGGAGTCAGTGCCGGACGAAATCGAAGCGCATGCGCTGAAGATCATCGAACAAGGCCCCGGCCTTCTGACCCTCGGTGGCGATCACTTTATTTCTTATCCGTTGCTCAAGGCGCATGCGAAAAAGTATGGCGCTCCGCTTGCCTTGCTGCATTTCGATGCGCACAGCGATACGTGGAGTGATGAAGACGACCGGATCGACCACGGCACGATGTTCTACTGGGCAGCGAAGTACGGGCTTATCGATCCCGCATCGTCAGTGCAAATAGGCCTTCGGACCGAGAACCCCGACACGATGGGCTTCAACATCATCGATGCGCCGCGTGTGCATGAGATCGGGGTCGAAGCAGTGATTGCCGACACGCGCAAGCATCTTGCCGATCGTCCCGTTTACGTGACCTTCGATATCGACTGCCTCGACCCCAGCTATGCACCAGGCACGGGGACACCGGTATGCGGCGGACTGACGTCGCACCAGGCCATGGCAATATTGCGGGGCCTGCAGGGAATCAACGTGGTCGGAATGGATGTGGTTGAGGTAGCCCCGGCCTACGACGTGGGCGAGATTACATCACTCGCGGCGGCGCATATCGCGATGGAAATGCTCTACCTGTACGCGAGTAAGTAGTCTCTTCAGGCGGTCTGCCGGGCCTCGCCCGGGAGGAAGATGTTGACGATCATGTCCGAAATTTCGTCAAGCGTACTGTCTTGCTCAACATCGATATCGCTGGACCCCGTCAGTTCATTGCCGAGTGCGAGCAGGCCGCCCGAACACAGACGAATCATAGTGAACAGCAGTTTTGGGTTGCCGGGTACGGCTACGCCGATTCTCTGCAGCTCCTCGAGCATCACAAATGTAGCGTCGAAAAATGGCTGCAGATGTGTCTCGATCAACCAGTCGAGCCGCGGGCTCGGGTAGCTGGCCTCCTGGACCATGACTTTGTGCAGAGCCGGCTGACTCTTCGCGTAGTAGACGTAGGCCTTGACCAGCGACGCCATGCGCTCTTTCGGGCATTCATCCTGATGGTCTTCAAGCGAGGCTGCCAGTGACCGCCGGAAATCCCGAAACACCTTGTCGGCTGCGGCGCGCCACAGCTTGTCCTTGTTCTTGAAGTGATAGGTAATCAGCGGGTGGTGAACACCGGCCCGCTCGGCAATGTCGCGAGTAGACGTGCCCTTGAAGCCATTTTCAGAAAACGCCTCGATAGCGGCATCGAGTAGCTTGTGCTGGGTAACGACACTGCGCTGCTGTTGTTTACGGACAGGCTTGTCCGGTACGGAACTGGTTTCTTCTGACACAATTATTAACCGCAAAACAAGATAATCCCGCACAGGGTAGCGGGATTATCTTATTTGATCCAGTCCGGAAAGGTTTATTCGACTAAAGTCTAGTTTTCAAATGCGAACAGCATGCGCACGCCGGCTCGCTTCTCAGCGAGGACGCCGTTCTCGATAATTGGCTCAAACTCCCACTTCTCGACCGCGCGTATCGCCGCAGTATTGAAGATGTCTTCCGGCTCAGAGCCACGAACTTCGACGTCCTTGACCGTCCCGTCCATTGCGACCGTGAAGACGACGTCCACCCAGCCAGACAGGTTGCGCCGTTGCGCAGTCCGGGGGTACTTCGGTGCTGCGTAACGCGTGCGCGTCAACGAGCTTATCGATACAGGCGCCTGTTCGGCGACCGGAACCGGCTCCGATTCGCTGGCCGGTTCTTCCGCGACCACCTCCGCCGGGACTTCATCAGCGGGAACTTCATCAGCTATCGCTTCTGCTGCCGGGTCGGCGTTCAGAGTTTCGGCAGTAGCGCCGTCGTCTGTCGCCGCGGCGACTGCGGCAGCTTCGATCGCTGCAGCCTGTGCAGCTGCTTCCTCAGCTTGCTGACGTTCGGCCGCGGCTTTCTCCTCCGCTGCCTTGAGGTCAGCTGCCTCTATGCGCTGACGCTCTTCGAGCGCACGGCGTTCACGCGCTACGATTTCATCCTGCGCGGCAGATAGTGCGGTTGCAGTTGCAGCAAGTTCGGTGTTGGATGCGTCGATGGCACCCGCCTCGTCGAGCAGGGCTGCAGCTGAATTGAAATTTTCAGCATCGATCTCGGCCCGTGCCTGCAATACAAGCTTACTGGCAACGGCATTGAGACCCTGGCGTGCCGCTGTGTTTTCCGGGTCGCTCGAAAGAACAAGCCCATAGTAGTAACGAGCATTGTCGTTGGGCGGGTTCAGGAGATTGCCTTCTTCGAAACGGGCGTTGGCATTCGCGAGGACCTCATCAACCCGCTGGTCACTGCGTGCTTCGTTCAGCTCATTCTGGACCGCTGCAATTTCACTCGTATCACTGACATTCAATGCAAATGCAGCAGCGATCGAATTTCCGGCATCCTCGAATTGATTGTCGCGGATGGCAGTCCGTGCGTCCGTCAGGTGAATGCGCAATTGTATCTGTGACAATTGTGCTGACAGGAAAGGCAGGCGCCCATTGTCGGCATCCGCGAGGGCTACCCGTTGCAATGCGGCCTCGGCGTCGGCCACTTGTGACTCCAGTAGGGCAGACTCTGCCATGGCAAGAGCCTGTTCGATGACGGCATCCAGCTCGGCAGCAACAGCATTGTTTGCAGGATCGGCTGCAACCGCAGCCGCATACAGCTCAATGGCATTTGAGCCAACTGGATTGAATATCTGGCCAGCGTCGCGGGCAAGGCGTGCCTCGCTCACAAGGTTGGCCGTTTCGTCTTCGGCCGGCGCTGCTCTGCCGAAATCGACATCGCTTTCAGTAATCGACGGAGTAGGCGTGCTTGTGACAGGCTCTGCAACCGTGACGGGCTCATCAATGGCAGACTCATCGTCGCCCCCCATAAACCAGAATGACGCACCGGCGATGGCGACGACAGCAGCCGCAGCCAGCCCGATGACTTTCGGGTTTTTGAGTAATGAACCGCCGGAGCCGCTACCTGCTGCCGGCTCGGGAATTCCCATCGCCGAGTCAATAGCTGGCGCAGGCATCGACTCGGTTTTCTTCTCAAACTTCCTGGTAACCGACCCGATCAGCCCGGTCACGGTCTCCGTGAAACTGGAGTCGTCACCATCGAAAGCGCTGAGGAGCCCTTCCTCATGCGGGGACTCGATTGTCGGCTCGCCCAGTGGCGGATCGACAGGCGCGGCCTTCGCTTTCGCAGCGGGCTTGCTCTTTTGTGGTGGAGCAGCTTGGGGCGCGGGTGGTTTCTTTGGCGCTTTGACTTGTGGCTTGGGCGCAGGTTTCGGTTTGGGCGCAGGCGCCGCTTTCTGTTTGGGTGCCGCTGGCTGAGGGGCTGCGGCCTTGCCACTCATCTTGAATGCCGCATCCGGCGCTTCGAGATGGTGTTTGACTGAGGCTTCGACAGCGAGACGTGCACGCCCGGGTGAAACGGGCTTCAACAAGAAGCGGTATACCTTGCCGCGGTTGATAAGATCCATCAGCATCTCACCATCATCGCGGCGACCGGCAACGATCGAAACGAGGCGAGCCGAGCCCTTGCGCAAGTGTTGCGTCAGTTGTTCGACCTTCGAGCCGACCATGGCGGCATCGACGACTGCCACGCCGACCTTGTGCTGGCGGATCATCTCGTCAGCCTGGGCCAGTGTGTTCGCGTAGTGCACGGTGTGCATGCCGCGAGAAGATTCTCTGATCGTCGACAGGAATTCCTGGTCCTTCGTCAGGACCAGAATATCGATTGACTGCGAGCCCACGGCTACGGCAGCGGCGACTTTCTCCGGGTTCAGTGCAGGCATACGGCCGGTACCATCGCTGATGATGGCGGAGCCGTTTTCCGAGGTCTCCATAACGATGTGTTCTTCGGCGGGCTCATCAGGGCTGGCCGCCGTGTCGTTGGCTGATTCGGCCAATGCCATCAGGCGCATCTGGCGTGTTGCATCTTCAACGAGTTTTAATATTGAGCCGCTGGTGACGTTGCCACGTACGACCTGGAATACTGCCTCGTCACCAACCAGGGCCTCGAGCCCGTCATCGGCATTACCGGCGAGGAGGATGCCTACTGTGTCCGGTGAACGCTTCCTGGCTTCGCGCAATGCTTCCAGGCCGCTCATGCCCGGCAGTTTCTGCGCCGTAATGATGACGTTAATAGGCGTTTCGACGAGGGTGTTAAGAGCCTCGCTACCGCTCGTGGCGCAATGCACCGTATAGCGATCGCTGAATCCGGAACGCAACGAATCCAGGGTACTTTGCTCGCTATGTAGCAGTAATACCTGTGTTTTGTATTGGTCGAACGCCACCTTCGATTCCTCCGGAGCCTTATGTTGAATAGCCTACGCAGTCCATGCGTCTAAGGAGTATATCCACAGGCCCCCGGAAAATAGTCGGTCTACGGCGACAGAAGCGCGAATCTGTGACATGCCGCACAGTGAAAGTGCAGGGCGCGTCACGTTTGGCCTTCAGGCCCGGTTTTCGACCTCGGCAACGAGGGTGGCGATGGCCTCGCCGAGGGGTATGACCTGCTGCTGCTTCGACCCCAGGCGGCGGACGGCGACGGTGCCGTTTTCGAGCTCCCGCTGGCCTACCGCAAACAGGGCAGGCACCTTCGCGACACTGTGCTCGCGTACTTTGTAGGAGATCTTCTCGTTGCGCAGGTCGCTTTCGGCCCGCAGCCCGGCGGCGTGCAGCGCGGTAACGATTTCAGCCGCATAGTTGTCCGCATCTGATGTGATGGTCAGTACTTCGACTTGCCGCGGTGCGAGCCACAGCGGCAGCTTGCCCGCGTGGTGCTCAATCAGGATTCCCATGAATCGTTCGAGGGAACCGAATATCGCGCGGTGCAACATGACGGGAACATGCTTGTTGCCGTCCTCGCCAATATAGGCCGCACCGAGGCGGCCGGGCATGTTGAGGTCGACCTGCAGGGTTCCGCACTGCCAGTCGCGACCGATGGCATCCCGAAGAACGAATTCGAGTTTGGGGCCGTAGAAGGCACCTTCGCCCGGGTTGTGCGTGTACTCGAGACCACCGGCCTCAAGCGCCTTGAGAAGCGCCTGCTCGGCCTGGTCCCAAACGGCATCCTCGCCGACCCTGACCTCAGGCCGATCAGCGAACTTGATGCGCACGTCGTCAAATCCGAAACCGCGGTAGATATCGAGAATGAGCTTGCAGACTGCAATCGACTCATCGGTGATCTGCTCCGGCGTACAGAAGATGTGCGCATCGTCCTGGGTGAACGCGCGTACACGCATCATGCCGTGCAGTGCGCCCGACGGTTCGTAGCGATGGCACTTGCCGAACTCAGCCAGACGTACGGGCAGATCGCGGTAACTTGTGATGCCCTGCTTGAAGACCTGTACATGGCCCGGACAATTCATCGGCTTGACGGCGTAAACGCGACCGTCAACGGTTTCCGACGTAAACATGTTGTCGCCAAAGGCCGCGTTATGGCCTGACTTCTCCCACAACGCTTTCGCCATGATCTCCGGGGTATTGATCTCCCGGTAACCGGCTGCATTCTGTTTCTGCCGCATGTAGCCGATGAGTGACTGAAACACCGACCAGCCATTCGGATGCCAGAACACAGCGCCCGGCGCCTCCTCCTGGAAATGGAAGAGATCCATGACACGACCAAGGCGTCGATGGTCGCGCTTCTCGGCTTCCTCGAGCATGTGCAGGTACTTGCGCAGCGCCTTGTCGTTCGACCAGGCGGTGCCGTAGATGCGCTGCAACATCTCGTTGTTCGAGTCACCACGCCAGTAGGCACCGGATACATGAGTTAGCTTGAAGGACTTACCCAGCTTGCCGGTAGACGGCAGGTGCGGACCGCGACAGAGGTCGATGAAGTCGCCCTGGCGATACAGTGTCAGTGCTTCATCGGACGGGATGCTCTCAATGATTTCGGCCTTGTACTCTTCGCCAATACCACGGAAGAACTCGGCCGCCTTATCACGTTCCCAGACTTCGCGCTCGATAGACTCGTCGCGATCGACAATCTCTTTCATGCGCGCTTCGATCGTCTCAAGGTCTGCTTCGGTAAACGGCTCCTCGCGCGAGAAGTCGTAGTAGAAGCCGTTGTCGATAGCGGGGCCAATCGTCACCTGGGTGTCTGGCCAGAGTTCCTTGACGGCCTCGGCGAGTACGTGTGCAGCATCGTGCCGCAGCAGTTCGATGCCCTCGTCGGAATCCCGGGTCACGATTGCCACAGTAGCATCCGTGTCGATTTCACGGCCCAGGTCCCAGAGGTCGCCATTGACGCGGATCGCGACGGCGGCACGCGCCAGTCCTTCTCCGATTCGAGCGGCAATTTCGCTGCCTCGGGCAACAGCGTCAAACTCCTGAACGGAGCCGTCAGGTAATGTGATATTCAGCATGCGCGGAATTGTACGCGAATTGCCCCGCGGATAAACAAGTTCAAGTACAATCCGCCCCCATGAACGAAAGCGAACCGCGGGATTTTATCCGCAAGATCATTGACGACGACCTCGAGTCGGGCAAACACACGGAAATTGTCACGCGTTTCCCGCCTGAGCCGAACGGCTACCTGCACATCGGACACGTGATGTCGATCTGCCTGAACTTCGGCGTTGCCGCCGAGACGGGCGGACGTACCTTCCTGCGACTCGACGATACGAATCCCGGCAAGGAAAGCCCGGAGTATGTTGAGGCGATCAAAGAGAACGTGCGCTGGCTGGGTTTTGATTGGGATGACCGCCTTACACATGCGTCAGACTATTTCGATCTGTTGCACGAATCGGCCATAAAACTGATCGAGAAGGGTGTGGCTTACGTCGATAGCCTGAGTGCTGACGAGATTCGCGAGTACCGAGGAACGCTGACCGAGCCAGGGAAAGACAGTCCCTATCGTGATCGCGGCATCGAAGAAAACCTGGACCTGTTCCGGCGTATGCACGCTGGTGAGTTCGGCGACGGCGAGCATCTGCTGCGTGCGAAGATCGATATGGCATCGCCGAATATGAACATGCGTGATCCGGCGATCTACCGTATTCGCCATATCCCCCATCAGAATGCCGGGGACAAGTGGTGCATCTACCCGATGTATGACTTTGCCCACGGCTTGTCCGATGCTTTCGAAGGCATCACGCATTCGCTGTGCACGCTCGAGTTCGAGGATCATCGACCGCTGTACGACTGGTTCCTCGACCAGCTGCGGCCAGAGCACCGGCCTCGTCAGATTGAATTCTCTCGCCTGAATCTCGCCTATGCGATAACCAGCAAACGCAAGTTGAGTGCATTGGTGGAAGAGGGCGTCGTATCAGGCTGGGATGATCCGCGTATGCCGACCATTGCAGGGATGCGCCGTCGTGGTTACCCGCCCGAGGCACTGCGTGAGTTTGTGATTCGCGCCGGTGTAACGAAGAAGGACAAGCTCATCGAAATGGGCGCGCTCGAGAATTGTGTTCGGGAAACGCTGGGCGATAGTGCGCCGCGCCGAATGGCGGTGCTGCGCCCGCTCAAGGTCGTTCTTACGAATTACCCCGAAGACAAGGTGGAACTCATGGAAGCCATGAACCACCCGGGCAACCCGGACTTTGGCGTACGCGAACTGCCTTTCTCGAGGGAGCTCTGGATCGAGCAGGACGACTTCATGGAGGAGGCGCCACGCAAGTTCTTCCGTCTGAAGCCAGGCGGAGAGGTCAGGCTACGGTTTGGTTACATCATCCGTTGCGACGAAGTGATCAAGAACGATGCGGGTGAAGTTGTCGAATTGCGTTGCAGCTATGACCCGGACACTCGTAGTGGTACGGGCACATCGGACCGCAAGGTCAAGGGCACGATCCACTGGGTTTCCTGTCAGCACGCGGCCACCGCAGCGGTTCGTTTGTACGATCGCCTGTTCAACGACGCCAATCCCAATACGGCTGACGACTTTCACAGCGTACTCAACAAAGATTCACTTGAAATTGTCGAAGCAAAACTCGAGCCGTCGCTGGTCGGTGAGGACCAGGCTGTGCAGTTTGAGCGCCTTGGCTACTTCAGGCTCGACCAAGCGGACAGCTCCGAAAGCGCTCCCGTGTTCAATCGCATCGTGACCTTGCGTGACTCTTGGGCCAAGGTCGAGCGGCAGGCGCTGCAGGGTCAGACTTCGTAGCCATCCCGGATAACGAGTGGCGCGCCTCGGGCTGAGCCGAGGCCTTCAGCCGCGCTGCCTTCTGCCCGGGCGACTTCGATAACGCCGAAGGAATTGACCAACGCGAGGTAGTCGCCGGGTTGTGCGCGACCGTAGGTTGTCTGCATCGCGATCTGGTGACCCGCTATTTCAGCTACCGGCTCTCTGAACGCTGTCACCAGCCTTGCATCAATATTGCTGATCAGGTTGCCAAATGCGTCGATTGTGACGATAACTCCGCTTATCTTGCCGTGTGAGACCTCCGGTTCGTCGATCCAGCCAGGTGTCCAGTCGTCACTTTGAACAGCGATATCCTCGATCGAAATGCGCCCTGCGGCCAGTTCGGCGGCGACCGGGGCGAAGATATCCCGCCCATGAAAAGTCGCGCTGGGCTCGGGCAGTTGCAGTGACCCCAGCTTTTCAAGTTGCAGCTTGAAGACCCTCGGGTCATCACCGCCTTCCAGGACCTGCGCGAGAAGGCCATTGTCGGGTGCCATGAAGATATGAGCGTCGCACTCGACGACGAGAATGTCGCGTTCAGTGCCGACGCCTGGGTCGACGATGGCGAGGTGAACGGACCCCTGCGGAAACCATTGGTATGAGCGACTGACCCAGAATCCCGCTTCGGGTGGCCATTGAGCGGGGATGTCGTGGGCGAGGTCGATGACTTTCGCAGCCGGGAAGCGGCTCAGGATGACCCCCTTCATTATCGCGGCGAACGGCCCCTTGTGGCCGAAGTCAGTTGTGATCGTTATGACACCGGATGTCTGCATGTCGCCAGTTTATCAGGCGGTCTCCGCAGCTGCCTCTGCGCGATGTCGAAAATTGCTGCGAGCCCAATAGATGAAGCCAGTATCGATCGCAGCAATAATGACTTTGAAGAGGTACTTCGCCGCGCCCAGGGATAAGGCCGTCTTGAGATCGACGATGCCCCACCACGCGACCAGGGAATAGATTGTCGTATCGACGACCTGGGAACTCAGCGTCGATCCGTTATTGCGAATCCAGAGCCAGCGTTCCCCGGTTAGCGACTTGATCTTGTGAAATGCCCAGACGTCGAAATGCTGGCTGATGTAGTACGCAAGCAAGGAGCCAAATATGAACCGCGGTGTGAAGTTCACAATCGTTGCAAATGCATCGTGTATGGACGACGAGAATGCGGCGGTGTCGGGATCGGTGCTCGGCAGGTAGAGCAGGGCCAGGCTGAGCATGATGAGCACAATGACGCTGACCGCGAATCCCATGCGCACCGCTTTGTTGGCGGCGGCCTTGCCGTAGTTTTCACTAAGAACGTCAGTCGCGAAGAAAATACTCGAATAGAAAATTACGCCGAGACTTGTCTGGATGCCGAAGATAACCGTGAGTTTTGGACCCTGAAGATTGGCGAGGACGATCGCTACAGCGATCGCCACCTGCAGACCTGCCTTGCCGAACAGACGATACAGGACGAGGGTGCAGCCAAGATCCACAAACAGCGTCGTAAACCAGAGCACTTCCTGGTTGGCACTGAAAAAATCGACGACGGCTTGTGGAAACATGCGAAAACTCGGCGCTTATTGTGAATTTGCTGCGAGCTTGTCCAGGTGCCAGTCGGCGCTGCCGAATAGCGCGCCGATCGCAGTCAGGCGCTTGAAATAATGCGCAACGTCGAGGTCCCAGGTTACGCCCATGCCGCCGTGAATCTGAATCGCCTCCTCACCGAGCTTGCGGCCTTCGGTTCCGATCATGTACTTGATCGAGCTAACCGCACGCTTGCAATCTTCGCCCCCGCCTGCTCGAGTCATCACGGCCCAGACAAGCAGTGACTGCGCCTGCTCGCAAGCCATCAACATGTCGACCATGCGGTGCTGAAGTGCCTGGAAGCTGCCGATCGGTACGCCGAATTGCTTGCGGTTCTTGGAGTACTCAACGGTCTTGTCCTTCAGGACCTGCATGATGCCGACGGCCTCGGCACAGACGGCCAGGGTCGCGTCATCGAGCGTCTCATCGAGGGCAGAGAATCCATCATCCACTCTGCCCAGTATTGTGTCCGCCTCGGCCCTGACATCGGTCAACGTAATTTCTGCGGCTCGAAGGCCATCGATCGTCGCGTAGTCTGAATACGTGAGGCCGTCCGCTTTCGCGTCGACCGCGAACAACGTAATTCCTTCCTGGTCGGTGC
>Ga0265303_10002666_pt1 | contig 11093 bp, 10 predicted proteins | sample Helome_2_FD_192494 | JGI IMG/M metagenome (GOLD analysis project Ga0265303, IMG submission 192494) | Marine sediment microbial communities from subtidal zone of North Sea - Hel_20160317 (Illumina Assembly) | ecosystem: Environmental > Aquatic > Marine > Subtidal zone > Sediment ...
ATCTTTCTCATTGAATTTCGGATGCGGGGCGAAGGCAATCTGTTCAATGAGAAAGATACCCTTTTGAGGATTTCCGAAAATTTGAGCTCAGACGGCCGCACAACCTTTGATTTCCTGATGGAAAACGGCGCCAGCTACGGAAGAGACTTGGAAGCCGGTACCGATATAACCTATCCGCGATTACTTAAGGCCCTCCAGGAACTGGCTGATTCAAGTCTGGTAAGTTGTGACAACTATTCCAGCTTTTTGTCCATCTTTAAGTCTCCGCTAAAACAGGAAGCAGAAATTTCAGGAAAAAATCGGCTCGAAGATCTCGCGCCGCGCTGGATTACCGCAAACCGCCGCCGGACAACTTCCAAATCGACTCGACGGCGCTCATCGCGGGCCGACATCCGGAAAATGGTTCGCAACAGCCGCCGGATTAAAGAGGGCCGCTGGTTTTTAACCACCTCATTTGCGGTCATGGGTAAGCCGATGGACGTTAAACAGCGTGCCGAATGTCAGGCTCGCCTGCTGCTTCAGCGTTACGGGATTCTCGTCAAAGAGTGGTATCGCCGCGAGCAGGGATTGCTTCCCTGGTACCACCTTTACCAGGAGCTAAAACGCCAGGAGTGGCGGGGAGAAATCCGGCGCGGATATTTTGTGTCCGGGCTGTCCGGGGTGCAATTTGCCCTGCCCGAAGCGTTGGAAATGCTTGAGAAATTTAGCGGCACGCCATCTTTAAAAGATGACACGCCGGTATTGCTGAGCAGTCTGGATCCAGCCCTACCCTTTGGCGGTGCAAAGGACCGGAGCCTGATGGCTGCCAATGGCAATCCGCTGAAGATAGTCCGTTCGGCTTCAGATCATTTGGCGCTCGTGGACGGTGAGGTCGTCATGGTCTGTGAAAACCATTTTCAGCGACTATTTGGATTAAAGGACCTGTCGGACTTCATGTGGCAGGCAACGACTCAGCTTCTAAAAAATTATCTGAAAATGCCCTATCCTATCAAACAGGGGAATCGAATTGAAATTCATCAAATCAACAATCTTCCTGCTGCCAGGAGCCCGTTTGCCGAACACCTGATAGACGCCGGATTCGAAAAAGATGGTGACAAACTGGTTCTGTGGTCGGAGGTTTGACGCTCTCGATTGCGGATTTGGGATTTTGGATATTTCCTTGAACCTTCTATTCCACCCTTAATCAAGCCATCTTCAACCCAATTTCCCATAAAAATTCGTAAAGCTTTTTTAATAAATGCCGATAGCTTAAATAAGCATTTTGCCAACCGGAGTGTTATTTGCAGGTATCCATCACCAAAATAGTCGAATCATATAACCCTGTGTATGGGCGGCCACGAAAAATCGCCTTTTCCGATGATACTGGCAAATCCTGGCATCTTGATTGGTTTTTCACACCTGCGCTGGCGCCGTTGCTTTTAAATCGCAGGCTGATCGGCATATTCCTGAGTGTCGGCGTCACCCAGTTGATACTGGTCGCCACCGGATTGAACGGCTGGCAATGCCCGATCAAATCTACTTTCGGGATAATTTGTCCCGGGTGTGGTTTGACAACCGCCATGAACCTTCTGGTCAGGGGCCAGTGGGCAACCGCGGTCGGGATGCATGCATATGCACCACTTTTTATGGTAATTCTGGCCTCGATGGTGGCCGCAATTTTATTGCCGGTGGTTTATCTTAAAAAGTTTTCCACTGCTGTGGCGATCCTGGAACGCAAAACGGGAATAACAGCAATCATGATGCTGGGCATGGTTCTTTACTGGTTGCTGCGGGTTTTTGTATGATAAGGGACACAGAATTACAAGGATAAATTGAAAAATTAGGGTGCGGTAAAAAAAATTTAACAAGGGGAAAGATCATGATTATGCCAATCGCATTGGGAGCAGCATACCTCGTCGCAAATGTTGTAAGCCTTATTCTATTTATTGTTGTTCTGATCAAGTTGTTTAAAAACGAAGGGGCGCTAAAGGGCATCCTCGGGTTTTTCTGCGGGATTTACACATTCATCTGGGGCTGGATGAAACACAAGCACCTGGCCATGACCAAGCTCATGACCGTGTGGAGCCTGATGATTTTGTTGCCGTTTATTTTAATCCCGGTGATGGGAGTCAGCAGCGTGCTTGAAATGCAAAAGTACGTGGAGGCCTACACAGGCAACGGGGGTATTAAATTGTCGAAACCGGATTTAGGCAACGACCTGAAAAAGAAGTTAACCGCCAAAAAAGCCCGGAAAAAGCAGGCTAAAAAAGCATCCCGCAAGAAACCGGCAGCCAGGACTGCAAATAAAGACGTGGACTGGAGCCGGAAAGCCATGGCGTTATGGGAAAACGGAAAATTTAAAACCCCCAAAAAAGCTGTGGATTACTGGGGTCGCGCCATCAGTAATAAGCAAAATACAGTAGAAGCTTACAATAACCGTGGACTTGCCTATCATGAATTAAAGCAATACGACCGAGCCATAAAAGATTACAGCCAGGCCATCAAGCTGGATCCCGGTCACGTTGCTGCCTACAACAATCGTGGCAATTCCTACTACGAGCGGAATGAATATCAGCTGGCACTTGCGGATTTAAATCAGAGCCTGCACCGCAAGCCGGACTACGCCAAAGCTCACCTGAATCGGGGACTGGTATACTATCAAATGGACAATACCGACCGGGCCTGCAGAGATTTCCAAAATGCCTGTGACCATGGAGATTGCGATGGCACCAAATGGGCCATGAAGAACGCAATATGTAAATAGAAAAAAATAAGATTTGGGAAAGGTGGAAATTTTCCCGGGAGCGGCCTGCCGGCCCTATCTTTAAGGGCCGGCAGGCCGTATTTTTTTGTGAGCTTGAAGTGGTTTCAAAACCTCAGATTAGGTTCAAGGGCACCCTCCATTTTATTTAGACGCCAATATATCTCATCCGCATCTGCCCGCAGGCAGGTCTGCTAAAGGGAGCTTATCGGCTGTATTGAAACAGCCTATCGCTAACCCCGTGTTCCACAGCCTTATCGCACCAATGCATCGGCAACCATGGAGCTTAAAAATTCCACCCGCATCTCCATTTTGTAGTGGTCATTTAAGTTGCTCAACTGGGTATGACAGTTCTCACAGGCGGTCGCCAGAATGGTGGCGCCGGTCTCTTTAACCTGATCGGCCTTGATCCGGGACGATTTCATTCTAAAATCCAGGGTTTCCTCACCCAGGGCAACCAGCCCTCCGCCTCCGCCGCAGCACCAGTTGTATTTGGGTTCCGGCGTCATTTCACGAAAATCATCGGTCAAATGCTGTAAAATAAAGCGCGGCTCGTCCATCACACCGGCGTTTCTGGCAATCTGGCAGGGGTCGTGATAGGTAACCGCACCCTTCAATTTTGATCTGTCCAGCTTGATGCGACCCTCACGCAAATACCGTGCGTGTACTTCGGTAATGGAAACCACCCCAAAAGGCTGCTTGCCGGTAAGCTGCTTCATCACCCGGAAAGCCGTTCCGCATTCGCAGATACAAACCTCCTTGACTTTTAAGCGCCTGGCTTCATTGACGATGCGATCCAGAATCAGTTTGGTTTTGGAGGGATCGCCGACAAAGGCACCAAAATTGACCGCTTCAAAAAAACTCAGGGTCCAGTTTTCGCCGGCGGCGTTGAAAATGGCGGCGGCCGGAATGATGGAGTGGGCGCCGGCCAGGGCCACATACAGCAGATCGGCACCTTCTTTATCCACCGAAATGGCCTGCTCCCCGGCTTCCAGTTGCCATTTGGCAACCACTTCCTCCTCGAGTCGCTTGATACCGTCCAGAAAGCCTTCTTTGAAAAGATCCAGTGATTTTCCCTTTTCAACCGAAGTGTCAGCCAGCATTGACAATATCTCCGGTTCGGCGTTGGCGCCGATTAAAAGCAATTTGGCAATCGACATAATCATCTGGGTGTCGATGCCGAAGGGGCAGTAAACCATGCAGCGCCGACAGCCAGTGCAGGAATAAGCTGCATCAAAAAGCTCTACGACGGCCATTTCGGTCAATTCTTTGGCCTCTCCGACCGACGGCCAGAATTTCCCCCGGCCCTTGAAATATTTTTTGTAAAGCCGGCGTACAATCTCAGCCCGATAGGCGGCAATATACCTTACCTGCCCCATGGATGCGTACACATGGCAGGCCTCGGTACAAACCCCGCAACGGGTGCAGGTTTCAAGGTAAAACCGCATCGCCTCATTTAACTTGCTCTGGAAAAGATCGAGCAGATCATCGCGTGTTTTCTGGTCCATCCTAAAATGCCTCTTTAATCAGTTTTAGCCACGGCGAAGCTTGTTCATCGGTAGCGACAAAAACGAATGCATGCTCTGGCTGAACGGGAAAAACAACAAAAACAGGTTAGCGAAAAAGACGTGCAGCACCAGCATGAATGAATGCCCGGAATCTGTCACTGCATCCGGTAAATACGGGTCCAGGTAAAGCAATCCCAGCAAATATTCCTGATAATCACTGACCGCCATCTCCTCGTAGCCATACCATCGCCTGGCCCAGTCCATCTCGCTGCCGAATATGACGATCAGAAACAGTAAAATCAGCAGATAATAGTCCTCGGGAACTGACAGGTCCCTGACCGGCGATGCAAACCGGCGAAACAAAAAATAAAGCAGGGCGATGGCAAGCAGGAGTCCAAGATATCCCTGGCCCAGAAAGATTTCATGGGGGATGATTTGAAAAATCTTAAACTCTGCAAACAGTTCAAGGTGTCCGATGATGAGCAGCAAAAGACCGATGTGAAAAAGCATTAAAAAAACCCATAGCATCGGCTTGTGCCGCCGGACGGTGGGAAATAAAAATGTGTCGTGAAGGGTCCACAACCACTTCGGACTTTTTTCGGGGTAAACCTGCAACGGAGCGGGATGTTTGGGTTCCCGAAATATTTTTATTAGCCGCACCGCGGTGCCGATAAAAAAAACAGCAAATGCTATATAAACCATCGGCACCAAAACAAAGTAGATCACTGTGTCCACAATTGCCTCCCGGATAGATCGCATAGAGCAAGGCGCAAAGCGCAGAGCGTTCAGGGTGTGTCGACCTTTTGCCCTATGCGCCATGCGCTGTGCCCTTTGCGCACTACGCCAACCGTTTAATGTAAAACTTGATCAGCTTGTCTTCCTGTTCGGTCTTCACGATTTCGTTCCCGCTGGTCTTGGCCCAGGCGGGAAAATCGGTCAATGCGCCTGGATCCGTGGTCTGGGCCTCGATTACCTCGCCGACCTCGACATCTTTGATTCCTTTGCTGACTTTAACCACCGGCATGGGACATGCCAGACCCTTTAAATCCAATACTTTTGTTACTTGAACGTCGTCACTCATTTCAACCTCCTGATTTATATAAATAGCTGTACCTTACTGTTGGCTGCTTCCTGCAAAAAGGTAGCCACACCGGCAAACCCCATATGTTTATAATCTACAAATTCCTCGCGCTTAAAGCCCATCAGATCCATGGACATCTCACATACATAAATACGCACTTCGAGTTCTTCGGCCAGGGCCAGCATCTCTTCCAGGGAAGCCACGTTTTTCTTTTTCATCAAGGATTTCATCATGGCGGTTCCCATGCCGCCCATATTCATATTGGAAAGTTTCACATCCCCGGTGCCGCTGGGCAACATAGCACCGAACATCTTGCCCATCACATCTTTACCACCAACCCTTTTTTGCTTGTCCCTTAATACCGGGGTCCCCCAGAAGGTAAAAAACATCACCGCCTCCATACCCATGGCAACTGCTCCGGTGGCGATGATGAATGCCGCCAGGGCTTTGTCCAAGTCACCGCTGAATACCACCATCGACAATTTGTTTTCGACGCTCTTCTTGCTCAAGGCGTCTACCTGAGATTTTAATTCCTCAAACTGGGTTTCTAAATTTTGCATATCCATAGCGCCCTCCTTTGTGTTTTAGTGTTAACCGTAATTTTAGTATTATATTAATTAGTTATATTGAATTATACTCTTAAATAGTATATGGTATGAACTTATAGATAAAAAATTTCCGGCTGGTGACAATCAAATCCAATAACCAAAAATCCGGCGCCAACCACAGGCGGCAATCACACCATCATTTCTTTGACAGCCTCCATCGAGGCTTTAAGAATATCCAGATTGGTAAGCATTGCCTGACGCTGATCCGGTTCCATCCGGGACAGGACCTCAGCATAGACTTCTTCCAAAAAACCATTGATTTCATTTATCTTTTTCTGCCCTTCCGCTGTCAGGCTGAGCAGCTGAACCCTGGAATCTTCGGGGTCTTTAATCCGCTGAATCAAGTTTTTCTTAATTAGACCATCAATAATTTTGGATACCCGGCTCTTGACCACATTCATTCTGTGGGCGATGCTTTTGGCGGTAAGGTAGCGCTCTTCTCCAAACAGTCCCAGGCATCTGAACTCCGCATCCGGAAGTTGAAACCGATCACATTGATATTGCATGCGTTCCTGGCAGCATTGAAACAGTCTCGTGATAAGCCCTTGAAATTTATCTAATTGATACTCGGTTACCTCGCCGTTATGATTATCTCTCAGATTGTTCATAGCAAGAACTATATCAAAAAAAAATTGTGTGTCAAGCCTCTTTTGAGGTTCAGGGGTTCCGGGGTTCAGCGTTCAGGGTTTTGAATATTCAGAGGATAACCTCCTCTTCCTGACCCAGAACCACGGTAAAGGCCTAAGATGCGAATTTACTTTAACGGCATAATATATTATAATTTAGAAATACATTATATGAACACTAGAGCAAAACCTTGCTACCTTATCAAGGAGGGAAAAATGAAAATCAGTTGGCCCTACGGTCTCATTTTAATGGCTATAATTGCGGGTTTGTTAACCATACCGTCTTGCTCGAAAAATCAAGTCCAGACCGCAGCGCCGGTTGCCCAGGAGCAAGAGCGGGAAATGACAGCGGAAAAAACCCAAGAAGAGCTGGAGCAGGAACGTCTGGAACGCGAGGCCGCCGAGCGTAACCGGAGGGCGGAAAAAATCAAATTCATGTATGAAGACGTCTATTTCAAAAAAAGCCGTTACAGCCTGACTCCCGAAGCGCAGGAAATTTTAAAACGCAAAGCCACATGGCTTATGAAAAACCCAGACCTGACCGTGCTGATTGAAGGTCACACGGATGAACGTGGGTCAAAGGAGCATAATTTTGCTCTTGGAGATCTGCGGGCAGGCGCCGTGAAATCCTTTCTCATCCGGCAAGGTATTGAATCCCCCCGTTTAATCGCCGTCAGCTACGGCAATGAGCATCCCATTGACACCAGCAAAACGGAAAAGGGTCGGCAGAAGAACAGGCGGGTACATTTTGTAGCCGAAGAATAGCATTCAAGCCTTATGGGTGCTTTACTTCACAGCAGGTTGGTTAAATGCAGACCAATAGGACCTTGAAATTCTCTTTGAGGTTTCAGGTGTCAGGTTTCGGGTGTCAGGAGGTGATCAGATATAAGGAAAGATTTTGAGAAACACAACGGTTTCAGATCACAAAGGTGTCGCTTAACAGTTGTTCCTGAAACCTGACACCCGAAACCAAGATTTGAACAAATCCAAAACTTATCTTGCATCAATACTTAAATTCGTAAATTCCCAATCAAGGGTTAGCTTAACTTCGATATCTCTCCAAATGTTTTAATCTCTGAGGGCAAATCATCCACGGAGATGGTCAAATCCACTCTCAGCGCAAATGCCCTTTCGATGACGTTTTCCAGCTGAATTACATTGCCCGGCCAATTGTACCGCAACAAAACGTCCAGAGCGTCAGGCGAGACGTTCAAAACCTTACTGTCACGTTTGGCATTAAATTGATTCAGAAAATGGTTTATAAGAAGGCTTATATCTTCCCGGCGCTCTCTGAGCGGAGGCATGTGGATCTTAACATCACTGATACAACTCATTAATTCCTGGTTAAGATTCCCCCTCTGGGCTAATTCTTCCAGACTTTTGTTAGTGGCAGCCAGCAACCTGACACCTGATCCCGGATTGCCGTCATCTGCGCCGGGATTGGAATTGTTGTCCACATATGCCCGAATGACCTCCGCCTGATCAGCCGGCCCAATTTTGGTTATTTCGTCAAAAAAGATGGTGCCGGCTTCGGCGGACCGAAACAGCTCAAGGGCACGTGCATACATCTGATCACCAGCCATCCCTTTGCCGAAACTATTACAGTTCACAGGAATAAACGAGTGATGGCTCCGATCGCTGTTTCGATGGATTACGTGAGCCGTTAGTTCTTTGCCGGTTCCGCTTTCTCCCTGTAATAGAACATTGGGGCTGCCATTTTGCATGTGGTCAATTTGTTCATAGATTTCCTGCATCTTGAGGCTGATCCCAACCAGCTGGTCGTATTTATGCCTTTCTTTTACTCGGTTGCGCAGGACAATATTTTCCCGCTTAAGCCTTTTTCCCTCATATAGTTTATCGATCACGATTCTTAACACATCGAGCTTAAACGGCTTCTGGATGTAATCGTAACTTCCGAATTTCATCGCCTGAATGGCAGATTCCATCGACCCGTGGCCGGTGACAATAATCACTTCAGTTGCCGGACGATACTCTTTGATCATGGCAAGAAGTTCGAGCCCGTCGATATCGGGCATCTTAAAGTCGGTAAAGACAACATCAAAATCTTTATCCTTGATAAGCTCAAGCGCTTTAAGGCCGCTGTCGACAATGCTGACCCTGTAATCAAAAGCGGCAAGATACTCTTCGACCATATTAAGGATTGTCTTGTCGTCATCTACAAATAAGATTTCAAAGTCGTCCATGTTTCCCTCCACCTGTGCTCACTTTTTTCCAACCCCGATTAGTGACTGTTTGACTCAGGGTCTTTTTCCAAATTATATCTTTTTATTTTTTCAACCAGGGTGGTTCGTTTAATTTTAAGAAGCTGGGCGGCCTGGTTTTTAACCCAGTTGGTTTTATCCAGAGCACTGATAATAAGGGCCTTCTCAAACTCACTGACAGCTGTATTAAAGGATATGCCTTCACCCCTCGAATCCTTGCGCTGCACGGTCCCACTGCCCTCGACCCGAATTTTTCCCGGCAGGTCTTCGGGCAAAATTTGCTCGCCTTCATGCAAAACCACCAGTCTTTCGATCAGGTTCTTCAATTCTCTCACGTTACCCGGCCAGGAATAATTCACCAGGATCTTCATGGCGCCGTCGGAAAACTTCGCCGGGGACGCATCCTTTTTATCAGCAAACTGTTCGATGAAATAAGAAACAAGATAGGGGATATCAGATTTTCGTTCTTTTAGGGTGGGCAGCAGTATCGGTATCACATATAATCGGTAAAACAGATCTTCGCGAAAATTTCCTTTTTGAACTTCTTCTTCCAGGTCTCTGTGTGTTGCGGCAATAATCCTGGCGTCGGTTTTAATAGTCTCGTTGCCTCCGACACGCTCAAATTCTCCTTCTTCAAGGACGCGCAATACTTTCACCTGCAGATCCGCGCTCATGTCGCCAATCTCATCTAGAAAAATTGTACCGCCCATGGCGATTTCAAATTTGCCGGCTTTGTCCGCCGTGGCCCCGGTGAACGCCCCGCGCCGGTAACCGAAAAATTCGCTTTCCAGCAAACCTTCCGGTGTAGCGCCACAGTTAATCTGGACAAACGGCTGGTCTCTTCGATCGGAGGCTTTATGAATGGCTCTGGCAATCAAACCTTTTCCAGTGCCCGTCTGCCCGTTCAACATGATGGTGGTATCGCTGTTAGCAACCTTTTCAACAATTCTGAATATTTTCCGCATGGCGGTGCCGTGGCCGATGATGTCCTTGAATATGACCCGGGACTGAGCTTTGATCGGAATGACTTTGTTTTTAAGCTGCAGATTTGAATCTGTCATATGTTTTTCTCCGGATGGTTAAGACCTCGGTCAGCTAGAACCTATATCATTCAGATTAAACTGGTACCCTTCAAAAAGCATGGAATGGTGGAAAGCTGGAATATTGGGACAAAAAGCGGATTTTATCTTGATTTTTATCAGTCGGATAGGTCATATTTGAAATTGACCCGATTCCGATTAGGCCCAGCATTCCAATATTCCATTATTCCAACACCCCATGGCATTTAAATCGGTAAAACCGACTCTTGCACCGATCACGCACATGCGATTTTTCCATGGTGAAAAAGTTTTGACATTTATACTAGTGTGTTCAGTAAGGGACAAAGTCAAGACAAGCATACTAAATATCCACAATTTTTCAATACTTTAACCTAAATTGCCCCATTTTTTACTTGATTTGAAAAAAACACTAAAAATCGCTGTTCGGGATCTGGTTTCGCACGTGCTGCGCTCGGGGGATTTATCATTTGAATTTTTTTCCTCCACCCGCCCGGTGGATGCCATTCGAATTCATCAGAAAATCCAGCAATCACGTCCCAAAACCTACAGCGCCGAGGTTGCAGTCTCCCATCAAATCGAAACCGATTTGTTCAAGTTTACCATCGGCGGTAGAATCGACGGGATCTATCATGAGTCCGATGGCGTCTTGATTGAAGAAATAAAAACCACCACCCGCAGTCTGGATTATTTTAAAGACCATGAGAATCCCATCCACTGGGGTCAGGTAAAAACTTATGCCTATATTTATGCCCTGGATCAGGATCTGAAGGCAATCGACGCGCAGCTGACCTATTTCCAGATGGATACCGGCAAAATCCATAATTTCAAAAAGCACTTTACCCTGACGGAACTAGAGGTCTTTTTCCAGGACCTGATGGCCAACTATCTGAAATGGGCGGAAACAATTGTCCGTTGGGAGCTTTTACGTGATGAATCCATTCGCAAGCTTCAATTCCCTTTTGGCAATTATCGCCCGGGCCAGCGTGAGATGGCGGTCGGTGTTTATCGAGCTATCAAAAACAATAACCAGCAGCTGATCCAGGCTGCAACAGGCATTGGCAAAACCATGGCGGCAATTTTTCCGGCAGTCAAAGCCATGGGTGAGGGCTTGACCACAAAAATTTTTTACCTGACGGCCCGCACCACCGGTCGCTTTGCAGCTGAATATGCCCTGGATGAGTTGCGCAAGGCCCGGCTTGAGCTTAAGTCTTTGACCCTCACCGCCAAGGACAAAACCTGTTTTAAAC
>Ga0265303_10002667_pt1 | contig 11083 bp, 8 predicted proteins | sample Helome_2_FD_192494 | JGI IMG/M metagenome (GOLD analysis project Ga0265303, IMG submission 192494) | Marine sediment microbial communities from subtidal zone of North Sea - Hel_20160317 (Illumina Assembly) | ecosystem: Environmental > Aquatic > Marine > Subtidal zone > Sediment ...
GCAGCAATCTGGTGCGCGCATTGAATCAGCGCGGCGAGCGCGACATCCTCGTCGTCGACGATCTCAATGACGGCACCAAGTTCGCCAATCTGGCCGACTGTGAAATCGCTGACTACGAGGACAAGGATGCGTTCCGGTTGGCGTTGAACCGCCGCGGGCTGCCGGGCGGGATCCGCGCTGTACTGCATCAGGGCGCCTGTACCGACACTACCGAGTGGGACGGTCGCCTGATGCTGGACCAGAATTACACGGTCTCGAGGGAATTGCTGCACGCCTGTCTCGAGCAGCAGGTGCCATTTATCTACGCGTCTTCAGCGTCGGTCTATGGCGCCGGTCCCGGCTTTGGCGAAGACCCGGCCCACGAGCATCCGCTCAACGTCTACGGCTATTCGAAGCTGTTGTTCGACCGTTATGTGCGGCGTCTCGGGTCGCCCGGCAGTCAGGTGCTCGGGCTGCGTTATTTCAACGTTTATGGTCCGCGCGAGGCGCATAAGCAGGCCATGGCCAGCGTGGCCTGGCACTTCCGCGGGCAGCTGCTGACGGACGGAGAAGTGCGTTTGTTCGAAGGCTCGGACGGTTATGGTGACGGTGAGCAGCGGCGGGATTTTATCTATGTGGGCGACATCGCCCGGGTCGTGCTGTATTGCCTCGACCGGCCCGAGCTCTCCGGGATCTTCAATGCGGGAACCGGCCGGGCGCAGAGTTTCAATGACGTGGCGAGAGCCGTTATCGCCTGGCACGGCAGCGGGTCGATCCGCTACATTCCGTTCCCGGACCATCTGCGCGGCCGCTATCAGAGCTTTACCCAGGCCGACGTCAGCGGGCTGCGGGCTGCCGGCTTTGACGCTCCATTCATGAGCGTCGAGGAGGGGGTCGTCGCTTATCTGGACGCGGTCCGGGACGAGGCGGCCGCGGGTGCCTGATCGGGTGCTGGTGGTCGGGCCGGCCTGGGTCGGCGACATGGTCATGAGTCAGAGTCTGCTGATGACGGTGGCGGCGCGCCATCCGGAAATCACCATCGATGTGCTGGCACCGGCCTGGTCGTCGCCGTTGCTGCGGCGTATGTCCCAGGTCCGGGACATTATCGAGATGCCTCTCGGACATGGAGAATTTGGATTCCGCCTGCGCCGCCGGCTCGGCCGTTCGCTCCGCGAACGCGGCTATCGGCAGGCCATAGTATTGCCCCGCTCGCTGAAGTCGGCGCTGGTGCCGTTTTTCGCCGGCGCGTCGAAGCGGACCGGCTTTCGTGGTGAGATGCGTTTCGGCTTGCTCAACGACATCCGGCCGCTGGACACGACGCGGCTGACCCAGACTGTGCAACGCTATGTCGCTCTCGGTCTGCCTGCTGACGTGGCAAAGCCACCGCCCGTGCCCGAACCCCGACTCGATATCGATACCGCGAACCAGCAGCGGCTGCTCGAGGTCCTGGGTCTGGATACGGCTAAACCGATAGTCGCGTTAATGCCCGGCGCCGAATACGGACCCGCCAAGTGCTGGCCGCTGTCCCATTATGGACAGGTGGCAGCGGCGCTGGCCACCGCCGGTTACCAGGTTTGGGTTCTCGGGTCGCAGCAAGATCTGCCGGCGGGCGACACGATCGCCAGGGAATCTGGCGGTGTTGCGCGCAACCTCTGTGGACGCACGCAACTGGTTGATGCAGTGGATCTGCTCGCGCTGGCGTCGTCGGCGGTGACCAACGACTCGGGCCTGATGCATGTCGCCGCCGCAGTGGGCTGCCACGTCATCGCAATCTACGGCTCCTCCACGCCCGATTACACGCCGCCGCTGACCGAGCGCAAGACCGTGCTCTACCGGCGCCTCGAATGCAGTCCCTGTTTTGAACGGACCTGTCCGCTGGGCCATCTGCGATGCCTCAGGGAGATCGGACCGGAGCGGGTGCTCGACGCGTTCTCCGCCCGGGAGACCCACGCCCATGCATGAGCATCCGCTCAGGACGGCGAGGGTCGGGGGGATGGCCTGTGGATGAGGCCCTGCGCGTCCTTGCGTATGGCGCGGTGCTGTGCGACCCGGCGGTGGACTGCGCGTGGACGCCATCGAGTTTTGACCCGGCGAGGTGGAGCGCCGCGGGTGCGGTCGTCGATCAGAGCGAAGCCGGCCGGGGCGCGGTGCTGTTCGTCCGATCGGGAGACCAGGAATGGGCGCTGCGTCATTATCGTCGCGGCGGTCTCGTCGCCCGCATCTCCCATGATCAATTCATCTGGACCGGCCTCGACCGGAGCCGTTCGTTCCGCGAATGGCGTTTGCTGCGCCATCTCTACGAACTCGGGCTGCCGGTACCGGCGCCGGTGGCCGCCGCGTGCTGGCGGCGTGGCGCGTTTTACAGCGCGGACCTGATCACGCGTCGTATCCCCGGCGCGCTGGCGTTGTCGACGCGCCTCGGCGCCGCTCCGCTCGATGCGTCATGCTGGCGCGCGCTGGGCGCGTGTATACGGCGCTTTCATGACGCCGGTCTCTGTCACGCGGACCTGAATGCCGGCAATCTGCTGCTCGATGAGGATGACCGTCCCTGGCTGATCGATTTCGACCGCGGCAGGATCCGACCACCGGGGTCGTGGCGGCAGCGGAATCTGGATCGTCTGCGTCGCTCTCTGCACAAGATCGCTGCGGCCAGACCGGGGCTGCACTTCGCGACCGCCGACTGGACCGCATTGCTTGGCGGTTACGGTCAGATACCGGCGTAGGGATCGGGCTGGTTCGGCTCGAACGGCTTGAAACGCCGATGGATCCACAGATACTGCTCCGGCGCCAGACGGATCCGCTGTTCCAGCCAGCGGTTGATCCGCAGCGTATCGCCTTCGGCATCCGCGCTGGGGAAATCGTCAAGTGCCGGCTCGATCACCAGTCGATAACCCGCGTCATCGGGCAGACGCCGCGAGTAGAATGGCACCACCTGCGCCCCGCTCATCTTTGCCAGCGCGGCGGTCGCGGTATTGGTCGCGGCGGGCACCGAGAAGAAAGGCACCACGGCGCTGTGCCGGCGGCGATGGCTCTGGTCCGGCGCGTACCAGATGGCGTGATTCTGCCTTAGCGCGCGCACCATGCCGCGTATATCCTGTTTCGGGATGGCCTGCTGGGCCGAGCGCTCGCGACCCAGGCGCATCGCCCGCTCGAACAGCGGGTTCTCGTTGCGTCGGTACATGGCGGTTACCGGCGCCTGCATGGTGAGAAAACGTCCGCCCAGGTCCAGCGTGGTGAAATGCCCGGTCAACATGATCACGCCCTTGCCACGCTGTTGGGCGGCGCGCAGATGCTCCAGGCCCTCGATCTCGAACAGCGGTTCGAGACGGACATCGGGCGCCCACCAGCACAGACCCATTTCGATCAGCGTCATCCCCAGCGATTCGAAATGCCGGCGCAACAGCTGGCGTTGCTGCATCGGGTCGAGCTCAGGGAAACACAGCGCGATATTGCGCTCGGCGATCTGCCGTCGTGATGCTGCCAGCCTCAGCGCCAGGCGGCCGACGCCGCGTCCGATCGGCGCCTGCACCCGGTAGGGGAACAGGACTACCAGTCGCAACAGGCCCAGCGCGACCCAGATGCCCCAGTAGCGTGGTGCCAGCAAGCGGTACAGCGGTATCGGGTCGTCACTCAATCGGGATCACCCGCATGGGAACGCGGCGTCCAGGCGCCGTCGTCCGGGAGTTTACCGCAGACCGCGCATGCCTCTGCCGGTGCAGGGCCCTGTGCTAACATCCGCGCCACGCGAGAGGGCCAGCCCATGACGCTCACCGTCCCCGATTTTAACGACGCCTGCGTACTGGTTGCCGGCGACGTGATGCTGGACCGCTACTGGTTTGGTCCCGCAGGGCGCATCTCGCCCGAGGCGCCGGTGCCGGTGGTCAACGTCAACGTGGTGCAGGAGCGCCCGGGCGGCGCCGCCAACGTGGCCGCCAATCTCGCCAGCCTGGGGGTAAATACGCGACTGATCGGCATCACCGGTGACGACGAAGCGGCCAGACGGCTGCAGTCACTGACCGAGGCTCAGGGCATAGAGACCCGGCTGCAGCGCGATCCCGGGTTCAATACCGTGACCAAGCTCCGGGTGCTTAGTCGCAACCAGCAATTGATCCGGCTGGATTTTGATCCGCACCCCGCAAGCCACCGCCCGGCTATCGCCGGGACAGCGTTCGACGAGTTGCTCGATGGCGTGGATGCGGTGGTCCTGTCGGACTATGGTAAAGGCGGTCTGGCGGAGGTCGCCGCGCTGATCCAGCAATGCCGCGATGCACGGGTGCCGGTGCTGGTCGACCCAAAGGGTGGCGACTTTCAGCGTTACCGTGGCGCCAGCGTAATTACGCCTAACCTGGCTGAATTCACCATGGTGGCGGGACCCGGCCACGACGACGAGGACTTTGCCCGTCGTGGTGAATCATTGCGAGCGGCGCTGGACCTGGACCACCTGCTGGTCACCCGCAGCGACCGCGGCATGATCCTGTTTAGCCAGGACGGCGCCGTGGTGGATCTGCCCGCCGAGGCGCGCGAGGTATTCGACGTGACCGGCGCCGGCGACACGGTGATCGCTGTGGCAGCTGCGTCTGTCGCCATCGGTCTGGCCATGGATCAGGCTGCGGCCCTGGCCAATCTTGCCGCCGGGCTGGTCGTGCGCAAGCTGGGTGTGGCCAGCGTGACAGCGTCCGAGTTGCGTCTGGCCCAGCACCAGCGCGGCAAGGGCGGACGCGGCATCCTCGACGAAGCGGCGCTGACGGTCGCGATCGGCCAGGCTCGTGACCGCGGCGAACGGGTGGTCATGACCAACGGTTGTTTCGACCTCATCCATGCCGGCCATGTGGCTTATCTGGAGGAGGCCAAGGCGCTGGGCGACCGGCTGGTGGTGGCGGTTAATGATGATGCGTCCGTGGGCCGGCTAAAAGGCCCGGGACGGCCGCTCAATACACTTGCGGATCGGCTCGCGGTGCTGTCAGGTCTGGCCGCCGTGGACTGGGTCGTTGCTTTCTCCGAGGACACGCCCGAGCGGCTGATCTGCCATCTGCTGCCGGACCTTCTGGTTAAGGGTGGCGATTACCGGCCCGAGGACATCGCCGGCGGTGACTGCGTGTTGCGCAACGGTGGCCAGGTCCGCGTGCTGTCCTACCGCGAGGGCAATTCCACCAGCGCGTTGCTGGCGCGGCTCCGGGATGGCGAAGGCGACGGCCCGTGAGACTGCTGTATCTCGCGTTGTCCTACATCCTCGCGCCCTCGGTTGTTTTTATCCTGCTGTGGAAGGGTCTGACCAATCGCGCTTACTTCGAGCGCTTCGAGGAGCGTTTCGGCTTTGGGCGCAGCTCTACCGATCGTCCCAGTATCTGGATCCATGCGGTGTCGGTCGGCGAGGTGGTCTCGGCGACGCCGATGGTGCACGAGTTCCGCGCCAAGTATCCCGACATGCCGGTGGTGATGACGACCGTAACCCCCACCGGTGGCGAGCGCGTCGCCGCGCTGTTCGGAGATCAGGTCATCCACAGTTATATCCCCTATGACACCCCGGGCGCAGTATCGCGGTTTTTCGATCGCTTCAATCCGCGTCTGGCGATCATCATGGAGACCGAGTTGTGGCCTAACCTGTTTGCCGAATGCGGGGCCCGCGATGTGCCGCTGGTGATGGCCAACGCCCGCATCTCGCCACGCTCGGTCGGTAAGTACAAACGGTTTATCGGTCTGTTCCGCGAGACGCTTGCGTTCGGCATCCTGATCGCCGCACAAAGCCAGCGCGACGCTGCACGCTTCCTCGAGCTGGGTGCGGCGCCCGAACGCACCCACGCCATCGGCAACATCAAGTTCGACTTCGAGCTGCCGGCGGGTATCGCCGAGCGCGGCCGGCAGCTGCGTCGCCAGATCGCCGGCGAGCGGCCGGTATGGATCGCCGCCAGCACCCACGAGGGCGAGGAGACAAAGGTGCTGGCCGCACATCGCCAGATCATGTCCCGGTATCCGGATGCCCTGCTGATCCTGGTGCCGCGGCATCGTGAGCGTTTCGCGGCGGTGGCCGAGCTGGTGGACCGCTCCGGGCTGTCCTTTGTCCGGCGCAGTCAAGCCAGCGCCTGCAGCGCCGAACACAGCGTGTTTCTTGGCGATACGCTGGGCGAACTGTTGATGTTCTACGGCGCCGCGGATGTCGCGTTTGTCGCCGGCAGTCTCGAGCCGATCGGCGGCCATAATCTGCTGGAGCCGGCGGCCATGGGTGTGCCCGTATTGACCGGCCCGCACAACTTCAATGCCGAGGATGTGGCGCTAAAGCTGGTTGAGGGCGGTGCTGCGCGTATCGTCGCCGACGTCGATGACCTGGCGCGGCAGGTGCTGCCGTTTCTCGATCGGCCCGGCTTGAGTGCGGAGTGGGGCGCGCGCGGCCGTCAGATCATCAGCGAGAACCGCGGCGCGCTGAGGCGCCTGCTGGACATGGTCGAGCCGCTGCTCGACGGCTCCTGGGCGGGGCGGGCCGCTACTCCTTGAGCCAGCCGTCGACCTCTGCCAGGTCGTCCTGTCCCAGCGTTCCGGCCGCCTGTTTGAGCAGCAGCGCGTTGACCAGATAGGTATAGCGGCTGCGCGCGTAGTCTCTCTGTGCCTCGAACAGGTTCTGTCGCGAGGCGAGGACATCGACCGTGGTCCGCGTGCCGACTTCAAAGCCCGCCTCGGTAGCGCGCAGCGCGGTCTGGTTGGATTTTACCGACTTGCCCAGCGCCATCACCCGGGAAATCTCTGCGTTGACGCTGAGAAAGGAATCTCTGACCTGACGTTCGGTCTCTCTGGCCACCCGCTCGAGACGCTGCAGCGACGCCTGATGCTGGAATTCGGATTCCTTGACCTGGGACCGCACCAGACCGCCACTAAAGATCGGTACGTTTAGCTGCATGCCGATCACGTCCGTATTGTCGCGGCTGTCGGCGGGGCCCTTGCCGGGGACGATCGTGGCACCTTCCTGCTGCGGCCGGTTCTGCCGGTTGGCGTCGTTGTTGTTGCCGGAGCGGCGGGCGAAGAAATCCAGCGTCGGCAAGTGGCCCGACTTGCGCACGTTGATCTCGTCGCGGGAGATCTCCGCCGCGAGGCGGCTCGCTTCGAGATTGAGATTCTGTTTGAGCGCGGTGCTGACCCAGACCTCCACGTCATCCGGGTTGGGCGAGATCAACGGCGTGTCCGGGCCGGCGTCCGCCAGTTCGGCGAAGTACTCGCCGGTGATCTCGCGCACGAACTCCCTGGCGGTGGCCAGGGTACGCTTGGCCTCGATCACCGCCGCCGACGCGGAGTCGTATGAAGCCTGCGACTCCTGTACATCGGTGATCGCGATCAGACCAACCTCGAAGCGTTTCTCGGCCTGTTCCAGCTGGCGTCCGATGGCTTTCTTGGCCGCTTCGCCGGCGCTCAGGGTGGCGCGTGCCGCGAGCACGTCAAAATAGCGTTGCGCCACCCGTGCCATCAGATCCTGCTCTGCGGCCCGGTATTCGGCCTCCGCCTGAGCCAGCTGTTTGTCCGCCTGTTTGAGTGTCACCCACTGGTCCCAGCGGAACAGGGTCTGGGTCAGGTCGAGCTGCCAGGAGCGGGCCGGGGTCGTGTTTTGCGTGAAATCCGTCGTCACCGTCGTCACCGTGGTCTCGCCTGTGTTCGGATCGGTGAACACCTGGTCGAAGGTGTTGCCTCCGCCCGCGTAGACGTTGCTGACCCGGCCCTGGCCACTGATCTGGGGCAACAGCGCGGACATCGCCTGGGGCTTCGCCTCCAGGGTCGCCATACGGTTGGCCGCCGCTTCCTTGAGGGTGGGGTCGGCAGTGACGGCGATACCATAGATGTCCATCAGGGTGGCCGCGTTCACGGAAGGTGACGCGAGCGACAAGGCTGCAAGCGCCAGGGCGGTGCGCAAACTGTTCATGGGTCCGTTTTCTCCGTCGCAGAGGACGTTTGGCAAGAGATTAGTGTTGTAGTTGACTATATCACCATACCGCTAGCGAGCCAAACACCCGCTGCAATATGGCGCAGATCAGTAACGGGGGATCTTCGGGTCGACCATGACCGACCAGGCATCTATCCCCCCGGAAAGGTTGATGACATGGGAAAACCCGTTTTGTTTCATGTAGATGGCTACCTGGCGGCTGCGGTTTCCATGATGACACATGACCACGATGGACCGCGTCGCATCCAGTTCGTCAGTCCGATCAGGCAACTGACCCATCGGAATGTTCACGGTTGTCGGCAGACAGGCCAAGGCCAATTCCCATGGCTCACGTATATCCAGGACCAGCGGCGCCGACGGTTGAGCCAGCAGACCGTGCAGATCCAGGACTGTTATCTCATCGATCAATCACGATCCTCAAAACACGAAAGCGTCCGGCTCGGGGGCATTGGCAAGGGACGGGATATCGGTCTCGAACACCACCTCGCGAGCGTAGCCTTCGCCGCTGCCACGGGTGACCAGCCAGGCTTCCCTGGCCGGAGGAGATCCGACCACCACGAACAGGCGGCCGCCAGGGGCCAGTCGCTGTTCGAATCGCGGGTCGTAGACCGGCAGCGCACCGCTGACGACAATGACGTCGAAGCTGCGCTCGAATTCAGCCTCCATCGCATCGGCCGTCTCGAGCTTTACGTTGCTGATGTTCAGCGCGGCCAGCCGTTCGCCTGCGGCGGCGGTGCAGGCGGGATCGATGTCGACGCTCATCACAGAACCGGCCAGCCGCGCCAGACAGGCGGTGAGATAGCCCGAGCCGGTCCCGATCTCAAGGACCGCTTCGTTGGCATCGGGCGCCACCGCCTGCAGAATCCGCGCCTGGATCTTCGGCTGCAGCATATGCTGACCGGCGGCGATCGGGATGCCGATGTCGGCATAGGCCAGGCTGCTAAAGGCGGGCGGTACGAACCGCTCGCGGGGCATGTCTGCCATGACCTCGAGGACACGCTGGTCACTGACATCCCATGTCCTCAGCTGCTGGCTGATCATCTGGGCACGGGCGTTGTCGAGATCCATGGCTGGCTCCGCAGGGGCACGGCAGATGGTGGTTTCAGAGGGACGAAGGGTACGGTCTCGGTGTCCGAGTGACAAGGCGCGGAACTCGCATTATGGTGAATAGCACGCCGCTGGTCGCCCCCCTTGGGCTAAGCTTGCTTGATGCATTGCCAAACTGGTCAGCGAGCGTCCCCTGCCAATAGAATCAGGCTTTTCCGCGGGACGCCCTGTCTCGTACCGCCAGCGAGGTATGCATGAGCACCGAAGCAGAGAATCTCTTCCGCCAGACGGCCCGCCTCAGTGAAGAGGTCATCGGCCCCTTCTCGGGTTCGACCAAGGTGTTTGTGACCGGCAGCCGGCCCGACCTGCGGGTGGGCATGCGCGAGGTGAAACAATCAGACACTCCAGCCAGCGGTGGTGGCACTGCGAATCCACCTGTCTCGCTCTATGACACCTCGGGACCCTACACCGATCCCGCCGGGCATATCGAACTTGAGACTGGCCTCGCAGCTTTGCGCAACGGCTGGATCGAGGAGCGCGGCGACACCGAATTGCTGGACGGACGCAGCGCCGACTATGCTCGCGCCCGCCAGCAGGATCCTGCTCTGGACGCGCTGCGGTTCCCGCGTCTGCCGACGCCGCGCCACGCCACGGCTGACAGCAATGTCACGCAGATGCACTACGCCCGGCGCGGTCTGGTGACGCCCGAAATGGAATATGTGGCGCTCAGAGAGAACGCGCGACTGGCCGAGCTGCAGGATGTTTATGCGCAGGCGGGCTTGTTGTCGCGTCACCAGGGACAGGGATTCGGCGCGCGCCTGCCGGATGAGGTGACGCCTGAGTTCGTGCGTAAAGAAGTCGCTGCCGGCCGCGCGATTATCCCGTCGAACGTCAATCATCCGGAACTTGAGCCGATGATCATCGGGCGTAATTTCCGGGTCAAGATCAACGCCAATATCGGCAACTCGGCGGTCACATCTTCTATCGCCGAGGAAGTGGAAAAGATGGTCTGGGCGGTGCGCTGGGGCGCGGACACGATCATGGACCTGTCTACCGGCAAGCATATCCACGAAACCCGCGAGTGGATCATCCGCAATTCACCGGTCCCGATCGGCACCGTGCCGATCTATCAGGCGCTGGAGAAGGTCGGTGGCAAAGCAGAGGATCTCAGCTGGGAGATTTTTCGCGACACTCTGATCGAACAGGCTGAGCAGGGCGTCGATTACTTCACCATCCACGCCGGCGTGCGTCTGCCTTTTGTACCGCTGACCGCGGATCGCATCACCGGTATCGTGTCTCGCGGCGGTTCGATCATGGCCAAGTGGTGCCTGGCCCATCATCAGGAGAGTTTCCTCTACACCCGCTTCGCTGACATCTGCGAGATCATGCGCGCCTACGATGTCGCATTCTCGCTCGGCGACGGCCTGCGTCCGGGCTGTCTCGCGGACGCCAATGACAAGGCCCAATTCGCCGAGCTGGAGACCCTCGGCGAGCTCACGGCGGTAGCCTGGGAGCAAGATGTCCAGGTCATGATCGAGGGGCCGGGCCACGTGCCGATGCAGCTGATCCGGGAGAATATGCGCAAGGAACTGGACGCCTGTTTCGAGGCGCCGTTTTATACGCTCGGCCCCCTGGTCACCGATATCGCGCCGGCCTACGATCACATCACCTCGGCTATCGGCGCGGCGCAGATCGGATGGTACGGCACCGCCATGCTCTGCTATGTGACGCCCAAGGAGCATCTCGGCCTGCCCGATAAGAACGACGTGCGCGACGGGATCGTCACCTATCGCATCGCCGCTCATGCCGCCGATCTGGCCAAGGGCCATCCCTCGGCCCAGATCCGGGACAACGCCTTGTCAAAGGCCCGCTTCGAGTTTCGGTGGGAGGATCAATTCAATCTGAGCCTCGATCCGGAGCGGGCGCGCGAGTACCACGACGCGACCTTGCCCAAGGACGCCCACAAGGTGGCCCATTTCTGCTCCATGTGCGGCCCACAATTTTGTTCGATGAAGATCACCCAGGAGGTGCGGGAGTACGCCCGCGGCCGCGGTATCGTCGAGCTCGACAGCGCCGTGGAGACCGGCATGCAGGAGAAGGCGCTGGAATTCCGCCGCGCCGGCGGCCAGGTGTATA
>Ga0265303_10002668_pt1 | contig 11080 bp, 7 predicted proteins | sample Helome_2_FD_192494 | JGI IMG/M metagenome (GOLD analysis project Ga0265303, IMG submission 192494) | Marine sediment microbial communities from subtidal zone of North Sea - Hel_20160317 (Illumina Assembly) | ecosystem: Environmental > Aquatic > Marine > Subtidal zone > Sediment ...
CTGACGGAGATGCTCGCCGTAGCGTGTCGAGATCGTGATGTAGGGGCTGTCGGGTCAGTCAATGTGCGTGGCTCGAAATCGAACCCGGTCATCCACTTCGCAGGCGGCCGCATGGACTGGGAATCTGGCGTCCCAGAGTCGATACACATGGGCAGTGCCCTCGCAGCCATCGATGCTAGTGAACGGTACGGCGTCGACTACGTCGCTGGCAGCAGCATGCTGCTGAGGCCGCGGGCCCTTGAGGAGATTGGCTTCATCCCTGAGGAATACTTCCTGTACTTCGAGGAGACGGACATGTGTCGGCGGTTGAACGATGCTGGCTGGTCCACGGTGGTAGCACCGAGGTCGGTCGTCTGGCACCACTACCGATCGGGTTCCGGGCTCCCCAAGCCGTATTACATCTACTACTACGTCCGCGGGCGGTTGCTGTTCGCCGACCGATACTCGATCGGCGACGTCGCTTCTCGACGACAGGGCTTGGACACCTTCATCGATGGCTGGCGAAGCCGGGTTGAAACTGAGTGTCCAGGGTGGTTGGACTCGTACGACCGTCTCGTAGCGCTTGCCGTCGATGACGGGATGAACGGAATCACCGGCAGACGCGAGGAGATCAGCTCGTTCCCTGAGGCTGGTGCGGAGGAAGACTGCCGATGAAGTACACCTACGACTTCGACCCACAGGAACCGAACAACACTGCGGCAGCGATCTTCAGGCGTGCTCTCGAAGGGGGGCACCGGGTGCTCGATCTCGGCAGCGGACCTGGGATTGTGTCGTTGGCGCTTGCCCACGACCATGGACGAGATGTCACGTGTCTTGATGCTGATCCTGCAGCTATCGAACATATCGAAGAGGTTGGAGGTGTCCGAGCAGCGATCCGCGACCTCTCCGATCCTTCCTGGTTCGAGGGACTGGACGAGGACCCGTTCGACGTCATCATTCTTGCAGATGTGCTCGAACACCTCGTCGACCCTGCCGTGCTGCTCCGCTCAATCAAAGATGCTCAGGTCCTGTCCGAGTCGGGTCGGCTGGTGGTCTCGTTTCCCAACGCTGCCCACGAGTCGATCATCGACGAGTTGCTCAAAGGGCGGTTCACCTATCAGGAGACCGGCCTGCTGGACTCCACACATCTGCGCTTCTTCACTCTTGACACCATGCGGTGGCTCCTCGAGAGCGAAGGGTTCTCCGTAGAGGCAGTCGACCGGATCCACCGAACACTGGAGCAAACGAGCCTCTATCGCGACGACCCGGCGTTGGCGGCACCCACGCGCTCCGAGTTGAAGCACATCAACCCCGAACTCTCGGTCTACCAGTATGTCTTGACGGTCCTACCCGCGTCCCCCCGCGAGGATCCGGCCAACCATCTCCGTGACGGCATCGTCGACTTCGCGAGCCTGGTCGAGTCAGCAACCAGGAAAGCTGAGGAAGCAGCTGGGCGGGCCAACGAACTCGACGCGGAGCGTGCCGAGCTTGCGGTACGGAACGCCGAGATTGAGGCCAACAACCTTGCACTGCAAGCCGAGAGTGCATCTCTTTCGAGAGCGTTGGAAGAGAGCGAGCTTCGCAATGGGGTCGTCGCGAACAGACTCGATACCGCAGAGAAAGCACTCGACGCTCTGTCGGATGCCGCCGCCGATCTGGAACTGGAGCGTCAGGTGAGGAGCGACGAACAACGGCAGTTCGAGCGGCTCGTCCGCGAGTCCCTCGCGGAGACCAAGGCAGCCAAAGCTCGGGTCTCTGCCGCCACTTCCAAGTCGAAGTCCGAGATCCGCAAGCTGAAGACCGAGAACCGCAAGCTGGAGCGTGAGCTGGGTCATGTGTATCGGTCGAACACCTGGCGGGTCGGCCGATGGTTCTGGCGACTCGGCACCTTGCCGTCGAGGTTGTTTCGCAGATCTGACCAACCAACGTCGAAGCAGAAGGCAACGCCTGCAAAGGTCGATGGCACCAATGGCCCAAGGCCAGAATCCACAGGTGGACCGCAGCGTCTCGACTACGTGCTCACCCGTGACGTGCGTCTCGAGGAGGAGTACGTCAGGGCCGCGGAGAAGCTCAGCTTCGCCGATCCGGCATCATCTCAGAACGTTGTGATGGCTGTGTATACGACAGATTTTGCCGAAGGTCGGGGTGACCTATATGTGGCCGTGGGACTCGGCAGATACCTAGAACGGATCGGCTACGAGGTGATCTATCGCAGCCGCGACGCCTGGTATGACCTCCCTGGGACCTCCATCGTGATCGGGATGCTCGAAACAATCAATCCTGAGCAGCTCGCCAATGACATCGTCAAGATCGGGTGGGTCAGGAATTCGGTCGATGAATGGGCCTCGCATCCGTGGTTGAACTCTTTCGACCACATGATGGCGTCGTCGAAGGACGCGGTTGACCTCGTGCAGGATGGCTACATCGGCGACGTTTCTTTGGTGCCGATCGGAGTGGACCTCGAACTCTTCCGTGACCGGCCAGTCGGGGCGGACCGTCGGGGTGCGGTGTTCACCCAGAATCAGTGGGGGAGAGAGCGCACTGCGTTTCGGTACCTCAGAGTTTCGCCTCCGGAATCACCGGTCACCATCTTTGGGATTCGTCGGGGGCTCTCAGAGGACTTGATTCCGCTCTCGCACGGGAGTGTCTCATTCTTCGAGCTTCCGTCGCTGTACGCCCAGGCCAAGGCAGTGCCTGACGACTTCAACCATGTGACTGCGCCCTTTGGCTGCGTCAACAGCAGGATCTACGAGGCTGCAGCCTCGGGTGCGCTGGTGATGACGAGCCAGGAACACGGCCTTCCCGAGCTGGGCCTCGAAGACATCGTCGTGTACAACAGCCCCGATGAGCTGGCGGACCTCTTGCGCGAAGCTACGGAGACTGACGAGTTTGACGGCCGGCGGCGAAACGTTCACGACGTTGTTGTGCGCGATCACTCGTTTGAGCGCCGTGCGGAACAGGTTGCAGGGATCCTAGAGACCGTGACATCGAACTCAGTTCGATCGGTCAACGAGACGCCTGAGAAGGAATCCCTTGCGTTCTTCCCCGATTACCGCGACAACCCGTATCAGGAGATGCTCTATTCGGCTGTGCGGTCGGAAGGCATCGCTGTCCCGTCCCCTGCGATCGACACGCTCGACTTCGGTCCAATGCTGCGGCTCGGGCAGAGATCCAACCTCGTGTTCCACCTCAACTGGACGGCCCCGATCCTGGCGCCCGCGGGCAGCCCAGCATCGAGGATTAGCCGATACCGCGATTTCGTGGCTGGACTCGATGCCCTGATCGATGCGCAGATACCCATCATTTGGACACTCCACAACTTGATGCCGCACGAGGCCAAGGATTCCCAGATGGAGGCTCGGCTGCGTCACGACATCGCACAACGAGCGACGCTCATCCACATCATGAACCCGAAGACTGTCGAACTCACCACCGGCCTGTATGAACTACCCGCGGACAAGGTTCGCCACATACCTCATCCCTCCTATGTGGGCGTATATCCGAACCTCATCGACCCTTCGCTCGCGCGGTCGCGGCTCGGTATTGCCCGTAGCTCGCTCTCGTTTCTGTTTCTGGGTGGTATCCGCCCCTACAAGGGGCTCGAGCAACTGCTCGATGCCTTCGACGTCCTGTCTCAGCGCAGGCAGGACGTGACCCTCGCTGTCGCGGGTAAGCCCGGTCGGTTCCCAGGCGTAGACGAGCTCGAGGCTCGGTGTCTTGCGAATCCACGGATCGTGTCACGATTCGAGTCCGTTCCGCCAGACCAGATCCAGCTCTGGATGAACGCGGCTGATGTGGTCGTATTGCCCCACGAGCAGTCCCTGAATGCCGGCAGCCTTCACCTTGCGTATGGCTTCGGCCGCCCGGTGGTCGCCAGCAGTGCCGCCGTGCACCCGTCTGAGGCAAATGAGCAGTGCACGATCCTGTTCGACTGGGATCCTCGTGGCGAGAACCTCGTTGAAGCCATGGCACAGGCAGATAGGCTGGCGACCGATCCCGCACAGCAGGCAGCGTTCTCCCTTGGCGAGACGCACGACATGATCGCGGTGGCGGCCGAGTTCAGGTCGATGGTCGATGAGGCCCGTCGCATCGTCGCGACGCGTTCGGCTCATTGACGTCATCAGACCGCTACGGAGCGCACAGAGCCTTGACCGACACCGCGACCTCGGGCGAGTCCGTGACCAGACCCCCAACCGTCCACTCCCCGTCAGACGACCAGAACGATGGCAGGAACATCCCAGGCTTGGCAACGGTCCTGCCATTCACCGCGGCATCCTGATTCTCGATCACTCTTCGATTGACGACCAGGTAGGCGCCCTCACACCCCTCGGGAAGATCGGCGATGACGACGAGCTCATTGTCGGTCCCTGTCGCCTTGATCTCATGCGGCAGCTCGTCGAGTTCTGATGCCACCGCCGTGACGATGGCTTCGTCCAAGGGCGATTGCTCGTACCGTTCCCGTGAACTCCGTTGAACCCATTCCACGATGATGCGATCCGCATCCGCAACGAGATTCGCGGTGTTGCTGTCGATCCATTCGTAGCGAACGGTTCTCAACGCAGCGAAATACGGCGACAGGTGAGGGATCAGCGCCCAGCCGAAAGAGTCGTGGAGAAGCAGAGTGTTGCCTTCGAGAAGTGCCTCTGAGGCTGACTCGCTCGAGAAGATGAAGCCGCCTGCTCCTCGAATCTCGTCGCCTGCAGAGTTCACGATGGGCGGACCCGGTTCTTCGGTCGTGGTCACACCGGGTCGACTGACCTTCACGACGGGTGCAAGATCGTTCCTGTTGATGCCGAGCAGTCCAGCGAGATCGCCCTGGTAGTCAACGGTGCCGTCGAACACGACATCGTCTGGGTCCCAGGTTCCGGGCGCAATCATGGCGATCAGACCTTGGGCTGCAATGGCCGATCCGTAGGCGTTCCAATGGGTGTCCCAACGGTGATAGGGGGGCGGATTGCCGGCCTCGGTCGCCAGCTCAAGAGCTGTAGCGGGATACAGACCGTTCGGAACGGGATTGACATGAGCGTCGATGGCAGTTCGTGACTGCTTCAGACAGTTGTCGGTTCCAATCTCGGCTGCGTTGATCGTCGCCTTGTCGGGAGCGACGAGGACCCAGACCTCCTTGCCGACGCTCTCGGCAACCAGCCCAGCTCGTTCGACCGATGCCGCAAATTCGTCGGCAACGGGTGCGAAGCACAACTGATCGATTGCTGGCGTGAAGTAGAACGCACCGTCGTTGCCGATCGTGACATCGGGATTCGGGGAGTCGCGCAGCGTCCTCACGATTGCTTCGGTATTGACGGCCGTTGCTTGGGGTCTGATTGGCAGTCTGTCGGTGATGGACACTTCGAACTCGTCCCAGTAGTCGCCTGTCCAGAGGTCCGAGCGGTTTGGAGTGGGAAAGGCAGCGGGTGCACGGTTCTCTGTCGTCTGGGGTCGCACCCCGCCGAGATAGAGGAGCCCTGGCAGGGCGAGCATGAACAGAATCGCCAGGCCAGGGAGGGATTTTCGCATGATGCACTGGAGTCTAGGGAGAGCCCGAACATCCGACTTATATGCGACACACGGCCGCGGCGCCGGCCCCGAACCCGCTGCCCGACGATGCCTCCTAGAACTGGAAGTAGATGAAGGGGGAGAAGCTGCCGGCGAGGACGCGGATGAGCGCCAGCGGGAGAAGCACAGCGATGATGCCAATGGCCGCCGCCGTATTGGCACGAGGCGCGAGTCGCCCTATTCGCGGTCCGATGGGGGTGCGAGAGGCAAAGAAGATCATGGAGCCGACAACAACGCCAGCAAAGGCGATTCTGGGAACCGAGAGCGGCTCTCCTCCGCCGCTCGATGGCAACATCGCCCAGAAATAGCTCCAGGCATACGACAGGGATGGCGACCGAAACAACACCCAGCCGATCATCACGAGCACAAGAACGATTGCGCGTCGTACGGCTGCCTCGCTCTTGCTGTTTGCGTCGATGCTGCGCTGGTTCGTGATCCTCTCGATTGACAGCAGCGCGCCGTGGTATGCACCCCACAGGATGAACGTCCAAGCCGCTCCGTGCCACAGGCCCGTGAGGAGGAAGACGATCCATAGGTTTCTGACCGTCTGACCTTCCGTGCCTTTGGAGCCTCCAAGGGGGATGTAGACATAGTCGCGGAACCAGTTCGATAGCGTGATATGCCAGCGTCTCCAGAAGTCTGTCATCGAGTAGGAGGAGTACGGCCGCCGGAAGTTCTCCGGGAACGTGAATCCAAATACAAGCCCGAGCCCGATGGCCATATCGGAGTAGCCAGAGAAGTCGAAGTAGATCTGAATGGTGTACGCCACGAGGCCGACCCATGCCGTTGCTGTTCCGAGAGCGTCGGCTTCCATCCCGAACGATGCGTTCGCAACGATTGCGGCGTTGTCTGCGATCAGCGTCTTTTTCGCAAGCCCCCAAGCGAATCGCTGCATGCCAATGCTGACCTTCTCCCAACTATGCGTTCTCTGGAGGAGCTGGCCCGAGATCTCGTGAAACCGCACAATCGGTCCGGCCACTAGCTGGGGAAAGAGGGACACGTAGAGGGCAAAGTCCATCAGATTGTGGATGCGCGTTGCTCGACCCGTGTAGACGTCGATCGAATACGACATCGACTGGAAGGTGAAGAAGGAGATGCCGATTGGCAGAGCGACGGAATTCCATGCAAGCGGCTCGACCCCGATGGTTTCACCCAGCGCATTGATCTGGTCGACTACGAAGTTGCTGTACTTGAAGTAGCCGAGCATCGACAGGTTCACGGCGATGGACAGGATCAAGCCAGCTCGCGCAAGACGCATGTTGCCGCTGCGTTTTCCACGATCGATGACGGAACCCGCCAAGTAGTCGACCATGGTGCTCACCACAAGCAGCATCACCAAACCACCGCTGCCCCATGCGTAAAAGAAGAGGCTCGCGATCAGGAGGAATGGGTTCCGGAACCGCGTGGGCAGCGAGAAGTAAATGGCCACTGTTACGGGCAGGAACAGGAAGAGGAATCCGGTCGCGGTGAATACCAAGGTGCGTGGCTCGTTCTCGGTGGTGCCCGGAACCTAGTAGTTTCCTGTCCGATTGCAGGCATCGTCCCGCGCTGCTGCGACGAGGTGCGTTCCCGGAACGCGGAAAGGTCAGATCAACGGTGGAAGTCACCACACTGTCGATCCCCGGACCGTGCCTTCTGCATCCGCGGGTGTTCGCTGACGATCGAGGGTTCTTCTTCGAATCGTGGAACAGACGGGTGTTCGATGAGGTCGCCGGCAGTATCGATTTTGTTCAGGACAACCACTCTCGGAGCAATCGGGGAGTGGTGAGGGGCCTTCACTATCAGGTGAAGCATCCGCAGGGCAAGTTGGTGCGAGTGTCGAACGGCTCGATATTCGATGTTGCGGTTGACATCCGGCCAGGGTCCGCCACCTTCGGCGCCTGGGTAGGTGTCGAACTCTCGGGTGACAACAAGCAACAGCTGTGGGTTCCAGAAGGATTCGCTCACGGTTTCGTCGCCCTCGAAGACGATACGGATGTGCTGTACAAGGCGACGGACTACTACTCAGCTCCGGATGACCGTTCCATTGCGTGGAACGATCCAGACATTGGCATCGAGTGGCCAGACCTTGGCCAGGTCTACACAGTCAGCGGCAAGGACGCCGACGCCCCGCTCCTGCGGGACGCCGAGTTGGAAGATCGAGGGGGAGTATGAACAGGTACTTGGTGACGGGCGGTGCTGGGTTCATTGGTTCCAACTTCGTGAGGCTCGTGCTCGAACGCGAGCCGGACGCAACGGTGACCAATCTCGACGCACTGACGTACGCAGGTGTGCCGATGACCGTCGCCGAGTTGGACGAGTCGGATCGCCATACGTTCGTCCATGGCGACATACGTGACGCCAAGCTCGTCGACGCCGTGATGGAGGACGTCGACACGGTTGTGCACTTCGCTGCTGAGAGCCATGTCGACCGTTCGATCCTTGGACCTGCCACCTTCCTCGAGACCAACGTTGTCGGGACCGGTGTGGTTCTCGATGCGGCCTATCGACATGATGTTGCCAGATTTGTTCACGTATCGACGGACGAGGTGTACGGATCGATCGCCGAGGGGTTTGCCCCTGAGGATGCTCCCCTCAAGCCGTCATCCCCCTACTCGTCATCGAAGGCAGGCTCCGATCTGATCACCCTTTCCTACGCGGAGACCTACGACTATCCGGTCATCGTTACCCGCTGCACGAACAACTTCGGACCGTATCAGTTCCCGGAGAAGGTCATCCCGCTGTTCGTCACCAATCTCATCGATGGCCTGACCGTTCCCCTCTACGGCGACGGCCTCAATGAGCGAGATTGGCTGTACGTCGAAGATCACTGCTCTGCAATTCACCTGCTCCTGGACCACGGTGAAGGGGGCGAGGTCTACAACATCGGCGCCGATGCACAGAAGTCCAACATCGTCCTCACGCATGCGATTCTCGACATCATGGGCAAGAATGACTCATCGATCGAATATGTCACGGATCGACTCGGACACGACTTCCGCTACGCCGTTGACTCCTCAAAGATGAGAGATCTTGGATGGAAGCCTCAGCATGCGTTTGAGGACCGTCTCGCTGATACGGTTGCGTGGTACACGGACCGGACGGATTGGTGGCGACCGCTGAAGGGCACACGATGAAGGGGATTGTTCTCGCGGGCGGCGCCGGATCCCGCCTCGACCCGCTCACCAGGGTGGCAAGCAAGCAGCTGCAACCTGTGTACGACAAGCCGATGATCTATTACCCGATTGCGACGCTCATGCAAGCGGGAATCGACGACATCCTCATCATCTCCACACCGAACGACACACCCCGCTTCACGGAGCTTCTCGGTGACGGAAGTCGATTCGGAATCTCGCTTGCGTATCGGGTCCAACCCGAGCCGAACGGCATCGCCGAGGCGTTCGTGATCGGGGATTCGTTCATTGCGGATGAACCAGTTGCGCTCATCCTCGGGGACAACATCTTCTACGGGTTTGACTTCTCTCCGTACGTCGAGGGATTCGAATCGGGTGCCTTGATGTTCGGTTACCCGGTGCGCGACCCGAGGCGCTACGGCGTGGCCGAGGTTGACGAGGATGGAACCGTGCTTTCGCTCGAGGAGAAGCCAGAGAATCCGAAGTCGAACCTCGCTATTCCTGGCTTTTACGTCTACGACGCGACGGTCGCCAAACGCGTGCGTACCCAGCAGCCTTCGGCCCGCGGTGAACTCGAGATCACCGATCTCAACGTCAGCTACCTCAGTGATGGCTCGCTTCGCTGTGTGCGTATGCCGAGGGGAGTGGCGTGGCTCGACTCTGGCACGCACGAGAGTCTGCTGGAGGCCGCGAACTTCATCGCCACCGTCGAGCACCGCCAGGGGTTCAAGATCGCGTGTCTCGAGGAGATCGCGTGGCGGCGCGGCTTTGTTGATACCCAAGGTTTGGCAGGTCTCGTGGATGCGATGCCGAAGTCTGCCTACCGCCTGTACCTCGAGGACATTCTCAAGGATGGCTGACGGCCCCGTCGTCATCACGGGCGCGGGAGGGCAGCTCGGCACAGCGATTGCCACGCTTGCCCCTGCTGCGGTCGCGCTCAGCCGATCTGATCTGGATCTTGCCGATGTCGCCAGCATCGAGGAGGTCTTGCGCGATGTTGGACCTTCCCTCATCATCAACTGCGCCGCATACACAGCCGTTGATGATGCAGAGGAAGAAGAGGAACTGGCAACAGTCGTGAACGGGGAGGCAGTCGGCGCCATGTCCCGCGTCTCGGCCGACCTTGGCGCACGGTTCGTGACCTTCTCCACGGACTACGTCTTCGATGGTCAGGCCGTTGAACCCTACGTCGAGTCTGATCCCACCGATCCGATCAACGCATATGGTCGAAGCAAGCTCGTAGGAGAACGCCTAGCGCTTGCGCAGAATCCCTCGGCTGTCGTTGTGAGGACGTCGTGGGTGGTCTCGGCAACCCATGACAACTTTGTGTCGACGATGCTCAAGCTTGTTTCTCAGGGCAGGGAGCTTTCTGTCGTGAGCGACCAAAAAGGGAATCCGACGATTGCCGTGGACCTCGCACGAGCAGCCCTCAAGATCGGTCTGGGGACGATGTCTGGCATCGTACATGTCACCAACAGCGGCTCGACGACGTGGTTCGACCTTGCGCGCGAGTCGCTTGCCATCGCCCACCTCGACGCCAGCGCGGTGTCGCCGTGCACAACTGCCGACTACCCAACTCCGGCAGTCAGACCAGCCTTTTCGGTTCTGGGATCGGAGCGACGCACGGAATCGGGGATTGGTGAGCTTCCGCCGTGGCAGGAGTCACTCGTCGGAGTCATCGAGGGACAGGCGACAAGACTCGATCTGTAGCGCGCTGTTGCTAGCTCGTTCGTCTACGGAAGCGTGTCCGTTCGGGCTCAGCAGGTCCCTTGGTGTCGGTCGGTGGCCGGTTCGCCGTCGCCTGTGCATCGGCAGCGTCGAAGAACCTGCCCATCCAGTAGGCGGCGATCCTGGCTTCCTCGAGCCTCCACGCGATCACAGGTCCGTCCCACCCGTATCGAGAACGGAACGCCCCCTCGTCCATGTCTCGCCAGTTCTCGACGAGGATTTGGCGATTCTGACGCCACAGCCGCCCCTTGCCCTTGAGGGTGTCTGCGGTTGCGCTGCCGACATGATCGACGAGGGTCGTGTCATCGATGACCACTTCGCGGCCCGTTGCCCATGTCGCAAAGAGAAGGTCAAGGTCCTCACTGCTGGCGATGGGGTAATCGGTCTGCCAACCGCCAAGTCCCCGAACGAAGCCGGTCGCCATGACGTACACAACCGCACTCGGGAGATCGATGAACGGGCGGGCTCGCCTGGTGCTTGCCCCTGGAGCGGTGCGAACCGACGATGCATTTCCGGCCGATGTCACTGCAGGGGCGACGATGCCGACACTCTCGTCGGCAAGGAGTGTCAGCATTCGCTCAGCCCAGCCCGGTGGTAGAACGGTGTCATTGTTCACAAAGGCGACGGCGTCGGCCGTGGCTCTCTCGAGGCCGTGGTTCATGCCGTGGGCGAACCCGAGGTTCTCCGTGAGCACGACGCTGATGTCC
>Ga0265303_10002669_pt1 | contig 11078 bp, 10 predicted proteins | sample Helome_2_FD_192494 | JGI IMG/M metagenome (GOLD analysis project Ga0265303, IMG submission 192494) | Marine sediment microbial communities from subtidal zone of North Sea - Hel_20160317 (Illumina Assembly) | ecosystem: Environmental > Aquatic > Marine > Subtidal zone > Sediment ...
AAGGACAGCGTTTACGCGTTCCCATGCGGGAGGGAAATCGCAGCCTCAATCTCTCGAACTCGGCCGCCGTCGTCGTGTTTGAGGCATGGCGCCAGCTGGGATTCCCGGAAGGCGCCTAGTATCGAGAACTAAAGCGGCCGAGCATCACCTCGGCCTGCTGGCGTAAATGACTGGGAATATCGTCATCTTCCAACAATTCCCGGGCCCTGGCCGGGTCAGTCCGCGCGACATTGTAGATCTGCTGGATCTTCGCCTGCCCTCGCTTGTCAGGGTCGCTAATGCTGGCGATGAGCCTTGTTTGCTCGGCCGAAGGCTCTCGCCACCGTGACGACATACCCACGATTGCGTCATCTCTTAGCGCCCCGGGTGGCTGGCCCATAACCCAGCGCTCGGCGGCTGGTGGGTCGTTTGCATACCATTGCGTGACGACCCGACCGGCAGCCGAACTGCGCGCTTTCTCGTCGCCAATGCTATTCAGCCAGGCGATGGCTTGCACCGGATCTGTTTGGGCCTGCTGGGAGATCACCTGCGCATAGGCTCCATCTCTTGCGTTGCCCGGAGCAAGCTGATCGGCAAGTTGTTTCGCCATCAGGACATCAGACCTCGCGACACCCGCAACCACGGTCGCCTGCAGTTGATCGTAGCCGGGCTGGCCTTCGAACCTCTGCGCGAATGCTTGCGCCTCAGCAGGGGAACGGTTTGTTGCAAGCTGCTCCACTATCTGCCGACGCAGGTTCACTTGGTCGGATTTATCCAGTCGCGGTAACAAGGCCATTGCTGCATCGATATCGCGATGCACCATCCGGAAGGCCGCCCCCTGTATCATTTGTTGTGCCGTTTCCTCGTCCTGGCTCAGAATCCATTCCGTAGCAGCGTCCGGGTCTACTGACATCCAGGCGGACGAGAGGTGCCTGCTAGCCTCGAGTTTTTGCGCACCGTCCGGAACCTGGTCCAGGAAGGCAACGGCCACCGAGGGATCTTTTTGTGCAATATGCTGAACGACGCTGGAGACTAGCCTTGATCGCACCTGTGCGTTCGGCGTCCCGAACGCCTCTGTCAGAGCGCGTTGCGGGTCCGCCTCGGCGATCCGGAAAAGGACCGACAGGGTCATGCCGGGAAATTGACCACTGTCATTCCCGCGCGCCCAGGCAAGCGCGTCATCCGGGTTTGTCTTCGCGAGTTCCGAAGCGATTGCCGTGCCGATCATTTGACGTGTGTCGGCGGTTTGAGCTTGTTCGTAGTACTGCTTAACGGCGTTAATGTCGGTGGCCGCCAATGCGCCAATCGCGGCATATAGTTCGTTGTACGTGCGCTGGTTAAAGCCGTTCACGAGCAAGCGCTCGATTGTCGCCTGGGGGTTCTGACGAGCAATATCGCTGTTGATAATTGCCATGAAATTCTCGCCGTCGGAAGCAACCTTAAACAGGGACGCATTCGCAAGGGCGGCCTGTGGGTCCCGCAGCGAAACATAGTAGGCAAGCCAGGTAACGTATTCTGTCTGTTCAACACCGCGCTCCAGCGAATTGATGAATGCGATCGCGTCTGCAGTCGACTTGTCGGCGAACCGGTAAAGATAGCCCGCACGGGTTGAACGATCCGGACCGATTCCAAGCTCATCCTCTATGTATTGCGTAGTTTCATTGCCCATGTAGCCAAATGAGCGGTACAGGCTCTGCGCAGCCATATTCTGGTGAGCGAGCAATGTCTGCGTCTTCGCCGCAAACAAGGCATCGTCGAGGTCCTTGCGTGCCCAGGCGCGCCATACCGTTCGTTCGATCGAGCGGATTGAACTGTAGTCAGCCGTACGTGCGAGCACTAACGCAGATTGTGGGTCCAGTTCGGCCAGTCTAAAGAAGAGGATTTCGAGAAGGGCGGCGCGCTCGACATCGTCGGCGATTCTGTTTGCTTCGAAGATCAGGTTCTGCACGCCGGCGGAGCCAGACCTGTCGGCAAGCGAGTACAAAGCGGACGAACGGGCGAATTCGGTTGGTAGCGAGAGCAGCTCTTCGATACTCGTGATGCCCACATACTGCTCGACGCGGTGCTTATCGGCAGTCGCCTGCGCCATTACTGGCACGTCAGCGATATCCCGAACAACCTCATCGGGTGAAGGGCTGCTCGGCGGGACGAGCCGGCCGGCGGCAAACATCATCAGACCGCCAAGCAGTAGACCGCCAACAAAGGCGGCGATTGTTCTGGCCATTCTTCAGCTCCTGGGCCGGGCTTTGGTCCAGTGTAGTCGAGCGGAGCGAGCGCGCAAAGACCGCGCGAGCCAGGGCGCCGAGCCAGGCTTTCCGGGCGGCAACTAGCCCGGCTTGATATTGCGGTTCATGCGGAACAGGTTGCCCGGATCGTAAGCCGTCTTGATCTGACGGAGGCGATCGTAGTTTGGACCGAAGTTTCGTGCCTCTCGAGTATCGCCCTCCTGCTCGATATTGCCATAGTAACCGCCGGAGTGATGTTCAAGTGCGGCGTGCCATTGCCGGCACATGGACTTACCTTCCTCATCTTCGGCGGGATCCATCCAGCCAGTGAAGAACACGATCATGGTCTGGGCATTGCGATGCGGAAACGCGGTATCGGTTTCGCCGATATCCGCTACGGCACCGCCGCAGGTATGCGTAAAGATGCCCGCGCGCGGATCGGCGATATAGGCGTCGATCATGTCGTCGACCAGGGCCTGCGTAAACTCGCCGATCATTGCGTTCTTGGCATACGAGCGAATGCCGTGTGCCATCGCCGCATCCTCCTGTGTCTGCATGACTTTGTAGTCCTGTACCATTATCCCGTCCGCCAGTGGCTTTCCAACCCGACGAAGCGCGGCAAGCTCTTTTTCCCCCTGAGACGGGTCGCCGTTGTAGACAACCTCCATCGCGATGACGCTGCCCAGTTCAGGATGTGTGATCATCGCCGGTCCCGTATACATCTCACGCGACAAGCGACCCTGCCACTCGGCATAAAACTCAAGAACGTCACGCGCCTGATCGATTGGCCACACGATCATCCCGGACAGTACGTTGCGATCGAATTCGTGTAGCTGGAAGTCAAACTGAGTCACGGCACCAAAGTTGCCACCGCCACCGCGAATGGCCCAGAACAGGTCGGGCTCATTGTCAGCGCTGACCTTGCGGATTTGTCCGTCGGCGGTAATGACCTCCGCGCCAACCAGATTATCGATGGTTAGCCCATACTTGCGATTAAGGCGTCCGAAGCCGCCTCCTGTTGTGTACCCACCAACACCGGTATGTGAAACGACACCAGCAGTTGTGACCAGGCCTTGCGCCAGGGCGGCGTCGTCAAGATGCCCAAGCAATGCGCCGCCGCCACAAAAGGCGAGTTTCGAATCAGTATCGATTTCGACGTTGCGCATGGCGGAGAGATCGATCATGAGCCCGTCATCACAAACGGACTTGCCGGGCCAGCTATGGCCGCCGCCACGGACCGCGGTAAGCAGGCCGTGCTCCCGAGCGAACGTAACGGCATGCGCGACATCCTCGCTAGACAAGCAGCGCGCAATAACTGCGGGTCGTTTATCGTGCATGCCGTTCCAAATTTTGCGAGCGCCATCGTAATCGGCGTGCTCCGGCAGCATCACTGGCCCGGTTATGGCCTCACCAAGCTCACGAACCATGGATTTCGTGAGCTCAATTTCCGCCCCGTCGAGCGATACAGCCCGAAGGCTTGTTTCGGCATCCGTAGCGACCGTTGCTTTCTCGCCGCAAGCGGTCAGTACCGGAAATGTGGCCGCAACACTGGCAGCAACGGTGGTCTTGCAGAAATTACGTCTGTCCATACTCGAGCGCTCCTTATCATTCTTGTTTTTGTATGCTTATAAGAATAGTCGCTGACACGGCTTGCGCTACCCGGACTGACGGTATTTAGTGTGGTTCGGACTCCGGCTTGAGCTCTCGGCCCATGAGTGCCTCGACCGCCTCGCGCGGAACTGCACCTTCGTAGAGAATCCGATAGACCTGATTTGTGATCGGCATTTCGATGCCCAGCTTTTCAGCAACGTCATGCACCGCTTTGGCCGCCTTGACGCCCTCGACAACCTGCTGAATTTCTTCCTGCGCTTCTTCGACCGTCTTACCGGCAGCGAGCGCGAGGCCCATGCGCCGATTTCGCGAGAGGTTGTCGGTGCACGTCAGGACGAGGTCGCCCATTCCAGCAAGCCCCATGAAGGTCTCTTTCTTTGCTCCGAGCGCCACACCAAGGCGCATCAATTCGACAAGGCCGCGATTGATAAGCGCGATACGCGTATTAGCACCGAAGCCAAGGCCGTCGGACATGCCGGCACCAATCGCCAGCGCGTTCTTGACGGCGCCGCCAACCTCCACACCGACGATGTCATCGGAGGTGTATGCCCTGAAGTTACCGCTGGAAATGGCAACGGCTAGCGCTTGCGCAAAATCATTATCGTTGGACGCGATGGTCATTGCGCTCGGCAGGCCCTCGCCCACCTCCTTCGCAAACGTCGGGCCCGACAGCACGGCGACCGGGAAGTCCGGCCCCAGTACTTCCGCCGCAACCTGGTGCGGCAGCTTGCCGGTGCTCAGCTCAAACCCCTTGGTTGCCCAACACACGCGCGAGTCTTCGCGCAGCATGGGCTTGATCTTCGTCAGCGTGTCCCGCAGGCCGTGACTTGGTACCGCAACCAGTATGTCGCGCACACCGGCAAGGCACTCGCTGAGGTCGGGGTAAACCTTGAGGTTCGGTGGAAACGGCACATCCGGCAGATATCGCTTGTTCTCCCGGTCCCCAGTCATTGCCTCGAGCAGGTCGAGCTCGACAACGCCACCGAGGTGAACGTCGCAGCCAACGCGCGCAAACTGCAGCGCCAGCGCGGTTCCCCAGGAACCGGCGCCAACGACAGCAATCGTTTTGGGAGCTGAGTCGCTAATTAGTGTTTCTCCGCCTGCACGGCTTCAGCCTGTGATGCCTCGGCTTGCTGCTTTGACTGCATGTACAGCGCATCGAAGTTGATTGGCTGCAGAACAAACTCGGGGAAGCCGCCCTTCTGAATCATCGTCGAAATAGACTCGCGCGCGTACGGGAACAGAATGTTCGGGCAGAAGCTGCCGGCGATGGCCGAAAGTTCTTCGCCTTCGTAGCCCGCGATTTCAAACAGACCCGCCTGTTGGACCTCGATAAGGAACAGGGTGTTTTCCTCTTCCTTTGCCTCGATCGTAATCGTCAGTACGACTTCGTGGAGATTGCCGTCAACAGCATTGTGCGCGCTGCGCAGATTGAGGTTGGTCTGCGGCTTCCATTCGCCCTGCTTGAACACCGACGGTGATTGCGGCGATTCGAACGAGAAGTCTTTCAAGTAAATCTTGCTAATGGCCAGTTGTTTCTCAACGGCCTGTTCCTGCTCTGCCATGATGGTTCCTGTTCTTCTCAAATCCAGACTCGCTTGTGCGAGTCTATAAATAATAGTGCAAGTCGCGCCTAGCTGCGTTTCTTGCCCTTACCTTTGCCTTTACCTGACTTGCTCTTGGTCTTCTTGCCGGTTACGACCGGGAGGCCGGCCTGTGACCAGCCGGACATCCCGCCCTTCAGTCCGTAGACGCTTTCGAAGCCTTTCTGACGCAACAGGTTGACCGAACGTGTGGAGGAAATACCGTTGTCGCAGACGGCAACGATTGGCGTGTCCTGTGCAAGCGATGATGCTTTTGCGTCGAGCTCGTCATGCGGGATGCTGCGCGCGGAAACGATGTGACCGCGGCCAAACGCGTCGGCGCCGCGCAGGTCGACCACAACAGCTCCGTTGTTGATCAGTTTGACGGCGTCAGTGGCCTCAATGTTGATCGTCCCGCTGGCCTTGCGGCGCAACTCGAAGAAGATGGCAACAAAAAAGCTCACCATCAATGCGGTCACCAGCAACGTGTGGTCGCCCGCGAATTTCAGAATATTGTCCATGAATCAATAGTTTCGGCGCGGAGGGTGCGCCTCGAAGATGCCAAAAGGCGGGATTATACCCGTTTGGGCGAGAGGGAATAGTCTCGAAACGCTACACTCTGCGCCAATGCTGTCCAGAACCCTTACAACCCTTTTGCTGCTTGGGCTTGCGGCCGTTGCTGTCGGCCAGGATTCGAGCGGCAAAGTTGCAAAAGTGAAGGAACAGGAGCTCGAAGAGGTTCGCGAGCGCATATCTGAGCTCAAGAAGAGCATGGATGCCGCGGCACAGGACCGGGACCGGCTCACCGGCGAGCTCCAGGAGCTCGATATCGCAATTTCCGAGCAGCGTATGCGCATTGCAGAGATTGAGCGCGAGCAGAAATACACGGCCAACAAGAAACAAGAGCTCGACCAGGAACTCGCCAAGCGTGAGCAGCACCTCGACGAGGAATCACGAGCCCTGGCGGCACAGGTGCGAACGGCTTACATGAGCGGCAGCCAGGAGAAGGTCAAGCTGCTCCTGAACCAGCGCGACCCGGCCACGCTCGGACGGCTCATGGCCTACTACCGTTACCTCAACGACTACCGCGCGGAAAACATTGAAGCTGTCATTGCACAGATACAGGAGCTGGACGCGCTTCGCGCCCAGATTGCGGCCGAGGAGGCGCGACTATCAACGTTAGCTCGCGCGCGTTATGACGAACTCGGCCAGCTGAATGCGTCCCAGGATAGCCGCAAGGAATTGCTTGTGTCGCTGCGCCGGAAAATCGCTAACGAGGGCGAAGAGGTCAGTCGCCTGGCCGCACAGGAAAAAGACCTGACCCGCCTCATTGCTGAGCTCACGAGCATCTTGTCGGACTATCCGATCTCCTCCGAGCGACCGTTCAGTGAACACAAGGGAAGCCTGACCTGGCCGGTCGCCGGGACCTTGCGCCACGACTTTGGTCAGCCGCGAGTGGGCGGCAACATCAAGTGGAATGGCGTTGTCCTCGCCGCACCGCGAGGCCGCGAAGTGCGAGTGGTTTATCATGGCCGAGTTGCGTTTGCGGATTGGTTGGCGGGTTTGGGCCTGCTCGTTATCGTCGATCACGGCGAAGGCTACATGACGCTTTACGGATACAACGAGACCATTCTCAAAGACACGGGTGACTGGGTCGCGCCCGGCGATGTCATCGCAACCGTGGGCGACAGCGGCGGCCAGCCGCAGGCGGGGCTGTACTTTGAGTTGCGTCGAGGCACGAAGCCGGAAAACCCGCGACGCTGGGTGACGAAGCAGCCGGGGCGGGACAGGTAGCCGAACCCATAGCTGCTGGCGTTCGCGACATAATACTGTTCCTTAGGTTCTCGTTGTTGACCGCGTGGAAGCATTACCGCGCGTTGCTGTGCTAAGGTCGACGATCGGTTTTCTGGAAGCTCGTATGTCGTTGAAAGTTCGTGCGGTTTTGGTGGTTGTGATCGGGACGGTGATGGGCCTGAGCTTGTCCGTCGGCGGCGGTCTGATCGGCAACGGCGGCACACCCGACAAGGAAGAGTTGTCCTGGCAACAGGCACGCCTGTTTGCGGAGGTGCTGGAACGCGTCAAGCGCGATTACGTCGAGCCCCTTGATGATGCCGAGCTTCTCGAAAGTGCCATTCGCGGCATGGTCAGCGATCTTGATGCGCACTCGCAATATCTCGATGCGGCTGAGTATCGCGATATCCGCATAAGCACAACCGGCAGCTATACGGGCGTTGGCATCGAGGTGGACGAGGTTGGCGGCAACGTCATGGTTGTGACGCCAATAGCCGGCTCGCCTGCTGCCCGATCCGGAATTCGTAGCGGTGACCAGATTATTTCGGTCGATAGCGTTCCCATTGAGCCGCACAATCTCCAGGAAGCTATTTCACGGCTGCGTGGCCATGCAGGCTCGACGGTCACGGTCACCGTCCTGCGCGATACTGATGTTGTCGAACACGAGATGCGTCGCCAGATCATTCGGATGGCGAGCGTACACAAGGAATTTCTCGCGCCATCTATCGGCTACATTCGCGTCAGCCAGTTCAGCGAGAACACGGCGCGTGAGCTCAGTCGTGCCGTTGATGACCTGCAGGAGGCGAACAATGGGATGTTGCAGGGCGTCGTTCTTGACCTGCGGAACAACCCTGGCGGTGTGCTGGATTCGGCCGTCGATGTCTCAGACCTGTTTCTCGATGCCGGCGTTATCGTAACCGCGGACGGCCGTACGGTTGATTCACGCTTCACGCGGTCAGCACATCGAGGTGACATACTTGACGGTGCCGCGATGGTTGTCGTCGTGAACAAAGGCTCGGCGTCGGCCTCGGAAATTGTTGCGGGCGCATTGCAGGATCACAACCGCGCGCTGATTGTTGGCACCGAGACGTTTGGCAAAGGCCTCGTCCAGACCGTAGTGCCGCTTTCGAAAGGGCGTGCAATCAAACTGACCACGTCGCGTTACTACACGCCCTCGGGTGATTCGATTCATGACGTTGGCATAACGCCGGATGTGTTCGTCGAGGACACGCCGGGATTTCCGGACCTGAGCTTGTCCGGCCTGCTCGATCGTGAGTCCGACATGCAACTGGCTGAGGCTATTGACTACCTCAATGCTCGCCCGGTCATGCACAGCAACGCCCAATAGCGTGTTTCGTCCCGGCCTGCTGGCGACCCTGGTGTTGTTGTATGCGGGTGCGTCGATGGCCGACACGCCTCGTGTCGCAATTATCATTGATGACCTTGGCTATCACCTCACCAATGGCAAGCGGGCGATCGAATTGCCTGGTGCCGTTACCTTCTCTTTCCTCCCCGGCGCGCCGCGGGCCCGCTTTTTGGCGGAGCGCGCCCACGAATATGGCAAGGAGGTGCTGTTGCATCTGCCACTGCAGGCACATGCCAGCGAGGGAGACGCCGAGCCATCGGAGATCGACATCGACATGAGCCGGGAACGACTGGGCGATGTGTTCAATGACGCCCTGGAGTCGGTGCCGCATGTGACCGGCATCAATAGTCATCGCGGCTCCCTGATGACGCGTCACCCCGGGCACATGCGGTGGTTGATGGAGGAGATCAGCGATCACGAGGATCTGTTCTTCGTCGACAGCTACACACACCATGAAAGCGTCGCGTTGCAAATAGCCCGGGAGGAAGGCGTCGATGCCATGAAACGCGATGTTTTCCTCGACCCCGATCGGTCGCCAGATACGGTGGCGCGGGAGTTCGAGCGCATGAAGACGCTGGCGAGAAAGCGCGGGCGCGTCGTGGCCATTGGTCACCCGTACCCCGCGACACTCGAGCTGCTCGAACGTGAGCTGCCGCGCTTGCTTGAAGAGGGCTTCGAACTCGTTAGTGCGAGCGAGCTTATCCGATGAGTTTCTACGAGAACCGGATCGTCCCACGGATGATTACTATGGCCTGCAGCAGCAAGCCGACCCGCAAGCAGCGTGAGAAAATAGTGCCGCGCGCCTATGGCGACGTTCTCGAGATTGGCTTCGGGTCCGGTCTGAATCTCCCGTTCTACGACCGGGACAAGGTTCGCAAGGTATTCGGCCTCGAGCCATCGGCAGGCATGCGGCGCTTGGCGGCAGACAGTGTTGCGACGTCTGGTCTTGACGTAGAGCTGATCGATGCGCCCGGTGAGGAAATTCCGCTCGATGATAATTCTGTCGATTCGGCGCTGATAACCTATACCTTGTGCACTATTCCGGATGCGGTTGCCGCCCTGCAGGATGTGCGTCGGGCTTTGAAACCAGGCGGCCAGTTGCTCTTTTGTGAGCATGGCAAGGCGCCGGATGAAGATGTACACAAGTGGCAGAATCGACTGAATCGCGGCTGGCGGTTCATCGCGAGCGGCTGCAACATGAACAGGGACATTCCGGCGCTGCTTGACAAGGGCGGCTTCGAAATAGTCGACGACAATCGCATGTACATACCCGGACTCAGGGCGCTCAGTTACAATTATTGGGGCGCGGCGCGTTGAACCACCCCGCTATTAGGCCCTCTAAGTGAACATGATAAACAGGCAACGAATGCACAATAGAATCCAGGCGCTCCTGCTCTTGATGGGTTCGGCGCTGTCCGTAACAGCCGCCGCTGGCGACGTGGATCTGCAGTCGATTTTTCCGGCCGACGCGAATGCGGTGCTTATAGCCGAGGCTGACGAAGTGGCCTGTACGCAGCAATACGACCCAGTGTGCGGCACCGATGGCCAAACCTACAGCAATGACTGTGTTGCGCGTGTTGCGGGCGCTGAAGTCGGGAGCAAAGGGCGCTGTCCTGAAGACGCTGAGTCGGGCTGCCCGGAGACGTTCGACCCGGTATGCGGCGTAGACCGCAACACCTACATCAACGAGTGTTTCGCTGCCAAGTCTGGCGTCGAGCTCGCCGGGCTTGGGGCGTGTACGGCGAATGGGTGCCCAAGCGTGTATGAGCCCGTGTGTGGCATGAACGGGCGCACATTCATCAACCGCTGTGAAGCGGCTGCCGAGCGCATTCTTGTCCAGCGCAAGGGAACCTGCGACTTCGAGAATTGCCCGAAAGTGTATGCGCCGGTTTGTGGGGATGATGACCAGAGTTACGACAATGCATGCTTTGCTGATGCGGCCGAAGTGGGCTCCTTCACAGAAGGCGCATGCAATTCTCGACCTTGCCCGGTTCTGTTCGTGCCGGTTTGCGGCTCTGACGGCATGACCTACAGCAATGCGTGCCACGCCGAACGGCGCGGAGTTCGCGTTGAGTATGCCGGGATCTGCGAGAACCTGGGCCGCAACTGCCCCGATGAATACGCGCCGGTGTGCGGCATGGACGGCGTTACCTACGATAACGAATGTCAGCTCGAGAACGCGAGCGTGACAAAGGCCTACGCAGGGGCGTGTATCGGCGGTTGATTTACCAGGCTGGGCGTAACCGTCCTTTCTCGCCTCTCGTGTAAGGCAACCAGACCAGTCCGGTTATCGCGACATTGATGTCGGTGCTCTTTGCGCGCACGACAATCTCATCGAGCTCTTCGGACTGAGCGTCAAACGATGTGTCGAGGTCGGCGACCTCCTTCTCGAGTTGCTTGTTCAGTTCAGCCATGTCGGCTTTGACCTTCATCGCAGTCTGCCTGGCGCGCTCGACGTCGGCGGCCTCCTTGCGCGCCGAACCGGCCGTCTTGATGGCTGATCCCATCTTCGTCGCCGTACTG
>Ga0265303_10002670_pt1 | contig 11077 bp, 11 predicted proteins | sample Helome_2_FD_192494 | JGI IMG/M metagenome (GOLD analysis project Ga0265303, IMG submission 192494) | Marine sediment microbial communities from subtidal zone of North Sea - Hel_20160317 (Illumina Assembly) | ecosystem: Environmental > Aquatic > Marine > Subtidal zone > Sediment ...
CTGGAGGACTATTTTCAACAGTCCGAACAACTGGACACTCGGCTGTGGCTGGCCGCTAGTGAAGAGCGTGCCTGCGGCATGTTATTGCAGCGTTTGCCGGGTAAGAATGTCAAGGATGATGACTGGCAGCACGACGTCTGTCTGGGCGAAACAATATCAGCTGACGAGTTGCTGCAACTCTCCACACGTGAACTGTTACGTCGCCTGTATCACGAACAGGATGTAAGGTTATTCGATGCGGAACCGGTCAGCTTCCGCTGTTCCTGTTCCAGGGAACGTATCGAAACCACGTTACGCGGTCTTGGCTATGCAGAGATGCAGAGTATTCTGGAAGAGCAGGGCAGTGTCAGCGTGAATTGCGAGTTCTGCGCTCACGGTTATGAATTTGACCGGGTTGACGTGGAGCGTTTGTTTGCAGCTGCGCATCAACCGGACGTTCCGCAGACGCGGCATTAGCTCCAGTACTCCTTCAATATCATGTTGAAGGAGTAATCTAGTACTCCTTCAATATCATGTTGAAGGAGTACTAGATTTCCAACTGGACCTGAACCGCCTTGCTGCCCTGCAAACGGAACCCGCGCATTTCCAGTACGCCCCGCGTATTCAGCGATACGATAATGTACAGTGCTTCCGGATAACCGGCCTGCTGCAGGTCCGTGTCAGAGGGGTGTGCCGGACTGTGCGGGTGCGAGTGATAGATGCCGAACAGGTCTTCCCCCTGTTCGCGCATCCTGCGCATTGCATCGATCTGGCGACCGGGATCCATGGCAAACAGTTGTTGCGGCTGGTCCGATACATTGGGTATCGGTATACAACGCTGTGGCTGACCCTCTTTGGCTGTAATCAGGCCACAGATTTCCGTATCGGGGGACGACTGGGCCTGGTGCAGAATCCGGTTAACAAGCTGACGTGGCAGGATGATGCTTTCCATGGTCTACAGGTAATTCAATGACCGCACACCGGGCAGTGCGGATCCCTGGTGAGTTTTATGCTGCGCCACTCGAGGTGCAGGCCGTCAAACACCAGCAAGCGCCCGCACAATGATTCGCCGATATTGAGCAGCACCTTGATCGCCTCCAGTGCCTGCAGGCTGCCAATCACGCCAACTACCGGTGCGAGTACACCATTCTCGCTACAGGTCTGGTCGGGTTCGGCGCCTTCGCTGTACAGGCAGCGGTAGCAGGGACTGTCGGCCTGTTTTGGAAGAAAAACGGATAGCTGGCCTTCCATGCGGATTGCGGCTCCGGATACCAATGCCGTTCCGGTGTTCACGCAGGCTGAATTGATCGCAAACCGGGTCGCGAAGTTATCGCTTGCATCGACAACCAGGTCAGCCTTTGCGACCAGGCTAGCAAGCGTTGTTCCGTCGATTAGGATATTTAACGGCGTGATCTGAACATCAGGATTCAGGTCTGCCAGCGTATCCCTGGCGGAGTCGACTTTTGGACGTCCGATATCATTACTGCGGTGCAGGATCTGGCGCTGTAGATTGGACAGGTCCACCTCATCATTGTCCGCGATGGTGATCTGCCCGACACCGGCGCTGGCCAGGTACATGGCGACCGGGGAACCCAGTCCACCGGCACCGATGATCAGTACATGTGAATCCAGTAATTTTTGTTGGCCTTCGGTATCAAGCTGCGGCAGCATGATTTGCCGGCTGTAGCGAAGCAGTTGTTCATCATCCATGAGCGGACGATACCGGCCGCAGCGCTAAAAAAACAGACAGGAGTTAGAGGTATTTACGCCAGTGATGCGGCCGTTCATCGCGACAGCCATGAGAATGGCACTGGTAGCATCGCATGAAGATCTCGCGTGTACTCTTATCCTGGCCTATGGGCAGACCCAATGCCTGTAATTCGTTCTCTTCGGTGTAGTAGTAGAGCGCACGTTTCAGTTTTGCCAGCAGGCTATTGTCCAGGTGATAGCCCAGCTCGGATAAAAGCTCTTCAATAATGTTCAGGGAGATAAGGCTGAGGTCGTAACTGATGTGGATCGAGTTGTGTGAGTGTTCAGGTATCGATACACGAATAATTCCATCGATATCGGCGAGCACCAGCATGGCGCTGAGCGCCTGCTGCGGATCCGGGTGCGGATCGCTAAACCCTATTTCCCGGTATTTGACAGGGTCAGGGGGAGCTTGATCCATGCGCAAATCCTATAGGATTTGCAGGGGTAAAGCGAGTGCGTTAGCAGGCCGGTTTTCGCGCATAACTGACGCGTTCAAGTCCGGCCAGGTCCCGCACCGTTTTTATTTCTATAAAATCATTTGAATTTAACAAGTTGTGAATGGATTTGGACTGCTCAGCAGCGTGTTCGAGGAGTATCAGGCCGCCTGTTTTCAGTATCCGGGAGGCTTCTGTAACCAGCACTCTGATGTCGTCCAGTCCGTCTGTCCCGGCGGCAAGTGCGGAGACCGGTTCGAAACGCACATCACCCTGTTGAAGGTGCGGGTCCCGGTCTGCTACGTAGGGAGGATTGGACACGATTGCGTCGAACGACTCATCGGCCAGTGCATCGCACCAGCTGGCGTTGACAAATGAAATATTTTTAACGCCAATGCGTTTGGCATTACGCTGTGCGACACGCGTACAGCTTAAGGAACGGTCCAGTGCACAGAGTGTCCACGGCTTTCTTTCCTGTGCCAGTGCCAGTGCAATTGCGCCGCTACCGGTGCCGAGGTCAGCAACCTGCAGGTTATCATGTGCGGGTAACAGCACCAGCGCCCGCTCCACCAGCAATTCCGTTTCGGGGCGAGGGATCAGGGTGTCTGCCGTGATTTCAAGATCCAGTGACCAGAATTCACGATGTCCGGTCAGGTAGGCTACCGGCCAGCCTTGTGCGCGTCGTGCAACAAGGTCACCGAAGCGTAGAGCCTGTTCTTCGCTGAGTTCCGCTTCTGGCCAGGCGTGCAGGTAAGCGCGTGGCTTGTCGAGTGTGTGCGCCAGCAAAACTTCGGCATCCAGACGTGCCTGGTCGCAGTTTTCCAGATTGACAACGGCAAGGCAGAGAGCCTCTTTTATACAACTTTTCGTCAATTGACTGATGCTTCTCCAGGAGCGACTGCTGTGGCAATTTCTAATCTCCGGCGCTGAGCTCTGCCAGGCGGTCTGCCTGGTCTTCGCTTAGCAGCGGATCAATGACGGGCTCCAGGTTGCCCTGCATGATTTCTTCGAGTTTGTAGAGCGTCAGATTGATACGGTGGTCGGTCATGCGCCCCTGCGGGAAATTATAGGTTCGAATGCGCTCTGAACGGTCGCCGCTGCCGACCAGGTTGCGGCGTGTTTCGGTTTCCTCGCTCTGGCGTTTTTCGTCTTTCTCGGCCTGGATACGCGCCGCCAGCAGCGACATGGCACGCGCCCGGTTTTTATGCTGCGAGCGCTCATCCTGGCATTCGACAACGATACCGGTTGGCGAATGTGTTATACGGACTGCAGAATCGGTTTTGTTTACATGCTGCCCGCCGGCACCGGAGGCACGGTAGGTATCTATTTTAAGGTCTGCGGGATTTATATCGACTGCATCCTGCTGCTCGGCTTCCGGTAATACCGCGACGGTCGCAGCGGAGGTGTGAATACGCCCCTGTGACTCGGTTTCAGGAACCCGCTGTACACGGTGTGCCCCGGACTCGAATTTTAGCCGGGCATAGACGTCCTGGCCGCTGATACGCGCGATGATTTCCTTGTAACCGCCATGTTCGCCACCGCTTTCACTGAGGATTTCGACATTCCAGCGCTGGTTCTCTGCGAAGCGGGAGTACATGCGGAACAGATCACCTGCAAAAATAGCGGCTTCATCGCCGCCGGTACCGGCACGGATTTCCAGGTAGACATTCTTGTTGTCGTTCGGGTCCTTTGGCAGCAGGTGAGTCTGGAGCTCCAGTTCCAGGCGCTCCCGGCGTGCGCTGGTTTCAGCCAGTTCCTCGCCGGCCATTGCTCGCAGCTCGGGGTCCGGATCCTGCAGCATTTCCTGTGCAGCACGTTCCGCTTCGAGTGTTTGCTGCAATGTCTCAAAACAGCCGACCACCGGATTGATCTGCGAGTACTCGACTGACAATTCACGGAAACGCTGATTATCGGCAATAACATCAGGGTCAGCCAGCAAAGCGCTGACCTCCTGGGCGCGTTCCACGACTGTTTCAAGCTTCCTTTCCAGCGAGGGGTTCACTTCAATCCTTACCAAGGTCGAATAGTTTGAGGGCAGCCTGCAGCAATACGCTATCCCCGCTTTCCGCGGCCTGCCGGATACGCACACTGGGACCGTGAGCCAGTTTGTTGGTCAGTGTCCGGGCGAGGAAATCCATGGCTTGCTGCGGATCCTTGCCATTAACCAGCATCTGCAGGGCCTTATCCAGCACTTCATCGCGCTGTTGTTCAGCCAGCAGTCGGTAATTGCGGATCGAAGCGACGGCATTCTGGCCACGCAGCCATGCCATGAAGCGGTCTGCCTGCACGTCGATAATATCTTCGGCCTGAAGCGCTGCCTGTTGCCTGGACTTGAGGTTTTCCTGGATAACTTCCTGCAAGTCATCGACAGTATACAGGTAGATGTCTTCGAGTTCGGCGACCGCTGCATCAATATCGCGTGGTACCGCGATATCCACCATGAATACCGGTCGGTGTTTACGTCCCTTGAGTGCGGTTTCCACCATTGCCTTGTCGAGTATTGGTGTGTTGCTAGAGGTCGCGGTAATGACAATATCGGCTTCTGCAAGATGCGCCGGTATTTCATCAAGACCAATACCATAGCCACCGAAATTTGCCGCCAGATTGTGAGCGTTTTCCGGAGTGCGGTTGGCGATTGTCAGCCGCCCCAGGTGCTGGTCATGCAGGTGGCGGGCGGATAGTTCAATCGTTTCTCCGGCGCCGATCAGCAATGCCGTGTGCTGGTTGAAATCGCTGAAAATCTGACGCGCCAGGCTGACTGCGGCGAATGCCACCGATACCGGACTTTCGCCAATAGCCGTATCGGTACGGATTTGCTTGGCCACCGAGAAGGTATGCTGAAACAACCGGCCAAGCGTGACGTCCAGGGTGCCGGCATCGCTTGCGGTCTGCCAGGCGTCCTTCATCTGGCCGAGGATCTGTGGTTCACCCAGAACCATCGAATCCAGACCACCGGCCACGCGCAGCAGATGGCGCACTGCGGCATCATTTGGAAAACTGTAGATGTGAGGACGGATGATTTCGGGATCGAGTCGATGGAAATGTGCCAGCCATTCTGTAAGCGTGTCAGTCTGGTTATCCTGCAGGCCGCAATACAGCTCAGTGCGGTTGCAGGTGGACAGAATGGCGGCCTCGTCGACCGCCGGCAGGGCAACCAGATCATGCAACGCATCGGTGATGCGATCGCCGGTGATGGCAACCTGCTCCCGCAGTTCGACAGGTGCGGTGCGATGGTTGATGCCGAGCGCGATCAGGGACATAAGTACACGTATTATAAATACAAACAAGAAATTTTGCGGGATGGACCGAGCGAATACAAGCCAGTGGAGATTACTGTAGCTTCTGAATAGTTTGCCGTATAGTGACATTAAGACTGAAAGGTTAGCTGAATACCGGACAAGATGATTGTTTTTAGATGTAAAAGCGTAAATCTGCGTTGCGCCTGGGTGCTGTTTGCAGGTTTGCTGTTAACCGCCTGCAGCCAGCCCCAGGTTAAACCAGATTCACAAGAGCCGGAGGCTATCGTCAGCCCCGCAGTGCCTCTGCCGCAGGAAGCCCGGCAGGAGGAGCTGACAGCGTCCTTGCTATACGGTGTATTGCTGGGAGAAATTGCCGGCCAGCGTGGCCAACTCGATATTTCCGGCGCCAGCTATCTGCGGGCTGCGCAGCAGAGTAATGATCCACGCATTGCCGAGCGTGCGCTGAAAATATCGATATATGCCAAGCAGCCGCAACTCGCATACCAGGCTGCGCGGCGCTGGGTGGAGCTTGCCCCCGAGAATGCTGAAGCCCGCCAGACCCTGGCGGTTCTGGCATTGCGGTTAAACCAGCAGCAGGAAGCGCTGGACCAGTTCGAGTACCTGCTGCAGAGCGATGAACATGGTAACGGTGCGCCTTATCAGTCCATGCTGGCGCTGCTGGCCCGGGAACCGGACAAGAAACGCGCGCTACTGGTGATGGGGCAACTGGTGGATTTGCGTCCGCAGGACCCGCAGGCGCACTTTGCCTATGCCCGCCTGGCGGTGCATGCGGAAGACTGGTTGCTTGCCGAGCAAGAAGTGGTGCGTTGCCTGGAATTGAATCCTGACTGGACTGAAGCGCTGATATTGCAGGCGCAGGTGAGTCTCAAACAGGACAGGGGCGATACCGCACGCGCGCAGATGGAGAGCGCGCTACAGCAAAATCCGGATAACCTCGAGTTGCAGCTGGCCTACGCACGCTTGCTGGTTGATCTGGAGGAATTCGAAACTGCGCGCGCCCAGTATCGCGGTTTACTCAAGCGGCAACCTGATAATGGACAGGTTGTGTATTCGCTGGCATTACTGGCACTGGAAGCGGGTGATCTGAAAGAAGCGCGAACCCGGTTCAAAAAGCTGGTGGCGCTGGATTTCCAGGCCCAGCAGGCCTATTACTACCTGGGCGCCATCGCCGAAGAGCAGGAAAATCCCGAGCGTGCCCTGAGCTGGTACAACAAGGTCGATCCGGAAGGTGATCACTGGATCGAAGTTCAGATTCGCGTAGCGCGGCTGGAAGCACAGGCAGGCGATGTTGTGGCGGCGCGCGAACGGTTGCGCAAGCTGCGGCTGGCGCAACCCGGCCAGGTGCAACGCCTGTATTTGGTGGAAGGAGAGATTCTCACCTCGATCGAGTGGCACGAGGAGGCCTACACGCTGTACAGCGATTACCTGGAAACACGGCCCGATGATCTTGAGATTCTTTATGCGCGCTCGCTGGTTTCGGAGCATCTGGACCGCCTGGACCAGGCTGAACGTGACCTGCGCACAGTATTGAAGGTGGAACCGGATAATACCCGCGCCCTGAACGCGCTTGGTTATACGCTGGCCAATCGTACCGATCGTTATGACGAGGCGCTGGTCTATGTACAGAAAGCCTACAACGAGACACCCGAAGATCCAGCTGTTATCGACAGTATGGGCTGGGTGTTGTATCGACTCGGGCGTTTACAGGAGGCGCGCGATCATCTGCAAAACGCTTATGATATGACCGGAGACAGTGAGATTGCTGCGCATCTTGGTGAGGTCATGTGGATCATGGGCGACAAGGACACTGCTCGCACGGTATGGGACAAGGCCCGTAAGGAGACGCCAGGTGATCCGGTTCTCGAAGAAACGGTACGGCGATTTGCTCCCTGAGTGATCAATAAGCGCCTGGCATCATCCATGACGTTTGCAGGCCCTGCACGCTGGTGGCTGCTCATTCTTGTGCTGGCAGGTGGCTGTGCTACACGACCCCAGGTGGTTGCGCCAGAGGCCGAGTCCGCCTGGCTGGAACACCGAGCCGTGCTTGAAATGCTGCGTGACTGGCAGGTACAGGGCCGTATGGCACTGCGTACTGAAGCCGAGGGATGGAGTGCCAGTTTTGACTGGCAGCAGCGGGGTGATAATTACCGCATCCGTTTGCGCGGTCCTTTTGGCCAGGGTGCGGTGGAACTGCACGGGGACAGCTACGGTGTATGGCTGAAACGCGCAGACCAGCCGGCCGTTTTTGCGCAGAACCCTGAAGCCCTGCTGCAACAGCAAACCGGCTGGCAACTGCCGGTTTCAGGTCTTGGGGCCTGGTTGCGCGGCTTGCCGGTCTCCGGTGGTGACCCGGTTATCCAGTGGGATGCACAGGGTCGTTTATCGCATATCGCGCAAAATGGCTGGTTGATCGATTACCAGCGTTACCTCGAAAAGGGTGATCTGTCACTGCCGAAAAAGCTTTACCTCAAACGCGATTCCATTCAGGTCAGGTTTGTCGTCGACGACTGGCAGATTCCATGAGCGGAGCTGGCAGCAGTGAATTCTGGCCGGCGCCCGCAAAACTCAATCTGATTTTACAGATCACCGGCCGCCGCACTGACGGTTATCATGAGTTGCAGACGGTCTTTCAGTTTCTCGATGTCGGTGACCGATTATGGCTCGATGTGGTGGACGATGGTGTTATCAGTCTTGCAGGCGGGCTGTCCGATGTGCCTCCCGGGCAGGATCTCATCTTGCGTGCTGTCCGCAGTCTGGCAAGTCATACCGGGTGTGGCAAAGGGGTGCGCATACGTGTCGAGAAGCGTCTGCCGGCAGGTGGCGGACTGGGTGGCGGCAGTTCGGACGCTGCGACTACCCTGGCGGCATTGAATGTGCTGTGGGAGTTGGGTCTTGGTATCGATGAACTGGCTGAACTCGGACTGCAGCTGGGTGCAGATGTGCCGGTATTTGTGCGTGGTTTTGCAGCCTGGGCGGAAGGTGTGGGTGAGCAATTAACCCCGCTGGTCGATCTGCCGGAACCCTGGTTTCTGGTGCTGAATCCGGGAGTAAATGTATCGACCGCCGAGGTATTTACCGATCCCCATTTGACACGCAACGCGCCCCCGCTCAAAATGTCCGCCTTTGTCTCGGGTGCGGGGAGCAACCATCTTCAGGAAGTGGTTGTGCGGCTCTATCCGGAAGTGGATAAGGCATTGAAATGGCTGGAAAAATACCGGCCTTCACGTATGACCGGGAGTGGTTCTTGTGTGTTTGCCGCCTGCAGGGATCGTCAGCAGGCGGAATCCATTCTGCAACAGGTGCCGGCGCCCTGGACCGGATTTGTGGCGCGTGGCTGTAACCGATCTCCGTTGTTGAAACGGCTCGAACAGATGTAAGGCCGGAATTTCTTGGGGCGTCGCCAAGCGGTAAGGCACTGGGTTTTGATCTCAGCATGCGCAGGTTCGAATCCTGCCGCCCCAGCCATAGTTTGGAACAGGCTGCGTTAACACTGAACCGGGTTGATTGAGTGGAAGTAACCCGGGTGGCAGGATTTGAACCTAAAGGTTCGACAAATTCGCATAGCGAATTTGAACGGCAAAGGCCGGCCCCGCAGGGGTGAGGGACAGCGTCCCGAATCATCCTGCCGCCCCAGCCATAGTTTGGAACAGGCTGCGTTAACACTGAACCGGGTTGATCGGGTTGAGTGAACGTTTTTTCATGCAACGACAGGTGAAGACAGTATGAAAGGCATGCCCCCATCGGATGCAGATAATCGCCTGATGGTTTTTTCGGGTAGCGCCAACCCGCCGTTGGCGCAATTGATCGCTAACCGCTTGCGCCTTAACCTGGGCAAGTCGACGATCGGCGAGTTCAGCGACGGCGAGATCATGGTTGAGGTCACGGAAAACGTCCGTGGTCGCGACGTTTTCGTGGTGCAGCCCACCTGTGCACCGACCAACAACAATTTGATGGAATTGCTGGTCATGGTGGATGCCTTGCGGCGTGCCTCGGCAGCCCGCATTACCACCGTAATTCCGTATTTCGGCTATGCCCGCCAGGATCGGAGACCGCGCTCGGCTAGGGTCCCGATTACGGCCAAAGTGGTGGCCCAGATGATTGGTGACGTGGGCGCCGACCGGGTACTGACCGTGGACCTGCATTCAGAGCAGATTCAGGGTTTCTTCAACGTGCCGGTGGACAACGTGTACGCTTCGCCTATCCTGCTGGGTGACGTATGGCGTCAGAAGTATCCAAAGCTCATGGTGGTGTCGCCGGACGTCGGTGGCGTGGTCAGGGCCAGGGCGCTGGCCAAGCGTCTGGACGATGCCGAGCTGGCGATCATCGACAAGCGTCGGCCGAAAGCCAATGTGGCAAAAGTTATGCACATTATCGGTGAGGTTGAAGACCGCAGTTGTGTGCTGGTAGATGACTTGGTCGATACCGCTGGCACCCTGTGTCAGGCGGCCCAGGCGCTAAAGAATAACGGCGCGCAGCGGGTCGTCGCATACTGTACGCATGCCGTGTTGTCCGGTGATGCAATAAAGAATATCAGTAATTCGGAACTCGATGAGCTGGTAGTGACGGATACCATACCGTTACGTCCCGACGCGCAGGCCTGTCCACGTATCCGGCAGCTGAGTATTGCTGAAATGCTGGCCGAGGCGATTCGGCGTATCAGCTCTGATGAATCGGTCAGTTCGATGTTTATGGACTAGAAGTTTTTTGGTCTCCTCTGGTCGCGGAGGAGTTGTTTGGTAAAACTGGAGTATTAAGAATGTTAATATTTGAACTCGAAGCCGAGTCACGCTCAGACAAGGGGAAAGGTGCGAGCCGCCGCCTGCGTCGTGACGGCATGGTACCAGCTGTCATCTATGGTGGCAGTGAGGAACCGCAATCCATCAAGCTGGTGCATAGCGAAATCCTGAAACGCCTTGAACACGAAGCCTTTTACTCGCACATCCTGACGGTTAATGTTGGTGGCAAGTCAAACAAGGCAATTTTGCGTGATATGCAGCGTCATCCTGCGAAGTCCATCATCATGCACATGGACTTCATGCGCGTTGATGAGAAAAAGCCAATTCGAGTGCACGTACCTCTGCATTTCATTGGTTCGGATGTGGCACCCGGCGCAAAGGCGGGCGGTTTGATCTCGCACGATCTGACGGAGGTCGCGCTCGAAGTCTTGCCGAAGCACCTGCCTGAATATATTGAAGTCGATATTTCGGCGATGGAAATCGGTGATATTCTGCATCTTAGCGACCTCAAATTACCCGAAACCGGCAGCCTGGTGGAGCTGGGGCGTGGCGAAGGTCACGATCTTCCGGTGGCGTCCATCCACGTGCGGCGTGGTGGCGCTGAGAGTGATGATACTGAAGGCGCGGGTGAGGCAGCAGCCGAAGGCGGTGAAGAAGCCGCTGAAGGCGAGAGCTGATCTTCCCCGGCCAGTGCCGGCTATTCAGCTCATTGTCGGGCTGGGAAACCCCGGTTCCGACTATGAACCAACCCGGCATAATGCCGGGTTTTGGTTTGTCGACGAGCTGGCACGGCGTTGTCAGCAGCCATTCCGCTTCGAGCAAAGGTTTCAGAGCGAGGTTGTTGCACGCTGTGTAATTGAAGGCAACGAGTGCCGCTTGCAGAAGCCGATGAACTTCATGAATCGCAGTGGTCAGG
>Ga0265303_10002672_pt1 | contig 11074 bp, 14 predicted proteins | sample Helome_2_FD_192494 | JGI IMG/M metagenome (GOLD analysis project Ga0265303, IMG submission 192494) | Marine sediment microbial communities from subtidal zone of North Sea - Hel_20160317 (Illumina Assembly) | ecosystem: Environmental > Aquatic > Marine > Subtidal zone > Sediment ...
CTAGCCGCCACGCCGCATAGTTGTCATAGTCGAGCAGCGCCGAACGTTCATGACGGAGCTGCAGGATCTTTGCGATCAATGCGTTGTTGTCGTGCTCGTCACCGTTGTCGCCACGACTGTAATAATTTCGCCAGACCTTTTCCCGCAGATCGCGTTCGTCCGAGTAGGTCAGAAACGGATCCATGGAAGAACGGGTGTTGGTGACCGCGTATTCGCCCTCGTGGCCGCGTTTGCTGGCGGCACTCGCGGCCGACGCGATAAATGAATCGGGCAGGCCGCTCAGCTGATCCGGCTTGATATAGACCACATACTTTTCTTCATCCGCCAGTACATTGTCGGCGAAGCGATTCTGCAGTTCGGCCAGCTCCTTGTTGATGGCCGCATAACGTTCCCGGGCTGCGCCGGTCAGCTGGGCGCCGCCGCGCACAAAGCGTGAATAGGTGGTTTCGAGCAGACGTCGCTGTTCGGCGTCCAGGTTCGCCATCGCCTCGCTCTCGTAGATCGCCATGATGCGATCAAACAGCCCCTGGTTCTGAAACACGCCAGTGTTGAATCCGGCCAGCCTGGGTGCCATCTCATCATTGATCTCGCGGAACTCCGGCGAAGACAGGTTGGACCGCCAGATGCCCAGATACACTTCCACCCGATCCAGATCGCGCCCCGCGTCTTCCAGCACCACCAGGGTGTTGTCGAAGGTCGGGGGCTCGGGGTTTTCGACGATGGCCTCGATCTCGGCCTGTTTCAACGCCATCGCGGCTTCCAGCGCCGGCTTCAGATCGGCCAGCTCCATCCGGTCAAAGGCCGGCACGCCGCCATAGGGTCCCGACCAGGGATCCAGCAGCGCGTTGTCCTTCGGCGGCTCGGGCGAGCACCCCGGCATCGCCAAAACGAGGGCCAGTATCACTGCCGGGACTCCGGCATTCGAAGCGTATTCCTTTACTTTCAATAAGTTGAGCGTCATCGACCTTGATTCTCCGGGCATGGCAAGCCGTCTATGGTATCCATGGTCGTGCCAGGCCGAAAGGGCCGAACCACTGTGAAACTCGCGCAGGAGGGGTCAAACCGGCCCCCGCGGCGGCCCCGTTGTCGACAGGGATATCCCGATGGCACTCCCTTGGTTTTCTTAAGGCTCTGTTTTAATTAGTAAAACTGGCGTCAGAGCGCAGGCGGGGCCACCGCCCAACTCCCTTCTCCGGGGTCAATCTGTTGCATTGCAGCAAGACCTGCTAGGCTTTAGACATGCGCTATACCAACGACTACGTGGAGCACAAGACCCTGGCCGACGGAACGCGGCTGGTCTTGCGTATGGTCCGGCCCTCGGACAAGGCTGCCCTCGCGGACGGGCTGGCCCGGCTGTCGGAGCGAACCCGATATCAGCGTTTTATGGCGCCCAAGAACGAGTTCACCGACGCCGAACTGGCCTTTTTGACCGAGGTCGACGGCGAGGATCATTTCGCCATTGTCGCCGGTCACGAGCGGCCGGATGCAGAACCGGACGGTATCGGCGTCGGCCGTGTTGTCCGTCTTGAGGAAGATCCGGAAAGCGGCGAACTCGGCATCGTGGTGGCTGATGCCTGGCAGCACCGTGGCATTGGCCGGCTGTTGCTAGAGCGTACGGTGGCCGCCGCCGCCGAACGGGGCATCAGACGTATCCGTGCCCAGGTGATGGCGGACAACAGCCAGGTGCTGGGTCTGCTAAAGGACTATCTGGCCGACAGCCAGATGAACACGGAGCACGGCGTATTGACCTTCGAGTTCCCGATCCCGGAGCACGGTGTGGATGCTGCGGTGGATGCGCTGTTGGAGCTGATCCGCGCCGTGGCCCAGGATGTGGCGATCACGCCAGGTCTGGTCAGCGAACTGGCGGCGCACCCGGTAGATTCGGTGGTCTCGCTGGTTTCGCGGCTGAAGCGGACTGTGAATCAGCCCCCGATGTCGCAGTCGGACCCCGCTCGGGAGCTGGATGCCTGATCCCGTGACCGCGGGTACGGCGTAAAGCCGGGCCGCTGGCGTCAGCGGATGGCCATCGAAATCAACTTCTCCCATGCCGCGTCGGGGAGTAGCCAGCGCAGGAAGATCAGCGCCTTTGCGTCCATCGGCGTGGCATAGCGCCGGCGCACCGCAGCTTCCCCATGTGCCATATTTGATAATGATGAGCGAGCTTTGCTGCAAACCCCGGCACCACGATCCCCACGCCCCGCTTGAGCACCGGGCGACGTTCCGCTTTTATGAGGAGCTCAATGATTTCCTGCCCGCCGGGCAGCGCAAGATCGCGTTTGATCACGTGTTCACCGGCACGCCGTCGATCAAGGACACTATCGAGGCCATCGGCGTGCCCCACACTGAAATCGATTTGATCCTGGTCGACGGTCGCTCTGTCGGCTTCGACCACCGCTTGCGTGGCGGCGAGCGGGTTTCCGTCTACCCCATGTTCGAAGGGATGGATATCGGCGCGGTCCAGCGACTGCGGCCGGCGCCGCTGCGCGATCCGCGCTTCGTGCTGGACGTGCACCTGGGCACCCTGGCCCGCTATCTCCGGCTGCTCGGTTTCGATGCGCTCTGGCGCAACGACCTCGGGGACGACACCATCATCGAGCTCGCCGCGGAGCAGGGACGCATTATTCTCACCCGCGATCGCGGCATCCTGCGCCATGGTCGCGTCACTCATGGGTACTGGCTGCGCGCGACCGACCCTCTGCAACAGATCGCAGAGGTGGTCCGGGCGCTGGATCTGGGTGCGTATCTGCGGCCGCGTACCCGCTGCATGGAGTGTAACGGTGAACTCGCGCCTATCCGCCGCCGCGAGGCCGCGCGGCATGTGCCGCTACAGGTCTTTCTGGTCTATCGTGACTTTACCCGCTGCGATGCGTGTGGCCGCATCTACTGGCCCGGGTCCCACCAGAAGCGGCTCGACGAGGTCATCCGCCTAGCCCGCGCATGATCTGTCAGGCCTCGCGCAGGATCTCCGGCGCCGGCGGCGAGTATTGGCGCAAAACACTCTTCAGCTGGTCCCGGGAGAACGGCTTGGAGAGATAGTCGTCCATGCCTGCGTCGATAAATCGCTGGCGATCGAAGTGATTCACCCGTCGTCCGCCGCCCGGGACCGAAGGATGTCATTGCGCGCCGCACTGTAGCTCGCCACCAGGTAGGGCACGGCGTAATTCACTAGCAACTGGAATACGGAGATCCCCTCGCCCCGATACCAGTTCGCACCCTGGTTGAGCAGATTCAGCGCGGTGCCGACGACCAGCGACACCTGTATCGCACCGCGCACGATGTGGGGCTTAAACACGACGTCAATCAGTCGCGGCGAGGTTCGAGCCATGAGTCAGGCCTTCGCGGATGGTGGAGTCCAGGGACGAGTATAGGGTCTGCCGCGATCAACGCATCATGCGGCGCGACGTCAGGTGCCTGGTACCGTTCCCATCCGGGCGATGACTGCGACTTCCCGGTGCTTGCCTGCAGGGATCAGTATGGGTGCAGAAAAGCGCCGGGATCGCGCGCGGGCGAGGCTGGAGACAAGGCATGAGCAACGGCACGACATCCAATCCCTGGGTCCGCTTCGCGCGCACCGTCCACCACAATCCGGGCTGGCTCCGGGTCTATGTGGAAGGGGATTCCTGGTTTGCCTTCCCCGGTCTGTTCAACCGCACCAGCATCCCGAACTGGCTGGTCAAGTTGATGGGCGCGAAGTTCGCGGTCTACCGGGTCGATGAAGCGGGTGACACCGCGGCCGACATGCTCTCCGGCCGGCAGCGGCGCCAGTTGCGCGATCGCTTGAAGAACGACAACGCGGATTTTCAGCTGTTGCTGTTTAGCGGCGGCGGTAACGATGTGATCGATGATCTAAAGACCATCGTGCGGCCCATCCCCGGTGGCGTCGATGCGAGCTCATTTATCGATTTTGCTGCCTTACGCCAGACGGTCGATCGTGTAGTGGCTTACCACATCGACCTGGCGGATCTGCGGGATCGCTATCGGCGCGACTGTCAGATCGTAACCCACACTTATGACATCCCGTTCCCGGACGGGCGCAAGGTGAAGAAACTCGGCATCCGCAAGGGCCCCTGGATCAGGCCTGCGCTCAAAGACATCCCGAAGAAGTTCCATCGCGGCATCATCCGTATCGTGATGGACCAATTCGCCGACGGTCTGGTCAGCGCAGGCAACGGGCTACGGAAATTCACTGTCGTCGATACCCGCGGCACGCTCGCCAAACATAAGTTCTGGGGCGACGAGATCCATCCGACCTCGCGCGGGTTCGAGAAGATCGCGAAGAAGATACGCGATGAGCTGCATCGTCAGTATCCCAAACACATCTGAGTAGGATCGCGACGTCAGTCTGTGTGCTGACATCACGCGCCCCTGTCGCAATCAGAGCATGCTTGTCCGGCAGGTAGGCAAGGCTGTGCTGCGGCCCGTCGTGCGTGTCTCATCGCGCGGCCGCTTTGTGTGAGACGCTAGTCGTCGAGGATCGCGGTCACCACCGGCGCGAGGATCGCGGTCAGCGCCGCCATGGCCAGAACCCGGTACTGGGGCAGCCAGTCGGCCTCACCCCATCCCGCAGTGGCCTCGGCGATCGTGTTGCTGAACGCGAGGGAGAGATCGTAGGCGGGTCCCAGCGCGAGCAGACCGCCGCTCACCGTGGCGATCGTAAGCACCGTCTTTCTGATGCGCAGCCGGCGCTGGATGCGGCTCATCACCGCGTCGGTAAATCCATCATCGGCGGGCGCGTCGAGACCGTGGGTGAACAGCTCCCGCAAGCGTTCGTCCTCGTGTTTGTCGCGTGCGTCATGCATGGTCGGTTTGCTCCGGGTCGAATCGCTTGCGGATCCTCTCCTTGCCGCGGTGGACATGGGATTTCACCGTCCCCAGGGCCATGCCGGTCACTTCGACGATCTCTCCATGTGACAGGCCATAGCCGTATGCCAGCACCAGCGCGGTCCGCTCCGGCTCGGACAGCACCGACAACAATCTCGGCAGATCGACCTGATCGCTGTCCGTGGCCGCGGGTCGTGCGCCCGGTTCGTCGCCATGTACCGATGACTCGTTCTCCAGACCTTCGAGCAGCCTTTCGTCGCGCTTGCTTTTGCGCACCGACTGCAGGAACTGCTTGTGCGCGATCGCCAGCAGCCAGGAGAGAAAGCGTCCCTTGCCGGAGAACGACGCCAGTTTGTCCCAGGCGCGGATAAAGGTCTCCTGGGCCAGGTCGTCAGCCGTTGCCGGATTGCGCGACAGCTGCCGCAGATAACCGCGGACCTTGGCCTGATGGCGTATCACCAGCATGCTGAAGCTCTCACGGTCACGCAGCGCGGCAGCCTGGGCGGCCAGCGCTTCGTCTGAGAGTCCATCGGCCGATGAGCCTTGCAATCGCGGTTTGATATCCCTTACTCACGAAACTTCCACAGCCCCAAGTATGCAGCGCCGATCAGCAAAGGGAAGGCGCCGATGGCCAGCATCGGCCGCACCGCGTCCTCTTCGCCCAGCAGAACACCGAAGGCGCCAAAGGCGATGCCGAGAAAGACGCCGACAATGCCGCGTCTCATATCCGCATTCTTGGGTCGCTGCGGCTCGCCCAGCTGCTGTAATAGCTCCGGCGACAGTTCCGCGCCTTTGTCGAGGGCCGCGCGGACGGTTTGCTGCATTTCCCGGCGGGTGCGGAAGCGGAAGTAAAAGAACAATACCGCGACCAGCGCGAGCGAAATAAACATCACGATCGGCACCCACTCGATGTTCATAAGCGGGGGGTCCATGACGATGTCGGCAACAGCAGGGTCCATAACAGTGTCCTCATTGCGGCGGATCGGATATCGACCCGTTCAATAAGCAGATGCTGGCAGTCACCCGATTGGATGCATCATGTTGCAAAGTCCACTTAAATCAGGAGCTTATGGTGCTGTGTGGGATGGCAGGCGGGCCTTGCCTGGCGCCGGATGCACCGACAGCTGCGCGCTTGCGGCAGATTGTCTCGCATACACTGACACCATGCTTTTTGTTCGCGGAGGGCGTAGTCTTTGTTCCTACCGAAACAAACCGAAAAGAACTGCAATGAAAACAGTCAGACAATTACTGCAATCCAAGCCGGGCCAGATCTGGTCCGTCGATCCGGACCAGCTGGTTTACGACGCGCTGACGGAAATGGCGCTGAGGGAAGTCGGGGCCCTGGTGGTGATGAAGGAAGACAAGGTCGCCGGCGTGGTCTCAGAGCGTGACTATGCGCGCAAGGTGCTGCTAAAAGGACGCACGGCCCGGGACACACCGGTGCGGGACATCATGAGCACCGAAGTCGTCTATGCGCACCCGGAGGAGACGGTCGAGACCTGCATGAAGCGGATGACCGAGAAGCACATCCGCCATCTGCCGGTCCAGGACAAAGGCGATCTCGTCGGCATGATCTCGATCGGTGACCTGGTCAAGGCCATCATCTCCGATCAGCAGGAAACGATCGAGCAGCTCGAGAGCTATATCCACAGCTGAAGATGCCCCGGTCCAGGTGGACCCGAACGTCAGTCGCTCCGTCTCGGCAAATCCGCCGGTCTGGCCCGTTGTGCGAGCACCATGGCGACGCCGCCCAGCGTGGCGATCGATGCCAGCACCAGACGCAGCGTGATCGGCTCGGACAGCAGCGCCACCCCGCCCAGGGCCGGGATCACCGGTACGGATAATTGCACCGTTGCGGCACGGGTCGCGGTCAGCCCCTTTAGCGCGGCGTACCACATCACGTAGCCCAGCCCCGAGGCCAGCGCGCCCGACACGACTGCCCAGAGGACGCCCGGCCAGGTGCCATGGAAGTCACCCGCGAACAGCACGCTGATCACGATCACCAACGGCACCGAGAAGATAAAGTTGTTGGCGGTGGATTCCACCGGATCGGTAACGCTGCGGCCCAGCAGCGAATAGAACGCCCAGCCCAGACCCGCGACTGTCATCAGCATCGCGCCAAACGGATCCGGCGCGCTGACGCCGGGCCAGACCAGATACACCAGGCCGAGGATGGCGAGCGTCAGCCCCGCCCAGGACAGCGGCGCGAAATATTCACCGCCGCGTATCCCGGCGACAAACATGGTCAACTGCACCGAACCGAACAACACCAGCGCGCCGGTGCCGACGCTGAGCGACAGGTAGGCGAACGAGAAGAACACCATGTAGGTCGACAGCATGGTCACCAGGCGCCAATCGGCCGGGGCACGACCGTGCGTGCGCCAATGCGGCAGCATGATCAGGGCCAGCACCACCGCACCCGAGACGACCCGGATGGTGGTAAAACTTGCGGCATCGATGAGTTGCTGTCCCAGCGCCAGCCGACACAGCAATGAGTTGGCGGCGAAGGCGATCACCGCGAATCCTGTCAGTAAAGCCGTCCTGGCGGGGGAAGGGCCTGATCGGCTGTGGGGCATGCTTAAACTGCCGGCGGAGCGGGGGAATCAGTATACCGACTGCTCCAGTCGGGGTTCGGGTCACACTGGGTCCGGCCGGCGGCTTTGTGAACCATGGTTGCTGCAGCGCAGCAGTAAACTATACTCAAGTCAGGCCAACCGTTTGGGAGTTGAAGAATGGACCTGAGCAAACTGCTGAAAGACAAGATCGAGAAGCAGCTCGACAGCTGGAGCGCAGAGCTGGAGGCTTCAGAGGCAAAGGCCAAGGCGCGGCACGCCGAGGCCCAGGCCGACGCCGCCGATGCTGAGTTGGACCAGGAGCTTTGGGGCCGGATCAACGACCTCAAGGAAAAGGTCGCGCAGGGGCGTAGTTATCTGGCGGATCTGATGGATGTCGGCGAGGACAAGGCCGAGCAGATGAAGAAGAAGGTCTCGGCGCTCCTCGACTGAGAATCCGGACACCGCTCACTTCAGTCCCTGAGCGGTGACCGGGTGGGACCGGTCATGCGGGCAGGTCGAATGCCAGCCCGGACTTCGCAACGGGCAAGTAGTTCTCCAAAAAAACAGCGACGCGTGACGGTTCACGCGTCGCTATCTCTCAATCAATGACTCCGGGCGAAACCGGAGTCCACATTCCTCAGCCGGCTAGTCGATGGCGGTCTGGTTGGTGCCGCTGCCCGCCGCGATGGGCGAGTAGTGGGCGGCCCGCGTCTTCCACTTGCCGCCTTCCTTGACGTAGACCTCGGTGATCCGGGTCATATAGTGCGCCACCGGCTTCTTTCCCTTCTCGTGGAAGGAACCCTCCGAGTAATACATGGCCACGGCCGACTTGCCCTCTTCAACGACCACCACCTGGATATGTTTCGGGGTCAGCGAGAAACTTTCATAGGTGGCCACTGGGGAATCCGCCGGCACGTTCTGCACCAGTCCGCCGCTGGACCAGAACTGCAGCGAGCCTTTGCTGGAGACACCGGTATCCATGTCCTTGAGGTTCTTTCTGACATAGGCATTGGAATTGACGATCTCCGCCTTGATCTCGGCTGCCGTATCGGCCAGCACGATGGCGGGCTGCATCAGCGCGCCCAGCAGTGCGATGGACAAAGTCGTTGTCAAACGACGTCCTGAAATGCGGCTTATCGGTGTTGTCATCTCTTCTCTCCCCGGAATGGAAATTATCGTTCTAGTGGTTGGGCTGCACGGACCAGGCCGCTCAGCACGATCTCGCACCATACGCCTGTCGACTGACAAATACTCGTCTTGTCGCCGGGCCCGATCGCGCCAGGCGTAGCTGCATCGCCGTGACTGCCAGCATGGATGCTGCGCCGCGGTCTCTGCATGACCGTCGCCAACCATGGCAGCTTTTGACGCGATGACCTATGCTCAGCTGCTAGCGATCACCGGCCAGGTCGCCATCGATATGACGCCGGTCTGAGCTTCCGCCAATCCGGGGCAGACGAGATAAAGAGGTCGCTTTATCGTGAACAGACTGATCACCCGACTCGGTCTTGAGCAACGATTCCAACCGCAGCGTCTCGCCCGTTATCTGCTGCAGTGCGGGCTTGCCACGCTCGTGGTGCTGGTGCTGCTGCTGATCCTGGACGTTTTTGCCCAGACCGTGTTGATCGCCGCGCTTGGCGCCAGCACGTTTATCGCGTTTGCGGTGCCCCGTTCGGTGAACGCGGACCCGCGACACATGATCGGTGGTTATCTGGTCGGGATTTTCACCGGGGTGCTGCTGTCGCTGCTGTTGCAGGCGATGCCGCCTGCTTCGCCAGCGGTCAGCCACGAGCTGGTGGTCGTCGCCGGAGCGCTGGCGATCGGCCTGGCCATGTTCCTAATGGTCGTGACGAAGACAGAGCATCCGCCGGCAGCCGCGCTCGCGCTGGGCCTGGTGCTGAATGAGTGGGACCTGCCTACGCTCGCGCTGATCATCGCCGGCATCGTAGCGCTGACCCTGATCAAGATGTTCGTGATGCCGTTGCTGATGGATCTGCTCTGATCGAGCAACAGCCAGTGTCCTCCTAGCGACCGAACACCTTCTTCAGCAGATCCGTGGACCGGGCCACCGGGTCGGTCCGGATCGCCGCCTCTTCCTTGCCCAGGTAATAGAAGATGCCGTCCATGCCCTTGTCCACGACATAGGCGGTCAGATCGGCATCCACCGGCGGCACAAACGGCATGCTCTCGTATTTGTCCATGATCTTGTCATAGCTCTGCACCGCGCCGACCTCGCCGAGGCTCGCGTCCACCACTGGCGCCATCTCTACCGCCAGCGGTCCGGACATCTTTTCGCGGAAGTATTGGGTCGCCGCGTCATCGGGACCTGAGTAGATCGCGCGGACGTCGTCCAGCGTCATGTCCTGGATAGCGGACATGAACAGCGCCTTGGCTTTGGGTGTGGCCAGTTCGGCCGCCTCGTTCAGCCGCAGCTCGAGGTCATCGAAGGTCGACGACATGCCGACCTTCCCCAGCGTCGATTGCACGCTCTTCAGGCTGTCCGGCAGCGGTATGCGGATGCTCGGGTCGGCGCTGAACCCGCCCGTGGTACCAAGCTGTTCGACCACTCGCGCGGTACCCACCGTCAGCGCCTCTTTCAGACCGGCACCAATCTGATCGTCGGTCAAGGATGCGCTGTCTGTCGTCTTGTCGTCGCCGCCCACCAACTTTTTCGCGTCGTCCCATATCCCCGCCCCGGCGGGCGAGGAGAGTATGAGGCTGCAGAGACAGAGGGTCGCGCCTGCTGCGGGCCAGGCAGATTTCAAAAGGGTTTCGTTACGCATGTTTGTCTCCTGCTGAAACCAGCCGGGGTTCTTGTTCAAGCCCAAGGGGTCCGGCGCCCGGTGACAGTATTGTCATGACCTCAGTAATGCGGTTCCCGGTTTGATAAGTCAACAACGAATGGAAGGCATTGACGAGCAGCGGCGTCTGCCGGGAGGTGCACATTGGTTCGGACGCGGACAAAGACGATGCGTACCAATGAGCGCCTGCGCTTATGCATCATCCGGGATCATATTGTCCGCTGCAAAGAATGTTGCACATGTAGCTTTTTCCGATTCCCGGTCGGTCGGGGCCTTGTGCCTGACTCAGTTACTTAGTGCCGGTTGCTGCCGATTGGGCGTTTTCAGTGGCGCTGTCCGCAGTTTTCATGCCAATAACCGCGGAGTCTAAATTAGCACCTGGTAATAGCCAGAGGATGAGCTTTAGGCGCGAGGGGTTGGCCATGGTGCAATGCTGCGGGACCGGATGATCACGCCTGTACCCTCCTCAGATCGTTAGCCAGGCTCCTGAGACCAGACCTCGGTCGGTCAGAACACTCAACTAAAAAAGTTGATCGTCAAAGCCACCGTATCGAACATCCCGTGACCGATGATGAGAGGGATCAGCGCGCGGCGGGCGCGGGTCACGTAGAACACGCCGAGGACGGCACCGATGGTACCCGTCATGATCATGCCGCTGACCCCCTGCGAGGCGTGGCCGGCACCAAACCAGATGGCTTGTGCGATCACCGCCAGTGTCAGGGCCCGGCGTCCGCCACCGAACAGCGTTGTGAACGTGCTCAACAAGAACCCGCGGAAGAAGACCTCCTCGCCGATCGCCGCGCCGACCCAGACGCCGAACACGATATCGAGAAGAAAGCCGGTAAGGGTGTCCGGCTGTTGTGTGAGTACCGTGGACTGACTCGGTGGATGACCCAGCGC
>Ga0265303_10002673_pt1 | contig 11074 bp, 12 predicted proteins | sample Helome_2_FD_192494 | JGI IMG/M metagenome (GOLD analysis project Ga0265303, IMG submission 192494) | Marine sediment microbial communities from subtidal zone of North Sea - Hel_20160317 (Illumina Assembly) | ecosystem: Environmental > Aquatic > Marine > Subtidal zone > Sediment ...
GGTCGACGACTCCGGCCTGCGGTGCCTCGTCCCGGTCGTGCCCCTGTTCGAGACGATCGATGACCTGGAGCAGAGTCCGGGGATCCTTGCCTCGTTCGTCGATCATCCGATCACCAAGCGAACGCTTGAGCACCTTGGTTCCGGGAACGGGGATCTGGGACAGCAAGTCATGGTTGGGTACAGCGACAGCAACAAGGACGGCGGCATCGTGGCCAGCTTGTGGGGTTTGTACCGGGCCGAGGAACAGCTCGCATCGGTCTGTCACGAGGACGGTCTGCGGATCACCTTCTTCCACGGACGGGGAGGGACGATCAGCCGGGGCGCAGGCCCAACGCACCGATTCCTCAGGGCGCTGCCTCCGGGGTCCGTGGACGGTGGCCTCAGGCTCACCGAGCAAGGGGAAACGATCTCGCAGAAGTACGCCAACCGGATCACAGCCGAGCACCACCTGCAGCTGCTTGTTGCAGGTACGGCCGCGGCGACGGTGGGCACTGCAGCCCGGCCGGCGCCAGAGACCCTGACACGTGGCATGGACCGGCTTGCGGCAGATAGCCGGAAGGCATACGTCGACCTGGTTGGCGGTCGTCGTTTCCTCGAGTTCTTTCGCCAGGCGACGCCGATCGACGTCATCGAGAGCAGCAGCATTGGCTCTCGGCCGGCGCGCCGGACCGGCAGTGCGACGATCGCCGACCTGCGTGCCATCCCGTGGGTGTTCGCGTGGAGCCAGTCCCGATTCTTCCTCTCGGGTTGGTACGGACTCGGCACGGGCCTTTCCACACTTCGTGAATCTGACCCGCAGCTGTTCGAGGAACTCACTGATGCAGCATTCGACTGGCCCCCGCTCCATTACATCCTCAGCAATGCCGCGACCAGCATCGCAACAGCTGACCCTGGGATCATGGCCTGGTACGCCGAACTCGTCACCGACCGTGCTGTCAGGGATGAATACCTCGGATCGATCGTCGACGAGTACCACCGGACCGAGCAGATCCTGAGCGAGATCTATGGCGGCCCCCTCGCTCAACGCCGCCCGAACATTGCCCGCACCCTCGAACTCAGGGATCCGGGCTTGCGGCCACTTCACCGTAGGCAGATCGAGCTGATCCGCCGCTGGCGCACCTCGACCCCAGGGCCTGACCAGGACGTACTGCTTACGGACCTGCTCGTAACTGTCAACGCGATCGCAGGTGGCCTCGGCTCAACCGGTTGAGGAGTCCGTCTGAGGAGCGTTTGTCAGCAGACCGACCCGTCGTCTTCGATGTAGCAGGCATCACTCTGGAATCTGCGCCACTCACCAACGAGCCTGGTGAGTTCACGCACGTGTGAGGGAAGCTCAGCCGCCGGTACCCATGTTCTTCCGTCTTCCATCGCAGGAAGCCCGACGGGTACCGATGCGGGATCGGAGACCGTCACCGTGTGGGCAACGACGAGGGCCACGAGCTGGTTCTCGACATCGATGTCGAGAGGGGTGCGTTCCTCTGGTACGTGGAGAACGAGCATGTCATGGACAACCCTGGCAGCGTGGCCGCATTCCGGCATTCGCGATGCGCTACTCCTCGAGTGGCACCCAGTTCGGGAATACACCCTGGGCGATCAGCTCCGCCATGATGACCCGGCCCGGCTGCTTCGGATGAACACCGTCGGCAGCGAACAGGTTCGGCTTGTCCCAGGTGACGTCGTACCAGTCGACGAGGACCGCGTTGTCGTATCTGGCGACACCATCTTCGAGCTCTCGATTCGACGTGGCTTCCCAGCTGCGAGGGACCCGCACATTCACGAAGGCAACCCTTGGCACATCCGCCGCGAGTTCCATGACCTCGTCGCAGTGGCGTTGCTGCACCGGTCCGCCGATTGGTTCAACCCGGACAAGGTGCACCTCAACCGAGCTGGGATGCAGGCATACGCGGATCTGCGTGATTCGATCATCAACGGCTGACAGCCCCGATTCTGGCCCTCGCCGAGTCCAGGGCCGATCCCCAGGTCGGAAGCGGCCAACCCCCGTTACACTTTCCCGGTCCAGTCGGCACCAACCGTGTGTCGCCGTGCTCGAAGCCCAGGGCTGAGCATGTACATCCTGCTCCCACCACCTGTGGGGGCCTTCCGCCACGGCGGATGTCCGAGGGAGGAACATCAATGCGCTCGTATGAGTTGATGGTGATCTACCGCTATGACATGGCAGAGCCAGATGTCAGGGATGCGGTGGCTGAGGTCGAAAAGGCCATCACCGACCGAGATGGAGTCGTCAAGGACTCAGATTTCTGGGGCAAGCGTCGCTTTGCCTACGAGATCGACCACATGAACGAGGGCTACTACTGCGTCATCACCTTCGATGGCTCGGTGGAGCTCCAGGACACGCTCGACCGATCATTGTCGCTGCTCGATGCAGTCGTGCGTCACAAGATCCTCAGGCTTACAGCGAAGGTCTAGAACCTGTCACAGTGACCCTTCACACTGGTGAGATGTCGCACTCAGCCGTGAGGCGAGCACCCCGCACAGGTGATGGGTTCAAGAGAAGAGAGATGCAATGAGCAACAGCGTGACCCTCGTCGGAAACCTCGTGGAAGACCCCGAACTGCGCTTCACCGCTTCTGGTGTAGCCATGGCTCGAATCCGAATTGCGGTGAGCCGCAGGTACCAGGACCGCAACAACGAATGGCAGGAAGAGTCGAGCTTCTTCGGCGGCACCTGCTGGCGTGATGTTGCAGAGAACGTCGCAGAATCCCTCACGAAGGGTGCTCGGGTGATCATCACCGGACGCCTCAAGCAGCGCTCGTGGGAGACGAACGAGGGCGAGAAGCGTTCCGTCGTCGAGATCGACATTCAGGAGATCGGCCCGTCACTTCGGTGGGCGACGGCATCCGTCACGCGAACGCCCCGCCAGGGTGCCGGTGAGGGCGGCGGCAACTACGGCGGTGGAAACACCACGCCGGCTGCCCCTGTTGCACGTACCGACTTCGGACCCGACGAAGCGCCCTTCTAGGCAGCGCTGGTCATTTCAAGGAGAACTCCATGGCCCAAAGATCAAACCCATCCCGTCGCAGGCGGCGTCGCCAGGACGGCAACCCGCGCAAGAGGAAGAGGATCGTCTACAAGTTCAGCGAGAGCGAGCTCGTCGACTACAAGGACATCGCTCTGTTGCGCAAGTTCATGTCAGATCGCGGCAAGATCCGCTCGCGACGCGTGACCGGCCTCAGCCCCAAGCGTCAGCGTGAGGTCGCCATGGCGATCAAGAATGCACGCGAGATGGCACTTCTGCCCTACACGCAGACGAGGAGCTAGGCATGAAGGTCATCCTCACCAAGTCTGTTGATCCCCTCGGGGAGAAGGGCGACGTCGTCGACGTTGCAGACGGATATGCCAGGAACTACCTGGTGCCCAAGAAGCTCGCCGTCAAGGCCTCCGACGGCGCACTGAAGCAGGCAGACGCCATGCGAGTCGCTCGCGTCGAGTCTGAGCGCCGTTCACTTGATGAAGCCAAGCTGCTCGCCGAGAACCTCGAGGGCACGCGGGTTGTTGTTGCGGCTCGTGCAGGTGACACCGGCAACCTGTTCGGATCCATCGGCGCCAGCGATGTCGCTGAGGCGATTGTGAAATTCACGGGTGTCGACATCGATCGCAAGATCATCGACATCAAGGAACCCATCAAGGAGATCGGTCTCCATGAGGTTGCACTGCGGCCGCACGAGGATGTGTCGGTGATCGTCACCCTGGATGTGATCCCGGCCTGAGGCCCGCACAAACCCAATCGACCGTTGAGGGCGCCCATTCGGGCGCCCTCAACGCGTGGTGCTTGATGATGGCGAACCCATCGTCGAGGCCATGATGGCGAGCAGGATCGCAATCCCTGCGAATGGAGAGCCGTTTGCCTACGATCATCTTGATCAAGGAGGAAGACAATGGATAACCTCGACTGGGGTTGGTATCTCTTCGGCTTCGAGGGCCGGATCAACCGTGCAAAGTTCTGGCTCGGATGGGCCGTGCTGTACGCGTTCTTCGTCGTCTTTGCGATTGTGGCGGCCGCCTTCGAGTCGAGCGTGCTGCTTGGCCTGCTCGGCCTGCTCGGCCTGCTCGCGATCTGGCCAGCCCTCGCGATCCAGATCAAGCGGTGGCACGATCGCGGGAAGTCAGGTTGGTGGGTGCTCATCGGACTGATCCCGATCATCGGATTCTGGTGGGTCCTCATCGAGTGCGGATTCCTGCCCGGAGATGTTGGTCCGAATGAATATGGGCCCGATCCGCTCGGGCCCGTGGGTGAAGAGGTCTACTGAGCAACACCTCGACAACCGATTCGAGAAGGCGCCGTTGTGGCGCCTTCTCGCGTTGTGGCGTCACGAGGCCAACCGAAACCCTGACCAGGCACGACGAGGTCGCGAAGAACACTCGCAAGCGCGAAAAAGGGGTCGCTGAGGCAGCATGCACTTCCCCCTGTTCGGCGTATGCTCGCACGGCTGGCTCCCGACACCACCCAAGCGTGTCACACCCACGAGGGATGATGCCGGTGCACGCAGCTGACAGAACCGAGGAGGACCGGTGACATCGGTTATCGAACCACAGATCAGCCGTTCCCCACGGGTACCACCGAACAGCATCGAAGCGGAGGAGTCAGTCCTCGGCGCCGTGCTGCTTTCTGCTGACGCCGCAAACATCGCTCTCGAACGCCTCCACGCCGAGGACTTCTACAAGCCGGCCCACCAGCGGATGTTCGATGTCATCCAACAACTGTTCGACAGCAATGAACCCATCGATGCCGTCACCGTGTCAGAGGGCTTGCGACGCGACGGTTCGCTTGACCGCATCGGCGGCATCGACTATCTCACGCGGCTCATCGACATGGTGCCCACCACGAGCAACGTCGAGCACTACGCACACATCGTGGAAGAGCATTCCCTCCGCAGGCGCCTCATGAAGGTCGGAGGCGATATCGGCCTCATCGCAGGACAGATGATCGAACCGATCGACGAAGTCGTGGACAAGGCGGAACAGGCGGTGTTCGCTGTTGCCGAGCGTCACGTGGGCGACGGCCTCCAGCCGATTGACGAACTCCTGGGGCCGGCGATCGAGAAGGCCGAGGAGATCCAACGCAACGGCAAGGAGGTCACCGGTATCTCCACTGGCTTCCGTGACCTCGATCGCAAGCTTGCTGGTCTTCACCCAGCCAACCTGGTGGTCGTGGCGGCCAGGCCAGGCATGGGGAAGTCCGCGCTTGCGTTCAACATTGCACAGAACGTTGCATTGGACGGAAACTCCGTTGCGATCTTCTCGATGGAGATGAGCCGTGAGGAGATCGTCACCAGATTGCTCTGCTCAAAGGGTCGCATCGACTCCCAGCGCCTCCGCACGGGACGGCTGACGGAGGCCGACTTCACGAAGCTTTCGAACGCCGCGGGTGCCCTGTACAAGCAGAACATCTACGTCGACGACTCGGCAGGAATGACCGTCACCGAGATCAGGGCGAAGTGCCGCAGGTTGCGCCGCCGCCCTGGCCTCGATCTCGTTGTTGTTGACTACCTCCAGCTCATGAACGGTTCCGGTCAGGAGAACCGCCAGCAGGAGATCGCGATGATCTCGAGGTCCCTCAAGAGCCTCGCCAGAGAGTTGCATGTCCCGATCATCGCCGTGTCGCAGCTGAACCGTGGTGTCGAAGCCCGTGAGGACAAGAGGCCAAGGCTTGGCGACCTTCGTGAGTCCGGTGCGGTCGAGCAGGATGCAGACGTCGTCATGTTCATCTACCGCGATGAGTATTACTTCCCTGAGAAGATCGAATCCAAGGGTGTCGCCGAGGTCGTCATCGCGAAGCACAGGCAGGGTGGCGTCGGGAAGGTCGACATGACGTTCCTGCCAGAATTCACCCTCTTCGCCGATATGGGACGCTCCGAAGCCCCGATGTGATTGCCGCTGGGCGTCGCAACGCCAACGGCGTAGGCAGCCGCTAGCTTCGTTGCCGTGAACCTTCCATCGGCGCTCGTGGACTCGCTGGCCTCTGGTTGGGCAGGTGACGTTGGCCGTGCGTGGCTCGAGCAACTTCCCAGTCGCATCGCCGCCGCAGAGCGGCGGTGGGATTTCACCATCGTGGAGCCATACCAGCCAGGTGGCCATACATCCTTCGTGGCCTCGGCTGTCACGGCGAATGGAAGCAGCGCCGTCTACAAGATCACCATCCCCCACGACGAGGCCGTGGGTGAGGCCGATGCCCTTGCCGCCTATGGAGGTGATGGCGCTGTGCGGGTCCTCGCCGCTGAATCGGACTCCTTCGAATTGCTGCTCGAGCGCTGCTCGCCTGGTGACTCCTTGTGGTCCGCCGAGCACGACGGCGATCGCCTTGATGTCGCTTGCTCACTGATGACTCGCCTATGGCGCCCTGTTGATTCAGATGTCATTCCAGATCTGGGCGACGTCGCCTCGGCTTGGGCAGATGTCACGACACGTCGAATCAGCACGTACGAACATCCTTGGACACCTGAGCCGATCGAACGCGGCATCGATCTCCTGCGAACGCTTCCTGGTCGGGCCCCAGAACGTGTGCTGGTCCACGGCGACTTCCACCCAGGCAATGTCCTCAGGTCTGAGCGTGAACCGTGGCTCGTGATCGACCCGAAGCCGATGTTCGGTGATCCCGCCTTCGAACCCGTGCAATTGCTGACCCAGTCGGGTGGCCGAATTGCAGAGCCACCTCCACCCACGGAGGTCGAAGATCGGCTCGTCGACATCTCGAGCAAGGTCGGCGTGGATGCGAACCGCGTCGGCCTGTGGGCGATCGCCAGGACGGCTGAGTGGTCGCTGTGGTCCTGGGACCACGGAGACACCATCGACGCTGCCATCGCCTACACCTGGGCCAGGACCCTCCACGCGATCATTCCGGAGGCATGAGAACGACCGCATGCCATCTCTCACACAAGGGATGCGCTTCGGTGCCGCCCCCAGGAGGGCGTGGCCTAGCGGATTCGACTGCTCGACTAAGCACCCTCGGTGATGGACGGCTGCTCGGCGACTTCGGTCGAGGTTGTCTCGCTCCTGGGCCTGGCCAGGATGAAGGCTCCGGCAAGGGCCCCGATGAGCGGTAGTGCAAAGGACAGGACGACGACCGTTCCCGACCACTGCTCGCAGTAGTCCTCGGCCTGTGCCACGTGATCAGGATTCAAAGCAGGCGAAGGAGACCAGATCACTCCGCCGTTGGTCGTGCACTCCGTGGTGAACGACTGCTCGACGCCCCCCACGAGTGTCGTGTACTCCTGCGGCATGGGGAAGAACAGGAACAGCACGAATCCGAGTACCAGGGAGCCCGCGATGAGGCTGACGCCAATGACGTTCCTGTACGAATTCGATGCCGACTCGGCCACCAATACCTCCGCTTGCTCGGGCGACTCCCCACAGCCTAGAGCTGGAGCTGACCGTGAATCAGGTTGATGGAATCTTCCACCTGCGGCCCGTGAGGCCCCCAACCGACCCTGCACCAGTCCCGATGAGCATGTCGACGCCGCCGCTCCATTCCCGGGATTGCAGATATCCGCCCCGGCGAGGGGTTTCACTCCGCTCAGCGCCCCTGTCCCACCGGGCTGTGCTGGGGAGGTGGCCGGCGTGCAGCGAGGTCCCACGGGCCAGCGTTTCAGCATGCGTTGTCTCTTGTGTGAGTTCGTCGGTGGTGGGCACTGTGTGCCAGCGCGAAGCGGCTGCTGGCTGACGGTCGACGTCGGTCTGATTAGCCTCGCGTGATGTCATCCCGTTCCTCGTTGACCGCTGCGCTGGCGCTGGGTGTCGTGGCCCTGGCGTGGGGTACGATTCCGCTCTTCGTGCGCAACGACGTCCCTTCGACCGGGCTGGTGGGCGTGCGGGTGACGTTCGGAGCGTTGGCTCTTGTCGGCGTCGCTGCGGCCCTCGGCAAGCTCGAGTTCCCAAAGGTCAAACGAGCGCGGTTGGTGCTTACCGGAGTGCTCCTTGCTCTTCACTGGATCTCGTTCTTCGAGTCGCTCAAGCACAGCCCAGTTGCGGTGGCGCTTGCGATCCTCTACATCGGCCCGATCGCGGCCGCGATCCTTGCGGGGCCTCTACTTGGCGAGCACGTGTCGCCTCGGCTGTGGACAGCCCTCGGCGTCGCGGCATTCGGGACCCTGTTGGTGGTCCAGCCCTGGAATCAGTCCCAGGAAGGCGCCGTGACCACACGAGGCATATTGATGGCAATAATCTCCGCTGCCCTCCTCACCGCGTTGCTGCTCGTCGGCAAGCCCGTTGCCAAAGCACTCGGAGGGTTGACGATGGCAATCGGCGAGCTGACCGTCGCCTCGATCGTTCTCCTTCCCGCCACCTACGGAGCCCTCACCGAGTACCCGGAGGAATGGATGGGGTTTCTTGTGCTCGGTGCCGTCCTCACCGGGCTTGCGGGATTCATCTATTGGGAGGCGATGCGGCGACTCCCCATGGCGACCGTCAGCGTGATCATGTACCTGGAGCCAGCCTCTGCTGTCGTGTGGGCAGCGATCTTCCTCGACGAGATACCGAATGCCACGGCATGGCTCGGTGTTGCGTTTGTGCTACTCGGTGGTGCAATGGCAGGATCGGCGCCCGCATCTGTTGACGAGGAGGCGATGGTTGCACCCTCCACTCTTTGAGGTCAGAGATCTCCGAATAGCCGTGTTTGATGCGGACCGCGCCGCCCACGGCGAGCCAGGTCCGGTCAGTGACGCTGGCGAACGGTTGGGTGACGGATGGGTCGAGGTGCTGTGCTCGGTGTCGTTCTCCGTCGACAAGGGCCGGGTTCTGGCCCTGATCGGGGAGTCGGCGAGCGGGAAATCTCTTGCCCTCATGGGCGGGTTCGGTCTTCTCGCTCACGGTGCGCGGGTCATCGGTGGAAGTGCGATCTACGCGGGTCATGAGTACAAGCCTGGCGGAACGACCGACAAGCCAGCAAGCAAGCGATCGCGGAAGGAACGGAAGCAGGCCCGACAGTCAGGAACGGTCGCATCCGATTACTTCGACCAGGATTGGTCGTTGCTCATTGGCACGGAGGTTGGGTTCATGTTCCAGAACCCGATCGGCTCTTGGACTCCCGACCACGCCATTGGGGATCAGGCAGGTGAGGCCCTCGACTACCACACGGACCTGTCAGTCGATGACATCGAGGAGCGGGTGTTCGACGCCCTCGGCGAGGTGAAGCTCCCGAAGTCGAGACGCCTCTTCGACGCGTATCGGCACCAGCTCTCCCGCGGCATGGCACAACGGGCGATGTTGGCGGCTGCACTCACCAAGGCGCCGAAGCTGATGATTGCCGATGAACCGCTCACCGGACTCGATCCGCCAGTGGCAGCGGCCATCATGGATCTCCTCCGTGACATGCAACGGCAGCGGCACATGGCGATGATCATCGTCACGCACGACCTTGCCGCCGTCGCGAGCCTGGCCGATTCGGTCGCAGTCATGTACAGCGGTGAGGTCGTTGAGCAGGCCCCCGCCGCCGAGATCTATCACCATCCGAAGCACCCCTATACCGCCGGCCTCATTGGATCGATCCCGGGCTTCACGGCCGGGCGCCTCAGACACATCCCAGGGGAGGCGTCGCGCCTTCAGGACACCATCCGTGGTCGCTGCGTCTTCGTTGAGCGGTGCGAGTTCGCAAGCACGGTCTGTTGGTCGACACCTCCGAAGCCCGAGCAGGTGGACAACTCGGTCGTTGCGTGCCACCACGCAACCGAACTCGATCTCCCCGGAATCAGGGATTGAACGTCGCGCGATGACCACGGGGCGAGGGCGTAATCGGAAGGACCCAGGGCCACTGTGATGGACTCATGCCTATCGTGACTGTGGTTCCGGAGGCACAGGGACTCAACTGATGAGAATCGCCACGTACATAGGGCTCGTGGCGCGTCGGGTGTGGGCGAAGAAGGGAATCCTTTTTGGCTCGCTCCTGGGCGCGACGCTCGTCATCGCCCTGCTCGTGGTGGTACCGCTCTACGAGGCATCGGTCCAGGCGGTCGATCTCCAGTTCTCTATCGCCAACTCGTTGGCTGATGAGACGGACGTCACCGCGTTCTCCACCCAGAACGCCTATGCAGCTTCGGGCGGCGAGTTCAACCGAACCGTTGTGGACGATGCCCAGCAGACATGGCTTCAGCCATGGTATCCGACGAATGAGGAACGCACCCAGACGCGCGAATTTGCTGTGATACCGTCTGGACCCGACGCGGCGGTCGACTACCTGGCCCTCGCAGAGCAATGGCGCGAACTCGTATGTGCCGTGGCGGTAGGCGGGTCAGGCCTCAGCGACGAGCCGCCGAGCTTCTGCGACCAGTTCGAATCGCTTGGGGCGGTGGACACAGGCGGGATCACGGAATTCGACGAGCTCCCAACAGCTCCGTACCCGCGGCCACCCCAGGAGGCCCTCCAGGTCCGGATCTTCACCTCCCCCGACCTCGAAGCAGTCCTCTCGGTCACCGATGGCTCGTACACACGCGACGGGTCGGTGCCCCCGACACCGTATTCACCCGTGAAGATCATGATCGGAGAGCGTGTGGCTGCACTGACTGGTGCCCAGATTGGAGACACGTTCTTCATCAGGCCGTTCTCCGGGCTGCCAGAGGTGTTCGAATACGTCGAGGTTGCGGCAATCGTCACCGCGGCAGATCGAAACGCTGCGATCTGGGGTATCGACGACCCGGACACCATGGTGTATCTCGACCAAGCGGTCTTCGATGAGTGGTTGCGCCCAGTCGCCACAAGTCCTGATGTCGACCCGTGGCTGCGCGACGCTCGCGGCCTACCTTCGATCAACGTCACGCAACGCTGGCGGATGCCGCTCGACAAGGACACGGTCGATCTCAAGGACGTACAGGAGTTCGAAAGCCGTCTTGCGCAATTCCGTGCGCAGGTGGCACGGGACAGCGGTGGAACAATCCCGACCACCACCTTCATCACGATCCTCCTCGATGCATTCAGAACCCGCTCGGTGGTGGTGGGAGGCCCCATTCTTGCGATGCTTGCCCTCGTGGTCGGTGGAGCCATCTACTTCCTTGTATACACATCGGCCCTGACCGTGGAGCAAGAAGGCAACGAGATAGCCCTCCTCAAGTCGCGTGGTGCCTCTTCC
>Ga0265303_10002674_pt1 | contig 11074 bp, 12 predicted proteins | sample Helome_2_FD_192494 | JGI IMG/M metagenome (GOLD analysis project Ga0265303, IMG submission 192494) | Marine sediment microbial communities from subtidal zone of North Sea - Hel_20160317 (Illumina Assembly) | ecosystem: Environmental > Aquatic > Marine > Subtidal zone > Sediment ...
CCAGGGGCTCTTCCAGGGATTCCAGGTAGCGGGGCCGCAGGTCGTCCTGCAGCCAGCCCACGAGGAAATAGAAGCCGGCGCCTATGGCAACGGCGAAGACGAGGAAGATCCGGGTCTTGAGGCTCACCCTGACACGCTCAAGTAATACCCGAGCCCCCGGCGAGTCTTGATGGGATCCTGGTCGGGCTGCACCGCACGCAGCTTGGCTCGGATGGTCTTGATGTGCGTGTCCACCGTACGTTCCAGGCTGTGCTCCGGGTGATCCCACGCACTTTGCAGGAGGTGTGCCCGGGAAAAGACCCGCCCCGGCGCGTCGATCAGGGTCTTCAGAAGGCGATACTCGTAACGGGACAGGTCGAGCTCATGGCCAAGATAGCTGATCCGCAGCCGGTCCTCATCCACCTGGAAGCGCGTGCTCGGTATGGGCGGCGTGCCCATGTTCAGGCGCCGCAACACCGCACGCACCCGCGCCGTCAGCTCTCGGGGGCTGAAGGGCTTCACCACGTAGTCGTCGGCGCCCATTTCCAGGCCCGCCACCCGGTCGATCTCGCCGGAGCGGGCGGTCAGAAAGATTACCGGTATCGGGCCAAGCGCTTGCAGCTGGCGGTAGATATCGAAGCCGCTGGCGTCAGGCAGCCCGATATCCAGGATCACCAGGTCGAATCTCGCCGCCTCGGATTCGCGCAATCCCTCGACGCCGGTGTTGCACCACACCGCCTCGAAACCTTCTGTCTGAAGGGCATAGACCACGGCATCCGCGATGGCGGACTCATCCTCGATGAGCAGAATACGTCGTTGGTGCTGAGTCATGGCCGCGCCTGATGATACCCGGGAATCCACCTCCGCTGGTCCACTTGCGTCACAAGCGGCCTATCCCCACAGAGACAAACGCTTGTCTCTCGGTACCCCGTAGCAATCGGGGATAAGCGCTTGGCGCGTCGTGATAGCGGCCCAAGGCGTCGCGGGCTTTACTGTTGCCCCTGGACGGATCAGGCCGACCATGCCCCACATAACCGGTCGGCTCGCGGGGCGCCCGGTGGCGCCACCGACTCCGTTCCTCGAACCTGGAGAAGTCACATGCTGGAAATGCGAGAGCAACTAGCCGTTTCCGATCCCATCCGAGTCTTCTATGGCTTCGACCAGCGCCAGGCCATGGGCTCGTATGTCTTCCTCCATTCCATGCATCGACAGGCCTCGGCGCCGGTGGAGGCGCAGCCCATCATGCTCTCTCAGCTGAGACATGAGTACTGGCGGGACAGGGACCGGGCGGCCACCGAATCCGCCTTGGCCCGCTTTCTGGTGCCGTATCTGTGCGGTTACAGGGGCTGGGCCCTGTTCGCGGAGGGCGTCGACATGTTGTGCCGGGGCGACATCGCAGAGCTTTGGGCGCTCAGGGACTACCGTTATGCGGTACAGGTGGTCAAACATGTCCATGCAGGGGCGTCCCGCACCGGGCCGGAGTTTGAGGCTCCCTGGGGCGACTGGACGTCCGTCATGATGCTCAACTGCGAGAAGTGCCGGGCACTGACGCCGAAGTATGCCAACGAGGCAACGGTGGAGGAGCTGCACCGGTTCCGGTGGCTAGACGACCAAGGCCAGATCGGCGGGCTCCCCGGCAAGTGGAATCACCGGGTAGGCATGGATCCGCCCGCCCCGGACGCAGGGCTGGTGCGTTGGATCAACGGATCACCCTTCCTGAACCGGCACACGGAGTTCGCGGATGAGTGGCTCGACGCGCTGCGCGCCATGACCCACATGGATCAGTCTCCGGGGCTGAAGGCGGTCGTCACCGGGCAGTGAGTCGAGGTGCAGCGCCCTAAACGTCCCTTCACGGCGTTGGCAAGTCGATCTCCACGTAGATCTTCTTCCGGATGTGACACGTCTCGCAAACCTCCCGGTCCATGGAAACGCCCCCCGTCACCACCGACCCGTGGACCATGCCCTCGTGACAGGTGGTGCAGGTGGAGTCCTCATCCTCGAAATGCGCCCGATGGAGCTTGTCCGGGACGAAGAGGGGATCGTTCTGGAAGTCCGGCAAATAGACGTAGTGGGGATCCGTGCTGAAGTAGTGGCATTTCAGACAGACAGGGTCGTGCACATGGACGGCGATATTGCCTACGCGTCCGAAATAGTGCTGCACCACCTGCCTGACACCGTTCACCTTCGCCTTGAGATAGCCGCCCAATCCAACGCCCGAGTGGCAGTCCATGCACTCGACCTGGGCATGGGTCGAGCGGGTCCACGAGACGTAGCGGGTCGTCATCTCGTGGCAGTTGGTGCAGAAGGTCGAGGTCGAAGTGTAGGCACTGGCGGCGGCCAGCCCAAGCGCGGCTAAGACCACCAGCACCAAGATGCCCCCCACCCCCAGCCCTAACAGGAGGGGCCTACGGGCCATCGCTACTCTCCCCGGGCCTGATAACGCGCCTTATCTTTCACCGCATCCAGGGCCTTCTGCAGGTCCTCCGGATTATCGTCCTTGTGGTAGTGACAGGTATTGCAGGAATTCGGCTGCTTCTTGACGCCTCCGTGGGCGATAGACTCCTTGGGCTCGACGACCCGGAAAGTGTGGTCATGGAGGTCGCCGGAGACGGCGCTCTTCACGATCTTCGCCATGTGACAGCCGATGCACCCGTTCATATCGTGGAGGCTATGAGAAAGGGTCGGGTTGCTGCTCAGGCTATGGCAGTTCAGACATAACTTGTCGCCGGGGAGCCGGGTCTGATAGCGCGTGGCCGCGCCGGTGGAATGCACCGTGTGGCAGGAGACGCAGGTCACGCCTTCTTTGGCATGGACACTACTCTGCCAGTCCAGGTACTGCTGGTGATGGGCCTTGGAGTGGCCGTTGGGCCAGAACCGCTTCTTGTCCGTCTCCGGAGTAACCGGCTTGTACTGGCTGACCAGCGTCATGCCCGGCCTGAAATCCGCCGGATACCCATGCTTGCCGGAGGGATCCTTGCCTCGGGTGTGACACGAGCCACACACCTGGACCTGCAGCCCTACCGGAAGGTTGGCGGGGTTGGTGATAGTCTCGGCGAACTTGTTCGGGTCTTTTTCGTCCACGTGCTTGCTGCCCGGGCCGTGACATGCCTCGCAGCCCACGGCGGGCTCGGCGAAGGTCCGCTGCGCGTAGTTCAGACCGGTCACATGGCACCCGCCGCACTTCTTGAGCCACGGCCTCTCCTTCCAGTTGTCGGGATGGTAGGCCGCCCACTCGCCCGTCTCCAGGTTGTACTGGGCAGGAAGGATGTAGAACTCGTCGTCGATGCGGGTGATGTAGCGCTGCTTCCACTGGTTGCCGATCGTGTAGAGGACTTGGTCCCTGGTGAAGGTGCGTACATCGGACGGGGAGTCGAAGTCACCCACAACGGCGGTAGGCTGCTTGCTCACGTCCTTGATCATCTGGGAGTGCAGGGTCTGCTTCCATTCCTTGTGGAGCTTCTGGTGGCATTTCTGGCACTTATCGGAGCCCACGTAGTTGGCCCCCTGTTGAGATGCACTCGCGGGCCCCGGCACGACAACCACGGCGACGAGAAGGCCCAGTGTTGCCGCGAATGGAAGTCGCAACGTTCTCATGGTGTTTCTCCTGGTAGGTATTCCCTGGCCTCTTGGCGCGTGCCCTAATAGCGCCATCGCGGCTGAGATACAAGCCGAGGGCACGTGCGCGCCGTCCGGGGCGCCGCACGGATGATGCCTTGAGCATCGGACATTAGGCGCTTTATCGGCCTGGCGGGGCGGGGCGGCCCTTTAACACAGGTTTGAACAGGTATGGCACGCCGGAGCTGTTAGTTAATGACTATCAACCACATTGCAACTCCCAATTGGACTAATCACCATGCCGCCCATACCTTTGTCCACCTAGCCCAGGAATTCCTGGTGTCGACGCACTCTTCACTCACTCAGGAGGCAAGCCATGCCACTCAAGGGCAGCAAGACCGGGCAGAACCTCAAGGACGCATTCGCCGGCGAGTCCCAGGCCAAGAAGGCCGAGCGGTCCCACGCCAGCCGCTTCCAGAAGGCCCTGGACAACCTGGACAACCTGGACCAGTAACCGAGGAGCGGCCAGGGCCGGATGTTCCGACCCCGGCCCGTCGAACGAACCGATAGAGCCAGCAGTCGTTGATCGTCGAGAGGAGAACCACCATGCAGTCCCTGACCCGCGAAGAGCTTTACAGCCTGCAAGACTACGCCGAGGTTCGCCCGGCGTTTCGCGCCAAGGTCATGGCCCACAAACGGAGCCGGAAGGTGCCGGTGGGCCCCAACGTCACCCTCTATTTCGAGGACAGGCTCACCATGCAATACCAGGTCCAGGAGATGCTGCGGGCCGAGCGCATCTTCGAGGCCGAGGGGATCGAGGAGGAGCTCGCGGCCTACAACCCCCTGATCCCCGGAGGGAGTAACTGGAAGGCGACCTTCATGGTAGAGTTTCCTGACGTGGAGGCACGCCGGGACGCCCTGGCCCGTATGCTCGGCATCGAGGAGCGGGTGTGGGTCCAGGTCGAGGGCTTCGACCCTGTCTGGGCCATCGCGGACGAGGACCTGGAGAGAGACACCGAGGAGAAGACCTCCGCCGTGCATTTCCTGCGCTTCGAGCTGACCCGCGAGATGGTTGAGGCCGTTCGGTCCGGGGCCGGCATCAGCGCAGGCATCGACCACCAGGCATACCTTCACAGGGTCGCGGTCCTTCCCGGGCATGTCCGGGATTCACTGGCAGCGGACCTCCACTAGAAACCTGAACACAATCATAACGGGAGGCAGAACATGGCAAACGAAGGCTATCACGAGCCCATCGACGAGCTGAGCAACGAGACGCGGGACATGCACCGGGCGATCCTGTCCCTGATGGAAGAGCTGGAGGCCGTCGACTGGTATAACCAGCGGGTGGACGCCTGCAAAGACCCGGAACTCAAGGCCATCCTCGCCCACAATCGCGACGAGGAGAAAGAGCACGCCTCCATGGTGCTGGAGTGGATACGGCGAACGGACCCCGCCTTCGACAAGGAGCTGAAGGACTACCTGTTCACCGACAAGCCCATTGCCCACCTATAGCCCGCGGAAGGGAGTCCGAAAGGCCCTGGCCATTTCGGCCAGGGTGCACGTCCGCACCCGATCACGCTGGAGCCATTGAGTCGCCCGGCATCATAATTGGTTGATAAAATGAGGAAAAAAGATATTGATCCAGCGCATGAATCTGTTCGATTAAGGCCCCGACAGGCTTGATTGGCGTCGGCATGCTCATATATTAGGACATAGATGAGGATGCCCCGCCCCAGCATGGGACCTCATATCGAGCAGTGGGCAAGGAGGTGTCAGATGGCCAAAGTGACCCACATCACGACGGAATCGCCGTCTGAGGAGATCACGGCGCGCAAGCCGAGCTATGGCACCAACCTCATGCCCTTTGAAGAGTTCGAGCGGACGTTCGACCGCTTCTTCGAGGGCTTCGGGTTCGGGCCACGTGGTTGGTTGCGTCCGTTCCGGCCAGAGATCCCCAAGTGGGGCGAGCTCGGTGGCTTCGAGGGCCGGCTTCCACGGGTTGACATGATCGACCGTGACAAGGAGATCCTGGTGCGAGCGGAACTCCCCGGGGTGGACAAGAAGGACCTCGACATCAGCCTCACGGACAACACCCTGACCATCCATGCCAACATGCGCCATGAGAAGGACGAAGAGCACGGTGAGTATCGGCGAGCCGAGATTCGCCGCGGTGAGTTCCAGCGTACCATGACGCTACCGGCAGAAGTGAAGGGCGATCAGGCCAAGGCGAAGGTCGAGAACGGCATGCTCGAGCTGACCCTGCCCAAGGCCGAGGCGGCAAAACGTCGCACCATTAAGGTCGACTAACGATCTTTTGATTACGCCACCGCCCGCTCGACGCGGGCGGTTTTGGGTTCGTATGACATACCGGCAAGCAGGATGGTAGCACAGACATGCGTATGGACGGCGTCACCAGGGTCTTCACCCACGCGGGGGCAAGGGGCTGGCTGTTGTTGCTGGCGCTCGCGTCCTGCCTGGTGGCGGCGGAACCGAGCACACCCAAAGGCACCTTTAGTCTGGTATATGATGTCAGGATAGAAACTGATTGCCTGGCCGACGTCAGCATAAACCTGGACGGCAACATGGGCCACGTGACCCGCCTGCGCATACGTCTCGAGAAGGGGCGCCAATTCGATTTCGAAGGTATAGGAGAGGTCCAGAGAGACGGCGCTGACGTCGTCTGGATGGTTCCGCCCGGCAAGGCAACGCTTCGGTACAACGTGAATCTGAACCATCGGCGGGCATCGGGAGGCTACGATTCGCGCTGTACCGAGTCATGGGCGCTGTTCCGGGGCGAGGATCTGTATCCGCCCATGGCTGTCGCGAGTCCAGATGGGGTTCCGCTTTCCCACTCGGAGGCGAGTCTCCGGGTGCAGGTCCCGAAAGGCTGGTCCCTGGTGACCCCGTTCCCCGAGAACGGCGACGACGGATTAATCATCGAGCAGCCCCACCGATACTTCGATCGGCCGACCGGCTGGATCATCGCAGGCCGGCTGGGTGTCACACGCGAGCGGATCAAGGGTGTCTCCGTGGCCATCGCGAGTCCGCGAGGCGAAGGCCTGCGCCGGCTCGACATTCTGGCGCTCTTGCGTTGGACTCTCCCGGTTCTGAAGAAGATTCTTCCAGACCTGCCACCGCGATTGCTCATTGTCGGCGCCGGCGATCCCATGTGGCGCGGCGCCCTCTCGGGGCCCGGGTCTCTGTACATCCACGCCGATCGGCCGCTCATCACCCTGGACGGCACAAGCCCCCTGCTGCACGAGCTGATCCATGTAGTTACCCATGCCAAGTCCGGGGAGCACGGAGACTGGATCGTTGAGGGGATGGCCGAGTATTACTCACTGCAACTCCTCAGGCGTTCCCGCACCGTGAGCAAGCGACGGTATACGAGATCCCTGGAGCGTCTGGCGGAGCGCGGGCGCAAGGTCGAAACCCTGAGGGTCGATCGCGCCGACGGCGCCACCACGGCTCGCGCCGTCCACGTCCTGCACCTTCTGGACACACTGATTATCGAGAAGACCGACGGAAGCAAGAGCCTGGATCATGTCCTTCGCGCCCTGGGGGAGCGGCGCGAGCCCGTCACCACCGAAAGCTTTCGACTTCTGGCAGAGCAGGTTCTCGGCGGCGAACTGGACGGGTTCTTTCGCACTCACGTGCCGGAGTAGCCACATGTTGGAGAACGCACAGGCGGGAAGTATGCCGCGCTGGCAAGACGCTGCGGAGCCAGGGGCACTGTATGCACTCGCCGAACGCTACCGGGCGGTCCGGGGATTCAGCGAGGTCCTTTGCGAGCCGCTCGCCACGGAAGACTATGTCATCCAGACCATGCCCGACGCGAGTCCCACCCGCTGGCACCTGGCCCACGTCACCTGGTTCTTCGAGGCGCTTGTGTTGCGCAGGGCCTATCCAGCCTACCGGCCGCTCCACGAGCAGTATCATTACCTGTTCAACTCGTACTACAACACGCTGGGCGAGCAGTGGCCGCGCCCACACCGGGGACTCCTTTCGCGACCGACGGTCAAAGAGGTGTACGAATACCGTGCCTATGTGGACCGGCATGTCCTGACCCTGCTCGATCGCTTCCCCGAGCAGGCGGCCGGGGTCGCGTCCATCATAGAGCTGGGGCTACACCACGAGCAGCAGCATCAGGAGCTGATGCTCACCGACATCAAGCACGTGTTTGCCCAGAACCCCCTCTGCCCGACTTATCGGGCCGCTAGGCACCGGCATTGCGGGCAGCCCCCGCCCATGACCTGGACCCGATTTGAAGAGGGACTCTACGAGGTCGGGCATGACGGCACCTCGTTCGCCTACGACAACGAGACGCCGCGTCACCGGACGTTCCTCGAATCCTTCCACCTGGCCTCACGGCCCGTGACCAATGGCGAGTATCTGGCGTTCATGGTCGACGGTGGCTATGACCGGCCCGAGCTCTGGTTGTCCGATGCCTGGATCGTGGTGCCGCGGGAAGGCTGGCGCGCGCCGCTGTACTGGCACGCGTCAGACGGATGCTGGCAGGTCTACACCCTAGGCGGCTTCCGCGAGCTGGACCCGAACGAGCCTGTCTCCCATGTGAGCTATTACGAGGCGGATGCCTATGCACGCTGGGCCGGCGTGCGGCTTCCCACCGAAGCCGAATGGGAGATCGCAGCCCGAACGCAGCCTCTGGAGGGGAACTTCGTCGAGTCCGGACGGTATCACCCAGCCGGTGCCTTGGATGCTGTCGCGGGGCTGCAGCAGATGTATGGCGACGTCTGGGAATGGACGGCCAGTCCTTACACACCTTATCCCGGCTATGTGCAGGAGCCGGGCGCGCTCGGGGAGTACAACGGCAAGTTCATGTGTGACCAACTCGTGCTCCGGGGCGGCTCCTGCGCCACCTCCACGACACATATCCGGCCCACCTATCGCAACTTCTTCCCTGCATCGGCCCGTTGGCAGTTCAGCGGCATCCGGATTGCCCGGCCTTCTTGTTCAAGCGTACGCCGACCTCCCTCGACCTCATGATGATTGCTGCCATGACTGCTTTCGACTCCGTTATGGTCCTCGCGGCACCGGAACCGGGACGGGCCTGGGGAGATAATCCGCGCGGTGAAGGCAATGGCCCATATACCGGTGGCGGTGATCACCAACAGGTCTCTGCTCTATCTTCCCAAGGTACGCCGCGAACTGCCGCCCGCGGACAGGGAGGGGATAATGCGGGCCCAGGCGATCCTCGGCGAAATCGCCAAGGCGGTACATCCGCGTGCAGGCCGCTTCGACCTCAGCGGATACAAAGACGCCGTGGAAGCGGTCGTGGGCATCGTCACCCGCCATCCCATGCGTGAGGACGCGTTGATCAATGCCCTGGCGCGCTGGGTGCCCGGTGAGGCGGAAGGCGCCCTGCGGCGGCTCGGGTCGAGCGGGCGGCTCCAGGTGGCGGAGCGCCTGGGACGGCGTTTCTGGAGCAAGGCGGGTGCCCGCTGTCCCGAGCACAGCAAACCGCCCCGGCAATTGCGTCAGACGAACGAACATGAGTGAGCTGCCAAGGCAGCGCCGAGCTGTCAATGGACAGCGAGACCTTGCAGCGGATCCGCGGGCTCAACCAAGCGGACCCTGCCGCCGGCGAGTCCTCGAAAAGAGCACATGAGCGGAACGAGAAGGCTGCCGTTGAAGGGCGGAATTCCTTATGGGCTTCTTGGCTGGCTCCTGGCATCCGTGCTTTGCGTCACATGGGCCCCCTTTACCGGAGGAGGAGATGCAGCGTTTCGCTGGTGGTCTCCCCCGAATGTCCTTGACATTGTTGGAAACCTACTGCTCTTCGTCCCAATTGCCATGGTCATAACGCTTGGGTCACGCAGCGACGACAGACCACGAACCGTTCTCTACACCGTGGCGGCGACGGCGGCGCTGAGCATGATCGTGGAAGCTGGACAATGGATGTTACCCCGCACCGTGTCACCGCAAGACCTAATGCTGAACACCTTGGGGGCAGGCTTCGGCGCGGGGGTCGCCATTCTGGTAAAGGAACGCGAATGGCCTAACGACAAGCTCATGACGTCCATAGCAGCCCTCGTGTTGCTCTGCGTCGCCGTGTACCTGGCCTACGGCGCCGTCAGCGCCACCCAGGGTTTCCGGCTGGCGGGATGGAATCCAGGATACCTGTTGATTCAAGGGGATGAAGCGGACGGAACCCGCCCCTACCAGGGCCTGGTGGACAAGGCGCAGTCGTGCGCGGGCAGACCACCAGAACTGACCTGCGTGGCAGCCGCCGCGGAACGCCCGGCGCGTCATCGTCTCACCGAGATCGCCGAACGGTCACAACGAATAGAAATGTCGGCAACAGTAAACTCGGCCCACGATGGGCAGAGGGGTCCGACGCGGATTATCAGTTTCTCGCGTGGCCCTTGGGTTCGCAACGCGACGCTCGGGCAAGAGGGACGTGCCCTTATCTTTCGGGTCCGCACGCCCGTAACCGGCGACAATGGCTCGGATCCACAGTTTGCGCTGCCGGAAGCCGTTTTTTCGGGTGTGCCGTCGAAAGTGATGGCAGAGTTCGACCAGGGCACCATCCGCATAAGCGCACAGAGCGGGGACCAGCAGGCAGTGGCAACATTCCAGTTTGGCCTGTTCACCGGTTGGCTGACCACCTTTCCGATCAGGACCCTTGAGCCGCCGCATTTCTCACGGGGGACGGTCGCCGCATGTCTCGCACTGTTCGTGGGCTTAGGGATATTCATTGGGCGCCTCTGGCGCCACGGTTGGTTTGTTTCGGCAGCTTGCGTGAGCCTTTTCGGGTTGGCATTATTTGCGTTCAGTTGGGGGGCGAACCTGTTTGCTCATCCCGTTGAGCCCGCCTTTGCCGCGGGATTCCTGTTACTGGGCGTACTGCTTTCCGTCCTGGACCAAAAGAACAGGGGGGATGGCTGAGCCCCCCCCGGGCACAGTGGGTCCGTGGAGGCCGGTGCGGGCCTTCGCCAGACGAGTTGGTGGTGGGCCCCACTCGCTACTGCCATTCTCATCGGCCAACGGGGGCTTCGGTCTGCTGCACCCTGCTCGCAAGGCTGCCCCTTGCATCCCGGAGTAATCCGTTTCATGCTTCACTGTACGGCAAGCGTGGAATAAGGCGCGCGACCTCTTTTCTCCGGCGCAACGCCGGCTCCCGGCGCGTTGGCTTAGGGGCTCCTTCGCACTTAACTATTTGAAGAGCTTGGGCTGGCGCGGCAGCCTGCGGCCCGGCCCTCGCCACTGGGCAGGCGAACGAATGCAGGGTAAACGGAAACGTTCCGTGTTATAACATGGACAATGTCCGTTCACTTAGAACTTAGGCGTCATGTTCAAGCGCAACCAGATATTCAAGGAGTGGAGAGAAGCACCGCAAATGGATACTGGATCGCCGAGACCCGCAATACATGCTCATGAGGGCACCTTAACTTTAGCCTATCGTACAGAAACGGACGGATTTGCCGTTGTCAGATTCACAAACGTGCATCAGCACACGTTCGGATATCCGAACGATGAGGCGCTCGGTGGACATCCGCTCTATTCCCGTGAGCTCAAC
>Ga0265303_10002675_pt1 | contig 11073 bp, 13 predicted proteins | sample Helome_2_FD_192494 | JGI IMG/M metagenome (GOLD analysis project Ga0265303, IMG submission 192494) | Marine sediment microbial communities from subtidal zone of North Sea - Hel_20160317 (Illumina Assembly) | ecosystem: Environmental > Aquatic > Marine > Subtidal zone > Sediment ...
TGGCCGGGACGCTGCCGTCAGCAGCCCGGCGACGATCTCCGCGCCCATGGGCTTGCGCACACGCTCGAATGCGGCTGCCGCGTCGTCATACTGCTCGTAGAAACTCATTGCGGCCGTTCCCTAACAAGACGCCTTATCATAGAGGATTCTAGCCAGGCGCGCTGCTTCATTCGTGAATCCGCCTGGCCGCGATTTCGGGATCCGGCACGACCAATGCGCGGATCGGCTCCTATGCCCGCTCGGCCAGCGGCAGGTTGACCAAGAGGTTCTGTGGCTTGAGCCGCAGCAACCCCTCCGGTGTCATGGCCATGGCCAGGTAGACCGGCCGTCCGGCCAGGTCGGCGGCCATAACGCTAGGGTCGGCGAAATCCAGGCGGAACAGCGAAAGCAGCCGGGCCAAACGCGCTTCGCCAACGTCCACGTTGTTGTATAGATCGTTCAGCAGGCTGCTGCCCTCGACATCGAGGCCGACGTGCCAGACCCACTTCTCGTCGGTAATTTGCTGGACCGGCTGGATCGAAACCTTGAGGTCGAGGAAATGCTCGACCCAAGCCTCGAGTACCCTGCAAAGGGCGTCGAGGCCCGAGCCGGCGAAGTTCAAGTTGATCACCGTGTCGTGACGTTGGTCCCGCTGCCAGTAGAGGTCGGCGTTGTGCTCGTCGAGCACGTCGAGCGAGACGGTCCTGAGCGGCGTCTGGGCCTCTGCGACCAGGGCGCCGAGTGAACCGAATCCGCCGGTCGTGGCGTACATATCGACGGTCTCGGCGTCGGCCGCCATGATCGCGCCGTCGTTGATCGTGACCTTCTGCTCGCGGAACAGGAACTCAGCAGCCCGAACGCGCAGCCCGTCCTGGCAATCGGCCAAGGCAGCCCGAGCGACGACATGGGCCATCTGATCGACGAACAGCGGCGGTACCTTGACCCCTTCGGCCTCGAGAAAGAGCCGCAGGTAGCACTCCTCGACCGTGCCGGCGGCGACCAACCGGTCGCGGAAAGCAAGCAGGACGCCGTAGTTGTCGCGGGCGTCCGGGTCCTGAAGGTCCGCCAGGCGCTGGGCCGAGACCGCCTCGCGGGGGTTCTTGAGCAGTGCGTCGTGGAGGGCGCGTTCGGCGGCGCAGGATTCGGCGACCGGCTTGATTTCCGGACGCAGGAAATAGGCGCGCAAAAAGTCGTCAGTCACCCTGAGGTGCCCGTTTTCCAAGGGCTCCAGAAGGTGATAGCCCGAATCGCGCCAAAAATCCACCATGTGATGCCGTGTATATTTGTCCCACACCATGCTTGTCCAGCGCGGTGGCTCGCCGGGCCGCCTGAGCCTCTGGACGAAGCCGCTTTCAGGTGCAATAGTCCCCGCGCCGGCCCGAAACCGGCCGTGATTGGAGTTGAGCAATGGCGGGAACCACCTTAGGCACCTGGCTCTATACCTGGCTACGTGGCGAACAGGTCGGCATCGACCAGGAAGGCAATCGCTATTTCCGGGAGAAGGGCGGCGGCCGGGTTCACGACGACAGCCTGCGCCGGGAACGGCGCTGGGTGATGTACAAAGGCGAGGTCGAGGCGAGTCGCGTGCCGGCTGAATGGCATGTCTGGCTGCACCACACGACCGATGAGATGCCGCCGGAAGGTGGCTCGCCGAAGCGCCCCTGGCAAAAGGACCATGTGCCGAACCTGACCGGTTTGGACGAGGCCTATCGCCCGCCCGGTCACACCTTCAAGGGTGGCCGGCGCGACAAGGCAACGGGCGACTATGAACCCTGGACGCCTAACTGAGCCGTGCCCAACTCTGTCCAAAGGCGGTTGTGAGAGGCTTGACCATGCCCAAACAGGTCGTCGAGATGCTCGTAGGCGCTGGAATGCTGCTGTTCGGGATCGTCTTTGTCGCTTTCGCTTTCAGTGGTTCCGGCCCGGATGTGGATGATGGCTACCGGGTGGTCGCGATTTTCAACGATGCTTCGGGATTGGCGCCCGGCGACGAGATGCGCATCGCCGGTGTCAAGATCGGTCGTGTTGTCGAAAAGCGGTTCGACGCCGAGGCCTTCGAGGCCGTTGTGACATTTGTCGTCGATGACCATATCAAGCTGCCGGCCGACAGCGAGGCCCTGATCGAACCAGACGGCCTGCTGGGCGGCAGCTTCGTACTGATCAAACCAGGCTCGAAGCAAAGCCATATTCTCCCCGGCGGACGCTTCGCGGCAACCCGTGGCACAATCAATGTAATTGATGTGATTGGCGGATTCATTTTCGACGGCACTGGTGACGGTTCGTGAGGCATACAGCGGCTAGCCACATTGTGCGGCGAAACAGGAGGCCATCTTGCGCAGAAATGTGATTGAAACTGTCATGGGCGGCGTAGTGCTGCTGGTCGCCGTCTCCTTTGTTGTCTTCGTTTTCAGAAGCAGTGGTCTCAGCTCGACTGGCGGCTATGAGCTGCGGGCACAGTTCGAGGACGCCTCGGGCCTGGCCATAGGCACGGATGTGCGTATGGCTGGGGTCAAGATCGGCACGGTGTCGAGCCAAGGTCTCGATCCGGAGAGCTTTCAGGCCAACGTCACCTTGCAGATCAACGAGGGAATCATGCTACCGGTAGACAGCTCGGCGCGAATCATCCCCGAAGGCCTGTTGGGTGGCAATTTCGTCGCATTGGAACCTGGGGCCGAGGACGACCTGTTACAGCCCGGTGGCCGGCTAGAGTTCACTCAGGGTGCGATCAATGTCATCGAGCTGCTCTTTCGCTTTATAGTCAAGCCCGGCGACAGCAGCGAGTCGCCGGACAGCCAGTGAGCGCTGACCGCCCTGACTCCATGACCGATTCCGAAAACACCGTCACTCAGCGCTGGGACCCGGCGCGCTATGCGCGCGGCGCCCGCTTCGTCGCCGACTTGGGGGCGCCGCTGCTGGACTTGCTGGCGCCCAAGCCGGGCGAGGCGGTCCTCGACCTTGGTTGCGGCGACGGCGCGCTGACCGAAAAGATTGTCGCCCGCGGCTGCCGGGTGGTCGGTTTGGACTCCAGCAGCGAACAGGTCGCCGCCGCTTGCGCGCAGGGCCTCGACGCGCGGGTCGCCGACGGGCAGAAGCTGGCGTTTGACGGTGAGTTCGACGCCGTCTTCTCGAACGCGGCGCTGCATTGGATGCTGGATCCGGATGCGGTGATCGACGGTATCTGGCGGGCGCTCAAGCCCTCGGGGCGGTTCATCGGCGAGATGGGCGGCGCCGGCAACGTGGCGCAGATCATGGCCGCGCTTGTCGCGGCGCTGGACCGTCGCGGGATCGACGGCCGTAAGGCGGTGCCCTGGTACTTTCCGACCCCGGCGGAGTATCGCGACCGGTTGGAGGCGCGTGGCTTCGCGGTCGGTTACATAGAGTTAATACCCCGGTTCACGCCGCTGCCGGGCGAGATGGCCGACTGGCTGGAGATCTTTGCGGAAAACTTTCTGACCAAGGTCGCACCGGACGAACGCCCCGAACTGCTTGCCGAAGTGAGCGAGGCCTTGCGGCCGGCTTTGGCGGATGGTGAGGGACGTTGGTCTGCCGACTATGTGCGCCTTCGTTTTGCAGCGCAAAAGCCCGTGACATAACCTTGGCGCTTGCGATGGCGGGCGGAGATTCCCAGATCTCTTGTCGAAACTTTAAGCTTTACGCGGCGGAATCCCATGGAGGATGAGCGGTGAGCCAAACGGAGCGAAAGATGGAGCTGCCTAACTGGCTGCAGCCCGACGGTGTGCCGGTGTCTTGTGTCGAAAAGATCAAGGTCTTGAACGAGAACCTTGAGGAAATCCGCGAGATGGCCCAGGACGCCTTGGAAGACGGAATTCTTATGGGGTGCGACGAATCCCAGTTGCGTGGGGTACTCCATCTCCTGGTGGACTCGCTGGAGAACCCCTATCCCGAAAGGTCTAAATCTTGAAGCAGATCTGTCGTGCCATTGGCTTGACGACGATCCTGTCGGTTGCCGCCGGCCCCGCTTTGGGCCAGCAAGGTGGCGGGCCGGTCGCCCTTATGCAAGGACTGGATAAGATCACTGCGCGAATCTCGACCTTCGAAGCGCCGCTCAACGAAACCGTGCGCTTCGGCACCTTCGAAATCGTTGCCCGGGCCTGCAACAAACGTCCGCCAGAAGAACCGCCCGAAAGCGCGGCGTTTTTGGAGATCGTCGATGTGCGCCCGGATGCCGAAACCCTGCCGCTGTTCACCGGGTGGATGTTCGCATCGTCGCCGGCGCTTTCGGCTGTCGAGCACCCGGTCTATGACGTCTGGGTGATCGACTGCAGAAAGGCTTCCAGTTCCGAGGCCGTCAGTTCCGAAGGGAACTGAGCCGTCTTGCGGACCGAGGCCGAAAGCTGCGTGCGGTAGTCTTCGCGCGGGATTTCCGTGACCCCGAACTGCCGTAGGTGCGGTGTTTCGAACTGAGTATCGAGCAACTCGAAGCCGCCTTTTCTGAGCCGCGCAGCGAGGTGCACCAGGGCGACCTTGCTGGCGTTGGCGGCTCGGCTGAACATGGATTCGCCGAAGAACGCACCGCCCAGCGCCACTCCGTACAGACCGCCCACCAGCGAGTCGTCGCGCCAGCATTCGACCGAGTGGGCGAATCCCATCTCGTGCAGATCGCAATAGAGCTGTTCGATCGTGCGGTTGATCCAGGTGTCGCGGCGACCGGGCGCCGGGCTGGCACAGCCGCGGATCACCGCATCGAACGCCGTATCACAGCGCACCTCGTAGGGGCTCCGGCGAATGACCTGACGCAGCTTGCGCGGCACATGTATGGCTTCCAGCGGCAGAATGCCGCGGAAGTCAGGGTCGATCCAATGGATCTCCTCGTCGTTCCGGCTCTCCGCCATCGGGAAGATGCCGACCGCATAGGCTCGCAACAGCAGTTCAGGCTTCAGTTCCATGGCGAGCCGCTGATCCTTCTCTTGCGTCCCCTTCCAGCACTGCAGCGATGGTTGCTACCAGTGATCTTGGCTACTAGCTCTTGAGACCCAAGTAACGCTCCAACCAATGGATATCATAGTCACCGTTAATAAAATCGCTCTCGGCGATCAACCTCTGGTGCAGTGGAATGGTGGTTTGGACGCCTTCGATGACGAACTCCTCAAGGGCCCGGCGCAGCCGCATGAGACACTCGTTGCGGGTCTGACCGTGGACGATCAGCTTGGCGATCAGGCTGTCGTAGTAGGGCGGCACGCGGTAGCCGGCGTAGAGCCCTGAATCGACGCGCACGCCCAGGCCGCCGGGAGCGTGATAGTCGGTGATATTGCCGGGCGAGGGCATGAAGTTTTCCGGGTTTTCCGCATTGATCCGGCATTCGATGGCGTGGCCCTGCAGCTTGATGTCCTTCTGGCGGATGGTCATCGGCAGGCCGGCGGCGATGCGAATCTGCTCGCGCACGATATCCACACCGGTGATCGCTTCCGATATGGGATGCTCGACCTGAAGACGGGTGTTCATTTCGATGAAAAAGAAGGCACCGTCCTCATAGAGGAACTCGATCGTGCCGGCGCTCTGATAGCCCAGCTTGGCCATGGCCTTGGTAACCGAGGCACCGATCTTCGCGCGCTCTTCGACGTTGAGGGCAGGTGAGGGCGCCTCCTCGAGCAACTTTTGATGGCGCCGCTGCAGCGAGCAGTCGCGTTCGCCCAGGTGAATGACATTACCGTGGGCATCGGCCAGCAGCTGCACCTCCACATGGCGCGGCCGGTTGAGGTACTTCTCCATATAGACTTCGTCGTTGCCGAAGGCCGCCTTGGCCTCGGTCTTGGCGAGGCGGATGCTGTTGAGCAGCTCGTCTTCGTTCTCGGCTACTTTCATGCCGCGCCCACCGCCGCCGGCCGACGCCTTGATTAGAACCGGGTAGCCAATGGTTGACGCGGTCTCGATCGCTTCCTCATCACTCCCGATCGCGCCGTCGGATCCGGGCACCACGGGCAGGCCGAAAGCCTTGGCCGACTGCTTGGCCGTCACCTTGTCGCCCATCAGCGACATGTGCTCGGGCTCCGGGCCGATGAAGACAAAACCGTGCTCGCGGACCATCTCGGCGAAACTGGCATTCTCCGAAAGAAAGCCGACGCCAGGATGAATCGCCTCGACTCCGGTGATTGTCGCGGCGGAGAGCAGTGCCGGGATGTTTAGATAGCTGTCCTTGCTGGCCGGCGCGCCGATGCAGACGCTTTCATCGGCAAGGCGAACGTGCATGGCGTCGGCGTCGGCGGTCGAATGGACCGCAACCGTCTGAATACCCATCTCGCGGCAGGCGCGGTGGATCCTCAGCGCGATCTCGCCGCGGTTGGCGATAAGGATCTTTTCGAACATGGCGTGCCGGCGGCCGGGTTATTCTATGACCAGAAGCGGCTCGCCGTATTCGACCGGCTGGCCGTCTTCGACCATGATCTGCGCGACGCGGCCGGATCGTGGGCTCGGAATCTGGTTCATTACTTTCATGGCCTCGATGATCAGGAGAGTCTGTCCCTCCTTGACCGTGTCACCGACCGATACGAAGGGGTTGGCGCTCGGTTCCGACGCCATGTAGGCCGTGCCGACCATCGGTGAGGTGACGGCGTTGGCCGGAACCGCATCGCCACCGCCGGCACTTGGCGCAGGCGCGACCGTAGTGGCGACCGGGGCTGACGCGGCCTGTTGTACGGCGGCATAGGGGGTCCCACCCCGGGCAATCCGAATGCGGTGCTCGCCGAATTCGTACTCGATCTCCGTTAGTCCCATCTCGTTGAGCAATTCGGACAGTTTGCGGACCAGATCTTCATCGAGTTCGAGCTTGGACATCAGACTTCTTGTTCCTCTACCAGCAACCGCGCCAAGGCGCTCAGGGCCATCGAGTAACCTTCGGCGCCGAATCCGCAGATCACGCCAAGCGCCGCCTTGGACACATAAGAATGGTTCCGGAAGGTTTCTCGCTGATGAATATTCGACAAATGAACTTCGACCACCGGCAGATCAACGGCCTTGAGGGCGTCGAGTAGGGCAATCGAGGTATGGCTATAGGCGCCCGGGTTGATGAGGATCGCCGCATGGCGACCGCGCGCCTCTTGGATCCAGTCGACCAATTGGCCTTCGCTGTTGGATTGTCGGCACTCGACGCTCAGGCCCAATTCCGTAGCCCGGGCGCCACATCGAACCTCGATATCGGCCAGGGTTTCGTGGCCATAGATCTCCGGTTCGCGCGTGCCCAGCAGGTTGAGATTGGGACCGTTGAGTATCAGGACCGTTGGCGCCTCTGCCACAGTCACGCCTCGCAAAGAGTGGACGGGAATCGTAGCGTTAACACAAGGCCCTCCGCGGGTGCAATCCGACTCTGATCAAATGGGCGTCGCATGGGCTCGCCGATTTGTTCAGTTGGACTTCGCCCGGGCTTCGGCAATTTTCAGTTCTAGCTGCTCGAGTTCGATTGCGCCGGGGACCAATTCGTCACCGATAACGAAAGCTGGTGTACCACCGATGTCGAGAGCTTCGGCCAAGCGCATGTTCCGGTCGAGCATGGCGCTGATTTCCGCCGAATCCATATCGCTTTTCAACTTATCGATGTCTAGATCGACCTGTCGCGCGACGGACATGACGGTCGCTTCGTTGATCTGGCCCTTCGTAGCCATCAGCGCGAAGTGGAACTCTTCATAGCGGCCTTGCCGGGCCGCGGCCAGGGCTGCGCGAGCCGCCGTGACAGACTCCGGACCGAGGATCGGAAACTCCTTCATCGCCAGGCGCACGTTGCCATCCGAGGTAATCGCCTCGAGCAGAGGTTTGGCGACCGTGCGGCAATAGGGGCAGCGATAATCGAAGAATTCGACCACGACCACGTCGCCCTTCGGGTTGCCCAGAACAGGCGAATCGGGGTCTTCGGTCAGATCGCCGCGTAGCGCTGTCAGCGATTCACGCCGGCGCTCCTCGGCAGCCAACTTCTGCTGTTCCTGGTATTTCGTGAGCGCTTCGATCAGGACTTCGGGGTGGGCAATCAGATAGTCCCGAACAACGTCGCGGATCGCCTGTTCCTGGGCCGAATCGAAGGCGTTTGGCGCGGTTTGCTGAGCCTCGAGCGGCGCCGGCACAAGGAGGCCTAAAGCCAGCGAAAGTGGAAGCACCGCCTGGCGAATCGCTTTTATCATCACACGTTAGCCTTTCTGCAACCGACTGAGCGGCCGATCCGGGACCGGAGCCCGGTATCCTATACCTTAGCGGCGAAACCGGTAAATATTATTGAATCTGCTACTGTTTTCGCTTCTTTTGCCGCCGTTGGGCGAGGTTTTCGACGTCCTGGGCGCGTAACCAGGCGGGCGAGTACTCGGCCAGGATCTTCTGAGCCCGGACGGACTGCTGCCTCGCCTCGCCCAGACTGCCTCTGGCCAGGGCGTACTCGGCTAGAGATAAGGCAGTCATGCCCTTATCGCCGCGCCGACCATAGGCCGTTGCCGATAAACGCCAAGCGAAGGAATTGCTTGGCTCACGCTGCAGCAATATTTCCAAGTTCTCGGCCGCGCTGTCGTTGAGCTGGGGGTCATTCAACTCGATTTGGACCTGGGCAAGGCCAAGCCGCAGAAGGGCTGACCGGGGCCGCAACTCGACCGCTGCCTCGTAGGCCGGCAAAGCCTCGGCCAAGCGTCCGTTTTCGAACAACATCTGTCCCTTCAACTCGTGGAAAAAGGGATCCGTGGGGAAGTCCGACAAAAGCCCGTCGATCAATGGCAGCGCTTTTCTCAGATTGGGCCGCCGGTAATAGGCAATTGCTCTGGCGTAGCGGCCCGCAACCGAATTATCCGTGTCGGGGAAATACCGAAACACTCTTGGCAGAGGCTGCAGAAAGCCGATTAACTTGGCCCGCATGCGCGCATGCGCGGCAACCAATACGGGCGGTTCTGGTGAATTGGAGAAGCGGGATTTCTGCACCACGTCCTTGAGGAAAGCGATGCGGTCTTGGGTCAGAGGGTGGGTGCGCAGGTAGGGATCCTGGTTGGATGACAAAAGGATCTCTTGGCCCTCAAGGATTCTCATGAAATCCAGCAGGCCGCGCGCCGACATTCCGTTCGCGTCGAGCAAACGCACGCCGGCCTGGTCCGCGGCCTGCTCTTGCCCGCGCGAATAAGCCAACAATCCCTTGAGGGCTAGATCCTGACCACCTGAAATGATAGCGACGCCAGCGCCCGGCTGCCCGCTCGCGATGGCGGCGCCAATACCCAAGACGTAAGAGGCCCAGGTGGTAATCTGTGCGTTCTTCATTTCCTGCCGGCGGCCGACGAGGTGACCGCCGATGATGTGGCCGGTTTCGTGAGCGATCACCCCGATCACCTGCAGCGGCGACTCGGCACGGGTCAATAGGCCGGTATGGATAAAGATCTTGCGTCCCCCGCTCACGAAGGCGTTGAGACTGCGGTCCTGGATCAGGTAGATATCAATGCCCTGGGGCTGAAGGCCCGCCTGCTGAAAAATCGGCGCGGCATAGGCCCTGATGGTATCCTCGATTTCGGCATCGCGGATAAGCCTCCGACCTTGGGCCTCCGCACCAGCCGGGTGCAACAGGGCGAAGATCAGCAACAGGAGGGCTATTGGCCTGATGGTGCGAGCAAGCAAGGTTGGCTTCCTAATCATCCAGTTTTCAAGGTAGCTATACAATGGGGGCAATTCAACGAAAGTCCGGCGCCGGGCGACTTGCGCTGGTAGCAGCGGCGTTTTTGGCGGTTGCCTGTTCCGGGGGTGAAGAGGAACTCGAAATCGGCTTGGGCGAAAATTTCGCAGGTGCGGTTGCGGCCGACGAACCTCGCGCTGCGCTGATCGGACGGGATGTCCTGGCCAAAGGCGGTACCGCCGCGGATGCCGCCGTGGCGATGTACTTCACCATGGGGGTGACCCTGCCGTCGCGCGCCGGCTTGGGCGGTGGCGGGACATGCCTAGTCGTCGACCAACGGCGGCAAGGTGCCGTGGTCCTTGAGTTTTTGCCGAAATCCGGGGCCTTGGGCGGTGTTGTCCCGCGCGGGCCGAGGGCCATGGCCGCGCTTCATGCCCGCCATGGCAATAGCCGCTGGGAGATGCTGCTTAGCCCGGCCGAAAGCCTGGCCCGACTCGGCCATCCGGTAAGCCGGGCCTTTGCCCGTGACCTGGCCCGTGGCGTTGCGGTCATCCGGGCCGACCCGGCGCTGTCAGGTATCTTCCGTACCAAGTCCGGGGCCCTGCTCCGGGAAGGCGATGCCTTCACCCAGGTCGAACTGGCGGTATTCCTGGCCGGCATACGTTCACAAGGCGCCGGCTATCTCCACAACGGCCCGGCGGGGGAACAACTGGTCCAGGCCTCCATCTCCGCCGGACAACCCTTGACCCGCGCTGATTTGCGCGACTCGGTTCCCCGATTGGCCGAAGCGGTGCAGGTCGATTTCATCTGGCGGACGCTCTATTTCTCCCTACCGCCGGCCGCCAATGGCCTGCTGGCGGCCCAACTCTGGCAGATGCTGAACGAGGTGGAGGATTACGACGACGGCGACGAGGAGGAACGAGCGCACCTTTTCGTCGAGGCTTCCATGCGGGCTTTCGGCGACCGGGCCGATTGGCTGACCGCGAGCGGGGAAAGCCGAACCGAGCCGCCGGACCTGCTCGACGAAAAGCGCCTGGAGCGGCTGCTGGCGAACTATGACCAGTCGCGGCATACGCCGGCAGCGGACCTCTCGCCGCAACCCCAACCGAGGCCTGAAAATCCAGATGGCGCCAGTTTTGTGGTAGGTGACCGTTGGGGCAATACGGTCGCCTGCGGCCTCACCATGAATGGCCTTTTCGGCGCCGGTCGCATGGCCGCGGGATCCGGTCTTGTGCTGGCGGCAGCGCCGGTCGGTGACGCTGACGGCACCCTGTCGCCGAGCCTTGCCATTCTCGGCAGCAAAGGCGATGCCCATTTGGCGGTAGCCGCCTCGGGCGGCGCCGCGGCGCCGACCGCCTTGGTAAGGGTCCTGCTGGAGGCACTGGTGAAAGATCGGCCCTTGGCGGAAGCGATTGCCGCGCCCCGCCTGCACCACGGCGGGTCGCCGGATGCCGTGTTTTTCGAATCGACGGTCGCCCCGGCGGTACTCGAAGCGCTGCGCTCGCGCGGGCACG
>Ga0265303_10002676_pt1 | contig 11069 bp, 7 predicted proteins | sample Helome_2_FD_192494 | JGI IMG/M metagenome (GOLD analysis project Ga0265303, IMG submission 192494) | Marine sediment microbial communities from subtidal zone of North Sea - Hel_20160317 (Illumina Assembly) | ecosystem: Environmental > Aquatic > Marine > Subtidal zone > Sediment ...
AACCCGGTCTTCCTTCAACAGGACCGCCTGATCAATGTGCAGAACGGTGAATTCCTCGAAATAGAGGTGAGTGAGCCGGAATTGGTGCAACTGGAGGTTCGCGGTGTGATGCAGCCAGCTTATCGCTATCTGCTGGGTGCCGGTGAGTTAAAAATTGAGCTTTGGTACTCGGAAAGCAACGAGTGGCTGGCACTTGAAACTGAGGCACGTGGCGGACGCCGCCTGCGCTATCAACTACTTTGAAACACTGGAGCGCTGGATTTGAGTATTTTATTAAGGGTAATTTCCTTTACTGTTCTGGTCTTCACCCTTTCGGCCTGTAGCAGTATGGAACCGCTACAAACGGTGGAGGAGGTCGATCTTGATGAATTCATGGGTGACTGGTATGTGATTGCCAACATTCCCACGTCAATTGAGAAAGGCGCGCATAACGCCATAGAATCCTATCGTCTTGATGACGATGGCAGTATTGCGACGACCTTCACTTTTAATGACGGCAGTTTCGCTGGTGAACTCAAGACATACAATCCGCGTGGCTTTGTAAGCAAGGAATCCAACGCCATCTGGGGTATGCAGTTCATATGGCCGATCAAGGCTGATTACCGGATTATTTATCTTGACGAAGACTATTCAGTCACCGTCATTGGTCGCAACAAACGTGACTACGTCTGGATCATGGCCAGGGAGCCTGCCATTGCTGCTTCGGAGTACTCGGAAATTCTGGACATGCTCGAATCGGTTGGTTATGACCTGAAAAAAATTCAGTTGGTGCCCCAGGAATGGTAACCCTAGCTCAAAATTCACGCTGGCGAAATTGGTGGGCTTCGTTACTTGGCTGGTTTGACGCGGCAGCGGTAGGCGCGTCCGAAAAAACAGATGGCAAAACTATTGATTGGCTACGGACCGTGCCATTTATCGGTATGCATGTGGCCTGCTTTGGCGTGATCTGGGTAGGTTGGAGTCCGGTTGCTGTGGGTGCAGCGTTGGCGCTTTACCTGCTTCGTATGTTTGCTATCACCGGTTTTTATCATCGCTATTTTTCACATCGTAGCTTTAAGACCTCCCGTGTAACACAGTTCATTTTTGCTGTCATTGGCGCTTCGTCAGTGCAGCGCGGACCCATCTGGTGGGCAGCACACCACCGTCATCATCACGCTACAACCGAGCAGGAAGATGACCCGCATTCACCGGTTCACCAAGGCTTATGGTGGAGCCACACAGGCTGGTTTCTGACCCGTGAAAACTTTTCCGTTCAGGAAAAACGTGTACGCGACCTGCAATCTTTTCCGGAGCTCAGGTTTCTCGACCGGTTTGATATTGTCGTACCGGTTGTGCTCGCGGTGGCCTTGTTGATGACGGGTATGGGACTGCAGCGTTTTGCGCCACAAATGGGTACCAGCGGTGCTCAAATGCTGGTTTGGGGTTTCTTTATATCAACGGTGGTGCTGTATCACGGAACATTCACGATCAATTCCCTCGCGCATCGCTGGGGTCAGAGGCGTTATGCCACGGCCGATAACAGTCGCAACAACTTCTGGTTGGCCCTGCTGACCCTGGGTGAAGGCTGGCACAACAATCACCATCATTACCCGGTTTCGGCAAAGCAGGGTTTCTACTGGTGGGAGCTGGATATGACCTACTACCTGCTTCGGGCCATGTCGGCGTTGGGCCTGGTGTGGGATCTGAAACCGGTACCGGTGGAACGCAGGGAGTCCAACCAACTCAATCCATCAAACAAGGATCGATTTAAATGAAAATCGCGGTCATTGGAACAGGCATTGCCGGCAATGTAGCGGCTTACCATCTCGCACGAGAACATGACGTCACCGTATTTGAAGCAGACAACCGTATTGGTGGTCATACCAATACCGTTCGTGTGGAGCATGGCGGGCAGGAGTATGCCATTGACACCGGATTTATCGTTTTCAATGAACGCACCTATCCCCATTTTATTGCCTTGCTGGAGGAGTTGGGTGTCGCCTGGCAGGACAGCGACATGGGCTTTAGCGTTCAGCATGAAAAAACCGGTCTTGAGTACAGCGGCTCTTCACTCAATAGTCTTTTCGCACAGCGCAGCAATTTATTCAGGCCATCGTTCCATCGGATGATTCGTGAAATTCTAAGATTCAACCGGGAGGCGCCCCGATTACTTGAATCGAACGCGACACAAATTTCGCTGAAAGATTACCTTGCCAACGGAAAATACTCACAGGAATTTGTAGACCATTTCATCATTCCGATGGGCGCAGCTATCTGGTCAGCCAAACCGGAAGTGATGGGACAGATGCCCGCCGGGTTTTTTGTTCGATTTTTTCAGAACCACGGTATGTTGAGTGTCAATGACCGGCCGGTGTGGCGGGTGATAAAGGGTGGTTCAAACAGTTACGTGGAAAAACTCGTGGCCGGCCACCGTGATCGCATCAGGCTAAACGCTCCTGTGGAGTTCGTCCGGCGTTTTCCCGGATACGTTGAGGTGAAAGTAACCGGCCATGAAGTAGAGCGTTTCGACCAGGTTTTCATGGCCTGCCATGGTGACCAGGCCCTGCAGTTACTGGCTGACCCGAGTATCAGCGAAGAGCAGGTGCTTGGTAAATTTCAATACCAGCCAAATGAGGCCATATTGCATACTGACGAATCTCTGATGCCCAAGCGCCGGCGTGCCTGGGCTGCCTGGAACTACCATATTCCGGCCTATTCACAGAAACGTGTTGCCGTCACCTATAATATGAATATCCTGCAGGGGATCAAGGCGCCGGCCACATTTTGTGTCACGCTGAATCATGCGCTGGCCATAAGGTCTGATAAAATCATCAAGCGTTTTCAATACAGTCATCCGGTATTTACCCCGGAATCGATACAAGCGCAAAAGCGGCATGCTGAAATCAACGGCGCCTATCGAACCTACTATTGTGGTGCTTACTGGCGCAATGGCTTTCATGAAGACGGTGTGGTCAGTGCATTGAAAGCACTTAAACATTTCGAGGAGCGTCTGGAAAATGAACAGCGCGATTTTCGCAGGGCAGGTTAAACACCGGCGCATGCAACCCACCGGTCACAAGTTCGTGTACCGGTTGTTCATGATGTACCTCGACCTGTCTGAATTAGACACGGTCTTCGAGCATCGCTGGTTCTGGTCCACCCGAAAACCCGCCCTGGCCCGTTTTCGCAGAGAAAATCACCTGGGTGACGTAACCATACCTCTCGATCAGGCTGTGCGCGACCTGGTTCAAAGCGACACTGACAGCCGCCCGCAGGGCCCCATTCGTTTGCTGACCAATCTTAGCTATTTTGGCTTTTGCTTTAACCCCGTCAGCTTTTATTACTGTTTTGATGCCGACGATCAACAGGTCGAAACCATTGTTGCCGAGGTGAATAATACGCCCTGGGGTGAACGGTTTTGCTATGTGCTTGGTGAGGCGATGAACGAAGGAAAAGCAACACATAAACGCTATTCACCGGTGAAACAAATGCATGTTTCGCCGTTTATGCCAATGGATATTGACTACGACTGGCGCTTTTCAAGCCCGGCGGAGCACCTGCATGTTCACATGGAAAACGCGCACAAGGGCAAAAAAATATTTGATGCCACGCTGGATTTCAAACGCACTGAAGTAAGCGCAGGTTCATTGGCAAAAGTTTTGCTGTTTTATCCCTTGATGACCCTGAAGGTCATTTTTGCAATTCATTGGCAGGCGCTTCGGCTATGGCTGAAACGTGTTCCGGTATACGACCATCCTGCTAAAACCGTAATGACAGAAAGGAAATAGATATGAGATCCGTAAGTCTGGCCTCCGAGGCCCACCTCGCCACCGCCGCAAGACCTGGTATGCTCGATGGCTTTGCACGGCAAATGGTTCTTAAACAACTGGGGCGCCTGGAAATCGGTAAAGTAATACTGGTTGAAGGCGAGTTCAGTATCACTTTTGGTGAAGCTGCAGAGCAAACAGAACTTCATGCCATGATCGAAGTGATGGATTCTTCTTTCTATAGCGATATTGCATTTGGTGGCTCAGTAGGGGCGGGCGAAGCGTATATGCGTGGAGCATGGCAGTGCGAGGACCTGGTCAGCCTGGTTCGTATCCTGCTTCGCAACCGTAACGTGTTGGACAACATGGAGAAAGGAACAGCCCGCCTGACGCGTTCTGTGCAAAGGTTTCTTCACTGGGTTAACCGCAATACCCGCGAGGGCGCGCGTCGTAATATCGCGGCACATTACGACCTGGGAAATGATTTTTTCGCACTTTGGCTGGATGACTCGATGATGTACTCATCGGCGATGTTCGAGCACAGCGAGCAAAGCCTGGGTGATGCACAACAACACCGTCTCGATGTGGTTTGCAAAAAGCTCGCACTTGGACCGGATGATCATGTCATTGAGATAGGTACCGGTTGGGGTGGTTTTGCCATACATGCAGCACAGAAATATGGCTGCCGCGTTACCACAACGACGATTTCCCGACAGCAGCACGAAATGGCCCGGCAACGTATTAACGATGCAGGCCTGCAGGACAGGATCGAGTTGTTACTGGAGGATTACCGGGATCTCAAGGGTAGCTACGACAAGTTGGTATCGATTGAGATGATAGAGGCTATTGGCAGTGATCAATATGACACATATTTTGCTCAATGCAGCCGGCTGCTGAAGCCCGGTGGACGTATGCTGATACAGGCCATTACCATCGCTGATGATCAATATGCCTATGCGCAGAAAAATGTAGACTTTATCCAGCGGTATATCTTTCCGGGTAGTTGCCTGCCCAGCAAGGCTGTCATGATGGCAACCATCACAAAAGTAAGTGACATGGTGGTGACTAAAGTCGAGGATATCGGTCAGGATTACGCATTAACGCTCAATCATTGGCGGCGGAATTTCTTCACTCATATCCACAAAGTGATTGCGATGGGTTACCCGGATGAGTTTATCTGGATGTGGGAATTTTACCTTTGCTATTGCGAAGGCGGTTTCCTTGAGAAAGCCATCAGCGACGTTCACCTGGTTGCAGAAAAGCCCCTAATACCCGGGTGAAAAAAAACCGCCCCTTGGGGCGGTTAAAGCCAAACTCTTGCAGAGGGGCTTGGGGAGTGTCTTCCCGTGCAAGTTGGAACTTACAGTTTTGCGTTGATCACCCTATGATCAGGGTTCAAATGGCAGCATTACCGTGTCGATCACGTGAATGACACCATTGCTCGCATTAACGTTTTTCAAAGAAGGAAGGTTGATCACCTGGTAGGCGCCATCCATGATGGTAAAGTTCTTCATCGTTGTGATGTAACCAGCCGCCAGCATTTCAATTTCCTTTGAACCATTCTTGTTGAACACGCTATTTGAGAAGCGACGTCCTTCTGTCAAGTGGTACTGCAGAACAGTAAAGAGTGCACCGGGAGCTTCCAGAATATCGTCGACGGCACAGGAAACAGCAGGTGACGTATCAAGTTCTGAATCACCGGTCAACGCACGCTGAAGGTTTCTGAAAGCTTCGTTGGTTGGTGCAAAAAGTGTGTACTTGTCTGAACCTGTCAGCAAACCTACAACGGCTCCCTGTTGTTCTTCTGTCAGGCAACCTACGGCACCGAGCAAGTAGGCAAACTCACCGACCATCTCGTCTTCATTCTCGTAACCCATGCCATTAACAGCTAAAGCGATTTCCAGGATGTTGTCGCCGCCTGGCTGTCCAGGCTTTATCTTGCCGGCAGGTGGGCCAGCAAGGGCTGTGCCTGCAAACAGGAGTGTGGTGGCCGCAACGGCGGTAATTTTCAGTTTTGTAAAGCTCTTGTACATGTTTATCTCCATCAATAATTAACTTAGGGGGTAATGGTAGTGTCCTGAAACATTAGTTAAATGACTATGTTTACTAAGAAGACGATACTAAATGTATAATAAACGTATAGGTATGTCAACAAAAAATATCAATCCATAAAGGTTCTTGTATAAGATTTGTTCAAGCTTGCGATATTTGTGGAATAGCTGGGTTGGAGGGTCGCTGGTTTTGATGTGTCGGTCCCATAGCGTATATTGCAGTTGGTTCTGCAATAAACACCGGATAACGAGATGGCTGGAAAAACATGGGTAAAAAGGATTGCCTTTGCTGCCCTTTTCGCCGAACTTACTTATGTCATTCTGTTTAACCTGGTTTTGCAGTTACCTGTAACCCGGACTTTAGTTAACCAGATCAGACCCGATAAGTTTTCCATCACATGGGAAAACGCCTGGACCCCGTACCCATTTCGTTTCTATTTTCGGAATGCTTCAGGTAATGGCCAGTCCAGATCGCAGCAATGGGAATTTGAAGCTCAAGCCGTTTCAGCATCCATCGATGTGTTGCCCCTGTTTTTCAAACGGGTATGGATCGATCATGTGCGTTTATCGGACGCCAGCTACAGGCAGCGACCCAGGCTCAAAAAGGACATCGACTACAGTGGGCTAGTCCGGTTTTATCCACCGATCAGCGGACGCGAGATTTCGGACGCGGTAACTACGCCATTGAAAAATAAGCGGGCCTGGTATGTTGATATTGAAGATATCAGGCTTGACGGGGAGTATCGCTACTGGGTCCACCGGTTTAAGGGGCAGGCACGAGGCACGCTGCACGCCGACCTTGATGCGGTTAGTCGTGGCGGCCTTTTTTCTATAACCGTTCCTCAGGTGGATCTCGAACTTGACCAGCACTTTTCAGGTGAGTCATGGGAATTGTTTCGACACGGAGTGATTTCCGGTGACCTGGAATTTGTACCTTTTATACCCAGGGAGAACAAGGGAAGCGGGGTTCTGCCATTCCTTTTGATTGATGTTGATTTGGGTATCGATATGAACAGCCTTGAGTTTATTGAGCCGTTAATCCGTAAATACAAGCACCTGCAGATAACCGGAACGGGAATTATTGATGGTCATCTGCATATGGCCGAAGGCAAGGTGCTTGCCGGTACGGATCTATCGATCAATACCAGCAACCTTAATGTGAACCTGGTTTCCCACAACATAATTGGTAATGGTGCAGTGCGGATCAAGGCCAACCAGGAATCCGAAAACAGACTTGACCTTGATGTTCGCTTCGACGACATGGTGGTCAACCAGGTTGGAGGCAACAAACCGCTGCTGACGGGCCATGGACTGGTGCTCAACGGTACTTCAGACAACGAACTGATACCAGGCGTGGGTGACAATGAGACCTCCAAACCCGCCGGATTCAGGAATAAATTGAAGCAGGCTGAACTCGAATTAAAAATACCCAGCGCACGTGTTGCTGACATGTCGGTATTCAATCATTACATTCCGCCAGGTGCGCCGCTATCGTTTACCCGGGGGACTGCCGAGCTGGAAGCAGACATCTCGCTAACCCAAGAGGAGGGAAGTGGGTTTTTGAGACTGAAGGCCAGGGATATGGAAGCGCTGGTTGATGAGCAGTCGATCCAGGCTGATTTCAGTGCCGACATTTCGGTTGTGGACGGTACACTCGGTGAACTTATTCTTGATATCAGCGGATCAGAGCTACGTCTTGATAATGTCAGGGTGAGGGGTGAACAGGAAAATTTTGACCAGAAGAACTGGGCTGCCACACTCACGTTTACCCAAGCGGAAACGGTCTTGACCAATCCGTTTCGTCTGAAGACCGGAGCAAGTTTATATATGACCGATTCAAGGCCGATCGTGGCCTTGTTGGGAAATCAGAAAGACAGGCCCAGGTGGATAAAAAGAATGCTGACAATCGAAGATGTCAATGGCACCGTGGATTTGGATTTTGAAAACCCCAGGTTAATGATTCCAGCTGCGTTCATGGATTCAGACAATATTGAGCTTGGTGCCAAAGGTATTATCGACAAAGACCTGCGTCACGGTGTTATTTACGCGCGCTATAAGAAATTGGATATCGTAGTGAAAATTTCAGAAGGCAAAAGGAATATTGACCTGTTCCTGGCCAGGCGAAAGTTTGATGAGTATCAACTGCCCGGCGAGATTAAATAGATATTTCGCAATCGTGCGTGGAGTTAAATTTTCCAGGGGGAAATTAAAAGGCGTCCGGGCTTATGATTTTGTAAACACGACGAGCTATCCCGGCAGAATTTCTCTGGCGATATGGCTTTTGCTACCGATCCTTATTCCTTGAGGCTTCTGAATATAAAGGAATTGATCTAGGTCATTTCGCTATTCCCAATATAGGCGCAATATTGCAGATTGCGGAGCCGTGCGTTTCGTAAATACTTTAAAAGATGGAAATGTCCGCCACGGATGGTCCGAAGGGAGACCATCATGTCGAACAAGCGCTTTCATTCTAATTCCTCGTATCTTCGATTCTCATTTGTGGTCTTGCTGAGTGCGTTTTCGCATACGATATCGGCACAGCAACTGTCATTGGTCAAAGAAGTCCTCAACGACCATGGTGGTGTCGCGACAGCGACTGACTGGACCCTGAGTGCAGTGGGCCCGATAACGATCTCGGGTCCCGGCGGTGTTGCTCCCACATCAGTCGATGCCGGGGTTTATACCTTGTCTGAAAGCTCCGGTCCTCCGGGTTATACCGCTGGCGCCTGGTCATGCAGCGGCGGTATTTTGAACGGAGCCAGACTGACCCTGGCAGCAGGTGATATAGTGATTTGTACTATCCGGAACAACGATGATGTTACGGTTTGTCCGGCAGGCCCCCCCACCTGTAACTTCACGTCACCGGAATTCGCTGTCAGTGATGTGTCAGTTAAAAGTGGCGAAACCATTAACGTTCTTAAAGATACCTATGTACTTGCCGGTACGTTGCAGATCAATAAAAGCCTTACGATTGAGGGCAATGACTCTGTATTTGATGCCAATGGCAACCGCGCGATCAATGTATTCGGTGCGAGCACTAACGTCAACCTGCACAAACTGACGATTCGGAATGGCCAGCCGTACCACGGTTTCGGAGGTGGCGCACTCTGGGTTTCGGGGGGAGCAACAGCCATCGTTAGAGGTGGAATATTCGAAAACAACCAGGCTGAATTCGGGGGCGCGATCCACAATATTGGTTCGACTGTCGCGATTTATAACTCTGAATTTTTCGGCAACCGAGCTACTGTCGGTGAAGGCGGCGCAATATTAACGGATAGCGGTGGATTTACCCAGCTGTTTTGGGTTGCAATAGATGGTAGTGCGGCCAGTGTCGCCGGTGGTGCTTTGGCAGCCAGGGACATTGACTCCTTTGTCTATATTAGCAACTCGACAATCTCAAACAATGGCGCATTGATCTCAGCTTCCAATTCAGCAAGAAGAGATACCAGTGCAACGATTTCCTGTGGTGGGGGTCCGCTTGGACAGACGTTTGCCGCGGAAGCACCGGCGTTATCGGCATTTCAATTCGATATTCGCCTGGATGGACCTGACGGGGATTTGAATGTGATCCCCAGCGACCTAAGCATACTTGGCCGGGTGCGCCAGGATGGCCCGGGCGGAGCCATCATAGCAACTGCCAGTGCTTTTGTACCCGGCGGTACCTGGCCCGGAGGGTCCACTCAAACACTGATGTTCGTTCTGGACGATGCTGTGGCGCTGATACCAGACAATACTTATGCGATCGAAACATTTATAACAGGGGCATACGGTATCTTCACATCAAGGGTCGATGACCCGCCCATTGTCTCTCCTGCCCCCCCCCCAATCGACCCCCCATACCCAGGTGGGGACAGATACGACTGTAGTGGTTCGTTTGTCTTAGACAGTGATTTCACCTTCCGTACTTTCGGTGTCACACCCGGTGACGGCGGTGGCATCTTTGTAGCTGCAAGTAGTACTGCCTTTCTGAATAGTTCTACGGTGTCAGGCAATGCAGGCGACGGTATAACGGTCACCCCGGATAGCGCGGTGCAAACTGCATCAAGCACGATTACCAACAACTCGGGAAATGGATTCACCGCACAACCCAGCGAAACATTCGGGCTGGGTGGTTCTTTTGCCAGCACAATCATGGCCGGTAACGGTGGCAACGATTGTGATGGTAGTAACTTCGTCTCCTACGGCTACAACTTGATCGGTGATAACGGAAACTGTTTTTTTACTGAATCCACTGGTGACCTGATCGGCACAACAGGTTCACCGATCGACCCACTGCTTGGTCCCCTACAGGACAATGGCGGATTCACCCGAACTCACGCGATTGACCAGGACAGCCCGGCACTTGATGCTGCCGGAAGTACCCCAGAAGACGATTGTGCGGGTTTTGATCAACGTGATGTCGCTAGACCGATTGGTCCTGCCTGCGATATCGGCGCTGTTGAACTGGCCCGGCCACTACAGGACCTGATCGACGACTCAGATGAATCTGCAGTTATCGATGTTCCCGATGGTATTTACCACGAACGTATCACCATTGGCGACAACAAAACTTTGCGCCCCCTTGGCCCGGGTAATGTTGTGATTGATGCAGGCAACCTCGGTGCCTCAGGCCCGGTCATCTCTGCCACCGGTGACTTCGCGCTCGAAGGTATCATAGTGACAGGCGGCAGTTCGCCTGACAACGGTGGTGGCATCAAGGCCTTGGGTGACGATATAGACATTGCATTGAGCAATGTGGTGTTTGATGACAATGATGCAGTTGAGAGTGGTGGTGCGATTTACATCCAAAATGGCACGATCAATGCGACCGATGTCACATTCACAAACAACAGCGCCAATGAAGGTGGCGCTATCCACAGTAGTGCACCCCTGAAAAGTGGTGAAGTCATAGACGGCAACACCGAATTTCTGGAAATTTTCTTGAGTGATGTGGTGTTTGATAATAATGATGCGGTTTCGAGTGGCGGTGCTATTTTTATGCAAATTGGCAAGCTTGAAGGGACCAATGTCACATTCACTGATAACAGTGCCAATGAAGGCGGTGCGTTACGCAATATTGATTCGTGGATCGAATTTGAGGCATCGGAATTTTCCAGCAACATCGCAAACGTTGGAAATGGCAGTGCGGCTTTAACAGACACTGGTGGGGTTGACGGACCCGGACACGGTGGCCAAACGATATTGCGGGATTCCACCGTTGATAGCAATGTGAGCCTCTTGAACGGTAATACATTGGCTGTCACCGTGTTCCGCGCGCAGCTTATCCTGGTGA
>Ga0265303_10002677_pt1 | contig 11067 bp, 6 predicted proteins | sample Helome_2_FD_192494 | JGI IMG/M metagenome (GOLD analysis project Ga0265303, IMG submission 192494) | Marine sediment microbial communities from subtidal zone of North Sea - Hel_20160317 (Illumina Assembly) | ecosystem: Environmental > Aquatic > Marine > Subtidal zone > Sediment ...
GCATATCAATTAATAGTAAATTGATCGAATCTTCTTCTTTTACAGTCATGCATAAAAGCAGAAAGAGCATTATTGCCATACAGGAGAAGAACGAACTGAGAATCTTACACAATATGGATTCAATTTCAGTTGGCAGTGACAATATGATCAAGAATTTAATCATTGGAGAAAATATATCTAAAGTTACATATGACAGTATCAGTTCGGTTCTTGATATCGAAGGCAAAACAATGCTTATAGTAGATAGCCTTTCTGCATTTCAAGTCAGTTTCGATCCAGAAATAGTCATGCTTCGTGATTCTCCAAAAATCAATTTAGAGCGTCTCATAGATCAACTTCAACCTGAAATCATTATAGCAGATGGCAGCAATTACAAAAGTTATATCTCACGATGGGAAGAAACCTGTAAACGCAAAAAACTCCCATTTCATGCGACTGCTAAAATGGGAGCTTTTACAATTGGTTTGCGCTAATGCTAGCGCTCACAATTAACACTAACCTTGAAACTCAGGCTTGAACGCTTGAAAGTATTCGTTGAACTTGGCCTGGTCTGTCATGTTTTTATATTCGTCTGTCTTGAATAGCTTCAAGTACAATTCTAATTGTTGTGGCGATTGAAATCCTTTTATTGGTGTAATGAATGCGCCATTCTCATCAAAGAATACCAATGTAGGGTACGCATTCACTCTCATGTATTTCGTGAATTGGTGTGCGCTATTCCGTTTATTGCCCCTTGACGGATCAAACTGTGGATTGGTAAATACGTTTTCCTTGAAATTTACGGTATCATTTCCTTCTCCATTGAACTTAACGGCATAATAATGCGTATTTATGTAGTTAGCAACATCCTTGTTTGCAAACGTCCTCAAATCCAATAGTTTACATGGTCCACACCAGGTAGTGTAAACATCCATAATGATTTTCTTTGGATTTTCTTTCTGAAGTTCCAAGGCTTCTTCAATGGTCACCCAATTGATTTTCTGGGCCTGAATATTTGAAGCAACCAGCAACAAGAACGAAGCTATAAGTAGTTTTTTCATAATGTATGGAGTCGCAAAAGTCATTCCAAATTTACAAAAAAACGCCTAATTAAAGGCGTTTGATCGATAAACGGTAATTTTTTAGCGAATGCCATGCATCATCTTAATAAGCTTTTTATTAGCTATCAACATGCCAAATCCAGCAATAACCGGAATGACCGTGAAAATCAAGAAAAAGACGCTCATCCCATATTCTTCTACAATTGGATCAATGAAACTTCCTGTGAAACCAGCAGTTAAATTGGCAATGAAATTTGCCACGAACCAAACTCCAAACATCATTCCGACCAATTTAATAGGTGCAAGTTTGCTTACATAAGAAAGCCCAACAGGAGACACACATAATTCGCCCAGCGTATGGAAGAGATAAGCTAAAATCAAGAAGATCATGCTCACAGATGCTGTTTTAGCGCCTAGAGGTATGCTCATTGATCCGAAAGCCAAAATACCAAAGCCAAGACCCAAAAGCATGAGGCCAATAGCAAATTTTACTGGTCCCGATGGATTATACTTACTTTCCCATATTTTAGAGAACAAAGGTGCAAATGCAATGATAAAGAATGAGTTCAATATACCAAACCATGAAGCTGGTACTTCAGAAGCATCAGCATTGAATTCCCTATCGAGCATCCAAATAACAATGCCCCAGATAATCACGAAACTCGTAGCCAGTAAGATATTGGAAAGTGCATATTTTGAAAATGTCTGCTTGAACAGTAAAAAGAGCACCCACGTAATGATCAACATAGGTACAACGGTTAATAACGTATTGAATATCTTAAATGTCATAGCACCATCACCTTCAAGAATACGATCGGTATAATCTGCCGCAAAGATCGTCATAGATCCTCCCGCTTGTTCAAAGGCCCACCAGAAAAACACAGTAATGAAGGCAAATACACCAATTACTTTTAATCGGTCGGAGATAACGTGAGATTTCTCAGCCTCATCCATTACATCTTCTACCGCATCTTCAATGTTCTCCAAGCTATCTTCAATAGTATCATCGAAATCCTTGGTTCCTTTTGGTGACAAGCCAATTCGTCCGAAGATCTTTTGCGCAAAATAGAACTGTAACATGCCAAAGAACATAAAAATGCCTGCAAGGCCAAATCCGTAATGCCATCCAACTTTTTCACCTATATATCCACAAAGCAGAATACCTAAGAAAGCACCAGCATTAATGCCCATATAAAAGATTGTATAACCGGCATCTTTCTCTTTCCCTTGTGTTTTATATAATTGTCCAACAATGGAAGAAATATTTGGTTTGAAAAGGCCATTGCCAATGATCAATAAACTGAGCCCGATAAAAAAGAAAGGATCTGCAGTGACCTCTAGTGCCATGGAGGCATGTCCTAGGGTCATTAGCAAAGCTCCAAGAACCACAGCATTTCTATAACCCATGAACTTATCGGCAATAAAACCTCCGATAATTGGAGTAATGTAAACCAGTCCTGTATACCATCCGTATAAGACCAGCGCTTCTGATCTTTCCCAGCCCCAGCCACCTTCGCCAAGAATAGCTGCTGTTAAGAAAAGAACCAATAGAGCACGCATGCCATAATACGAAAAACGCTCCCACATTTCTGTAAAAAAGAGAACGAATAGTCCGGATGGATGATTTAAAACTGTTCTTTGATTTGTTTCTGAACCTCCAAATTTAAATTCCATAAAAGTTTTATTAGTTAGTTAGTTAGTTAGTTAGTTATCCTTATTCTTCTTGGCGTCTCGTTCCTGCTTTTTCTTGAGTTTTTCTGCAGCTTTCTTGGCTTTTTTCTCTTCTCTTGTCATTTCAGTAGTTCCTTCTTCCAAAGCTTTTTTGGCCAAATAGGCTTCGTTGATCTTACGAATTTCGTCTGCTGTCATGTTCTTGGTAGGAACCGACTCAACTTCAGTTGGAGTTTCAACCTTTTCTTCTTCTTTCTGGGTTTCATTTTTCGTATCAACTTGGACAGGGTTTTCTTTTACCTCTAATTCAATTACTGAATTTTCGGTTTCTTCAACCTTATTTACCTTGATTGCTTTCGGTTCTGGACGATTATTGGACCTTGGTATATTCTGTGTTTTCATTACCTTGGACTCTTTATTCCCTGAAGCTGCCGAATTATCGCCAATTGTGCTGTTAATGAAATTGGTCATTTTCCTAAATAAATGCTTCCTTGTATTGCCTCCATATATTCCATGATTTCGATCCGGATAGACCATCCATTCAAAGTCCTTGTCGGCTTGTATTAGCGCTTCTACCATTCGCATGGTGTTTTGTACATGAACATTATCATCTCCTGTGCCATGAATGATCAAATAATGGCCTTTAAGCTTATCCACATGGTTGATAGGTGAATTATCATCATATCCCGTTGGGTTTTCATCTGGCGTCATCATATAGCGCTCAGTGTAGATCGTGTCATAGAATCTCCAGCTGGTTACCGGAGCAACTGCAATGGCCATCTTGAAAACGTCATTTCCTTTTAAAATGGCATTACTACTCATGAAACCACCATAACTCCATCCCCAAATTCCAATATTATCTTCGTCTATATAAGACATTTGACCCAGTTGTCTTGCGGCTTGAATCTGATCCTCAACCTCGAATTTGCCCAATTCGTTTTGAGTTACCTTCTTGAATGCTGCGCCCTTTAAACCAGTACCTCGCCCATCTATACATGCCACGATATAACCTTGCTGAGTCAACATCTGATACCAATAATCATTGCTACTGTTCCATCTATTGGCAACCGATTGGGAACCCGGTCCAGAATACTGATACATTAGCAAAGGATACTTTTTCGATTTACTGAAATTAGGAGGCTTGATCATCCACATGTTAAGGTCATTCCCGTTAACTGCTATAGTACTGAATTCCTTGTCTGACATCTGATACCCAGAAACATTATTGGCCAGGTCCTTGTTGTCTTCAATGGTCTTAATTACATTACCTGTTGAAGCGCTGTTCAAGGTATATTGTGGAGGCGTTGTAGCACTTGAGTAGGTATTTATGAAATACGAATGGTCCGCACTGAACGACGCACGACTCTGACCTTCTTTATCGACCAATGCCTTTTTACTCTTGCCATCAATCCCTATCGAGTAAACCCCACGATTTATTGAACCATTCTCGGTAGATTGATAGAATATCTTCTTATTCGCTGGATCATAACCATAATAGCTGGTCACTTCCCAATTCCCTTTTGTAACCTGTTGAATCAATTTTCCATCCCGGGCATGATGGTAAATATGATTATTGCCACTTTTCTCACTAGTCCAAATAAAACTATTATCAGGCAAGAAGGTTAGGTCAAAAGTCACATCAATATAGGCTTTGTCCTCTTCTTGTAACGCGATAAGGCTTTCGTAACCATTCGCATTAATCAACCAGAGTTCTAGTTTGTTCTGATGCCTGTTCATATATTGGGCACTTAGTATCTCTGGATTGTTAGTCCACTTGATGCGAGGTATATAATGGTTATCGTAATCTTGGTTAAGAAATACTTTTTTAGATTCAGATTTCAGTAGATCGTAAATATACAAGCTCACTTCGGAGTTCAATTCACCAGCTTTTGGATACTTGAATTTTTGCTGGGTTTGGTACAATTCATCACCATATACATCCATCGAGAATTCAGGGACAAAGGTCTCGTCAAATCTCAAGAATGCAATTCTATCGCTTTTTGAGTTCCACTCGAATGCCCTCACAAAACTAAATTCTTCCTCATACACCCAATCCGTGATTCCGTTAATGATTTCGTTCTTCAATCCATCACTCGTTAGTCTTTTGGTTCGTTCACTTAAAAGGTCATGCACATAAAGGTCATTATTGTAACCATAGGCGATCTTAGTACCGTCTGGCGAAAATGTTGGCTCTTGTATTTTTTCTTCGGAAATAGCCTGAACAGAATTATTTGAAGAATCGTAAACGTAATATTTAGCTCGTTTCGACCTCCTGAAGATAGGTTCGACCTCAGTTGCCAATATGACTTTGGTTTCGTCTTCACTGAACGTATAGTCCGAAAATTCATCAAACTCAAAGAATTCTGCAGAACTAACAAAGGTCCTTACTTTTTGAAGTGTTTTATAATCATAGATATCGATTGTGGATACATTTTTCTCTCCATCATGATTCAAGACCGAATACTGTTGGCCATTTTTCATAGAGTGAAGAACTTCCATGGATTCCGCCCGAAAGGTTCCATCCCATATTTCCTCTAAAGTGATTGCTTTTTTCTGTGCAAGTAGAGGGCTTGCTAACAGAAAACACAACAGTAGTGCAACATTAAAATTTCTCATGAAATAGGCCTTAAAAGATTACTTGCAGTATAATCATTGCTGAAAGGTAAAAAAACATCACGACTATAACAACCATTTTAAAATTGGTTACAGGCAATTAGCACTCGGCAATAAGCTACCATCTTCAAATATTGATTCATTAATGCCAATAATAGTATCTTTGCGTTGCTAAAACAGGCATAGATGGGCAAATCGGTTTCTGGATTCTCTAAGTTCTCTAAATCCAAAAAAATAGATTGGATAGTTGAGCATTATTTCGCAGCTAATGAGCAGGTTAAGACTGTCATTAAGAAGTATTGGAATTCTGATGGCAAACTTCAACAATTGCATGATGAATTCATTGAAAATACCATTACCAATTATTATTTGCCATTGGGAATAGCCCCTAATTTCCTTATTAATGATAGAATTTACGCCATCCCGATGGCGATTGAGGAAAGTTCGGTTGTTGCGGCTGCAAGTAAAGCTGCCAAGTTCTGGTATGACCGTGGTGGCTTTAAGGCAGAAGTTATTTCTACTACCAAAATTGGTCAGGTTCATTTCATGTACCATGGTGATGTTGAAAAATTGAAATCCTTTTTTAGCAAGGTCAAGAAAAGGCTATTTGAAGACACAAAGCCAATTACCAAGAACATGATCCTACGTGGTGGTGGAATTATAGATATTGTCTTTAAGGATAAAAGGCAGGACCTGGACAACTACTTTCAACTTCATGCCACTTTTGAGACTTTGGATGCCATGGGAGCGAACTTCATCAATTCGTGTTTAGAGCAATTTGCCAATACATTAATGGCAGAGGCTAAAAAGAATGAAGATTTTTCTGAAGAAGAGAAAGACATTCAAATTGTCATGAGTATCCTTTCAAACTACGTTCCAGACTGTTTAGTGCGAGCAGAAGTTAGCTGTAATGTTGAAGATTTAGAAGAAGGTGGCACTTTGTCGGGAGAAGAGTTTGCAAAGAAATTCATTCAGGCTGTCGAAATCGCTAAGGTCGAACCTTACAGAGCAGTTACGCATAATAAAGGTATTATGAACGGAATTGATTCTGTTGTCTTGGCAACTGGAAATGATTTTAGGGCAGTTGAAGCTGGGGTTCATGCGTATGCATCCAGAAATGGTAAGTATTCTAGCTTAACTGATGCCTCACTCGAGAACGGTGTATTCAAGTTCTGGATGGAAATACCTTTGGCTCTTGGCACGGTGGGTGGGCTCACTCGATTGCATCCTATGGTTAAGATTGCACTGGAGTTACTCAAGCATCCTACAGCCAAGGACCTTATGAAAATCATAGCAGTAGCGGGATTGGCACAGAATTTTGCAGCCTTGCGCTCACTGGTCACTACTGGCATACAACAAGGTCACATGAAAATGCATTTGATGAACATCTTGAACCAATTCGACGCCAGTACTACAGAAAAAGAAACTTTGATCGATCATTTTAAAAGCAATGCCGTTACGCATAATGCAGTAATTGAAGCTCTTGAAAACCTAAGACAATAATGCATTCCTTTTACAGTCACGGCAAGCTATTATTCACAAGTGAATATGTTGTTCTGGATGGTGCCCTTAGTTTGGCCCTACCTACCAAGAAAGGACAATCCATGACTATTGAATCAATAGAGGAGCAAAAAATTGAATGGACAAGTATCGACGAAGAAGGACGTATTTGGTTTAATCAATCCTTCTCTATAGACGAATTAATAGGATACAATTCGAAAAATGGACACTTGAATTCCATTGGGAAAAACATTCCCGGTACATTAGTAAGTATCCTAGTAATGGCAAATTCCCTGAATCCAAGATTCTTGTCTGAAAGTAACGGTTTTAAAGTAACTACTATCCTTGAGTTTCCAAGAGATTGGGGACTTGGTTCTTCTTCTACCCTGATCAATAATATTGCTAATTGGGCCCAAGTAGACGCTTTCGAACTTCTTGAAAGAACTTTTAAAGGCAGTGGCTATGATATAGCCTGTGCTCAGAGTAATGGACCAATTATTTATCAATTAAATGGTAAGAAAAGAAAAGTAAACCGAGTTTGTTTCGAACCAGTATTTACAGAGAACCTGTTTTTCGTTCATTTAAACAAAAAGAAAGACAGCCGAGAAGGTATAAAGGCCTATCGCTCGAAGGGCGAAGTGGGAACTGATATCATTGGTGAAATAAGTGACATTTCAAAGCAGATCCTTAAATGCAATTCATTATCAGAATTTGAAAATCTTGTAATAAGACATGAATCAATAATTTCAAGTCTTATTGAAGAAGCGCCAATTAAAAAAAGGGGTTTCAAGGACTACAAGGGTGAGATAAAAAGTCTGGGGGCCTGGGGAGGTGATTTTGTTTTAGCAACATCTCGCAATGACCCTTCTGGTTATTTCCAATCTAAAGGATATCCAACTGTAATTCCTTATGAAAAAATGATACTATAATAAAAAAGGCCATGCTTAAAGCACGGCCTTTTTTCTAATATGATTTACAATCTTCAATAAATCGTTGCTCGATTATCTTCAATATCTGCAGCTTCTTTCAAGGCATTAAAAAGTTTTGATGTTACACCATTGCTTCTCAATGTTGTTAACTGACTCATTTTGGCCTGATAACTATCCAGTTTTACTGCAGGGGTGCGTTTCGTCACTTGTACCATGTAAACACCATTATTACCATCAATAGGACCCGATGTCTCTCCTTGCTCCAAACCAAATGCTGCACCTACGACCTTAGGTTCTCTGCCGGCCCCAGTTATAGTTGGATTTTTCATGTTAAGTGCTGATGCCACTTTAATGGATTGGTTCTCAGATGAACTAATATCATCAAAGGACTTTCCAGACACTCTATCTCGAATTATCTGTGCTTTCTTCTGCTTTCTTATTGCAGGAGTAGCTGTTACAGACGCATCTTCTGTACTCATGAAACCTGATTTGTTCTTGGCTCGCATCTGAACTACAGCATATCCACCATTGAAATTGAATCTCTTTACATCTCCTACATCAGTACCATCTTCAAATGCCCATCTCACTATCGCTCTTTGGTTTCCAATTCCTGGTATGTTCTCATCTAATTGTTTAATGCTATTAACAGGCCTTAATGCATAATTGTTCTCCTTGGCAACATCTTCAAAATTACCCTTGGAAACTGCAATCTCGAATTTAGAAGTTTCGTTGAAGGTATCATCGATTGTCTTTTGCGAAGGCTCAATGGCTTCAGCAATGGTGGCCACCTTTATCGCTCGATCGGATTTACCTTGACTTAATATCTCGATAATGTGATATCCGAAAGAAGTTTTAACGACATCGATATCACCTTTTTTATTCTCAAAAGAGAAGTTCTTGAATTCTGGTGCCATTCCAGCGCCGTAGGCAAACTCAATCTCACCTGCTTTTTCGTTACTGACCTTATCGGAAGATAGATCCAATAAGTCTACGAATTTTGCACGCCTTCCTTTTATGACTGCCAATATGCTATCTGCTGTCTTTTTAGCAGCTTCATCTGTTTTTGTTACGCTTGCATCAGCTCGTGTGGCACCAACAAACGGAATAAGGATATGCCTGACCTTTACTGAATCTGGCAAGTTAGTCTCCGCAACAACCTTGGATAACTTAATATAGTTTGCTTCTTTATATGGTCCGTAAACTTCACCCACATTTAGCTTGAAAATGCTATCTGAGGAAGTTGCTATTAGGTTACTCTTGAACATGTATTGATCAACATATTTAATAGCGGAATTCGCATTCACATAATCAGCCACATCCTCGGCCTTGGTGTTCTTGAAACCAATAACATTCTCGTTCGCCTTGATCACTTCGTTGTATTCAACCTTATCTGCAAGCATATCAGTCAGCTTGCTTTTTAACGCTTCCTCATCTTCCAACGAAGCTTCTTCCTTAAAGTGCACGTATGCAATATCCCGAGAATCCTCAATTTTATATTGAGTTGGGTTCTCTTTTATGTATTTACTAATATCGGACTCAGTGACATTTATAGTGCTATCGAGAATAGAACTGAAAGGAATTTGAATGAACTTTATGTCCACCAACTCACTCTCCATCATATGGTCCATTTCACCCTCCGAAACCGTTGCGCCAATGCCAGCCCTAACCATGTTATAATAATTGTTCTGCATTGAATTTGAAGCCAAGCTATTCTCGTAATTGACCCATTGCGCGTAACCTGCTGGCGATGTTTCCTTGAGATTGGCAATATATTCGTTCAATTTGCCTTCATCAAACAATCCGGCTTCATTCAAGAAATCCGGCGTATTGGCAAGATTGGTCCTCAATAGGTCCTTCATCTCCTCTGTCTCTACAGAGATTCCCAGCTCTTCGAATTGAGACTCCATAACAGCCTGTCTTATTTCCTGATCCCATACACGATTCATAGCTTGGATACTGCTACCGGTAGGACCCATTTGTCTTTGTGCCAGTTCAACCTTTTCCATGAATTCCTGCCTCGAGATATCCTTGCCATTTATGGTTGCAACAATGTTCTGGCCTTTACTTGTCAGCGCATCGCTATTCCTGAAAAGGTCCGCAAGTACGAATGAAAACAAGGCCAATGCAATGACAATGATCAAGAACAGGCCTCGTTGTCTAATTTTATTTAATACTGCCATTTGACGTAGAATTTAATCTATTTAAGTGCGCGAAAATACCATTTTCCTGCCAATAATAAAAGTTAAATATGTAATCTTGGCATTGAATCTTTCCGACTTCAAACCATATAAAAGCCCGCTAATCCCAGTCAATCACCTTGAGTTCAACAAGGTCAATCTTCGTATTGGAAACCTCAAGAATGGTAAATTGGAAATTCTCTATTACGACTTCGTCATCTTTAACCGGAATCTCTTCGGTGGCATCGACGATTAGCCCACCAAGGGTTTCATAGTTTTCATTCTCTGGAAGATTTAGTTTGTAAGTGTCGTTCAAATAATCCACCTCCAGCCTAGCTGAAAGCTTAAAATGGGCTTCATCGAGTTTCTCCTCTATTAACTCAACCGTTTCATGTTCATGTTCATCTTCGATCTCGCCAAATAATTCTTCAACGATATCTTCAACCGTCATTAAACCTGAAGTACCTCCATATTCATCCAGAACGATTGCTATGCTTTTACTCTTCTTTATAAGTACATTCAAAACATCATTGGCCAGCATGGTTTCCGGCACAAACTCTACCGGAAGTATAATGGATTTAATAGTTCTTGGTTTTTTGAACAAGGCAAAGGAATGGACATATCCTAACACATCGTCCATATTGTTCTTGTAAACCAAGATCTTGGAAAGTCCGGTTTTTGTGAAAAGGTCTTTTACTGAATCCAAGGATTCACTAATATCAATTCCAACTATTTCTGTACGAGGCACCATGACCTCTCTTGATTTCACTTCTGAAAATTGCAAGGCATTCTGAAAGATTTGGATCTCGGCATCGACTTCATCATGTTCCTCGACTGTTTCTAACTGCTCAGAAATATAATTCCCTAACTCCACCTTGCTAAATGCCAATTGTACCTGGTCTCCATCTGTCTTGAAAAATCTTTTGAGGACCATATCAGAGATCCATAGAACGAAATCTGAAATAAAGGTAAAAAGTACATAGAACAAGTAGGCAGGAAATGCAAGTACCTTGACCAAGGTATTACTGTATATCTGAAAAAATACCTTTGGAAGGAATTCTGCAGTTACCAAGATAATCAAAGTAGAAATAATGGTTTGAGTAAGCAAACTTAAATCCGTTAATAAATAATCTATAA
>Ga0265303_10002678_pt1 | contig 11065 bp, 10 predicted proteins | sample Helome_2_FD_192494 | JGI IMG/M metagenome (GOLD analysis project Ga0265303, IMG submission 192494) | Marine sediment microbial communities from subtidal zone of North Sea - Hel_20160317 (Illumina Assembly) | ecosystem: Environmental > Aquatic > Marine > Subtidal zone > Sediment ...
AAAACTCGCGAGAATAATCAGCCCGGCGGTCGCCACAAACGGAAGCAAGCCCTCGGTCCCTGTTATCAGCAACACGATTGGGCCCAGTGCAAAGCCCGCCGCACCGGCTGAACCGTAGATTCCTATTATTCTCCCGCGCCAGTTGTCGTCAGCCAGTTCGTTGATGACGGTCTCGCTCGCCGACCAGAGCACGGCGGCTGTTGCACCCAGCAGGAAGCGCAGCGGGAACCAGGCGTAGACGTCTTGCCAGACGCCGAGCAGGACCAGGGTTATGGCCGCGACAATCGTCGCAAGCTGCATAATGCGCGCCGCACCAATACGGATGATCAGCCGCGATGCGAACGGCGCGATGACGACGCCGGCACTTGCCTGTGCCACGATACTGAGTCCGATAATTGTCTTGCTGATTCCCTGTGCGTCCAAAACCAGCGACAGGAGGGGCAGGGTCAAGCCATAAACCAGGTTTACGATAACCATGGAGGCGATGACGGCCGCTAAACCTCTGTTACGTATCGATGGCATTGTGTCATCATAATCGCTTCGAGCTCAGCGATGGAACACGATAGCCTATGGCGACTGCCGAAAAACTTCTGCAAGAGGCGCAATACGCGTTCCAATGCATTTCATTCGGTGAGTCGCGTGAAAACACACGCAACCGGTCGCGTGCCAAGAAACTTAGTTTGACGATCATCCGCAAGTACCCCGGAAGCATGGAGGCAAGCGAGGCCCATGCGATTCTGAGACGCCTTGGCGAGGAGGCCTATACCTCACAGTTGGCGACGCGACACAGGCACATTACTCAGGTGAGTCATCACAGTGCGAAAGCGCTGGCACGGGCAAAGGCCCGGACACCGATACCTGGTTCCGGTTCGCAGAACGCGGCGAGTGATGATGGCGTCGGTGAATCGCTGAACTGGGGTGGTTTGCTGGGCCTGGTGTTCAACATGCCAAAGGCTGTCCTCGGCATAGTCGCATTTGCGGGCATCTTCCTGTTTGGGATTCTCGGTCCGTTGCTGTTTGTTCCGCTCGTCCTGTTTGTGATGTTCACAGGCCCGTTCCGGCAGATGTTGAAACCGGATCAGCGCAAGGAGATGAACGAGTTTATCGTTCGCTTCAATGAATACGTTGAGGAACGGGAACGAGGGGCCTAGGTAAAGAGTCGGATTCGCCTGCGGCTGCGCAGAACCTGGTCGACACCCATGCCACGACCGGCCGAACAAACCATTAACGTGAACAGCGCCCAGATAAGAAGTGTCTCAAGGCTCGGCATCCAGATAGCGACGCCGACTGTGAGCGCGTAATGGAGTGCCAGTAGTATTCCGGCGGCCGCGCCAAAGCGCGTAAACAAACCGAGAAATATCGAGATGCCGACGAAAAGTTCACCCCATGCAAAAACGACCGCGAACTGTTGATCGTAGGGAATGACAACTGACTCAAGAACCGGACGGTAGAATCCGTAAGCGTTTTCGAGATTCGAGGTTATGAACGCGTTGAGTTCCGTGGCGTAGCCCGTTCCCCAACCACCTACAGCTATTTTGGCTTGTCCACCAATCAAGAACGCCAGGCCGACGGCTAAGCGTAGCGGCAACAACAAGAAAACTGGTACTGAGTGAGTCTTCTCTGACGTCATAACGAGGCTCCGGCTTAACGGACGTTTCCAGAATACCAGTAAATGCAGTTGATTTGGGCGGATCGCGGCGGCAAGTACCTATGGATTGCGCCAACGCGTTACCTAGGATGAGTTTTTATATGTCTTCCAATGTGAAAACAGCAACCCGATTGCGGCGCCGGCATAGTGATCTTTGTTTCGAGCGGGCATTTCCACGATCTAAGCGGGATGCTCGAAAGGCAAGCGACGAGCTCGGCGATTTCGCTCTCGAGATTTCACGACAACAGGCTTCGATAAGTAGCGAACTGATAGACAGCGGCATTGCAGGTACAGCCATTCGTTACCGCTTCTCCTTTGAAGTCGCGAAGTGGCTGGCAGGAAAAGCACCTGGGGCTGTGTCGATCGACTGGCCGGAGATAGATGACACGGAGCCGTTGGACAGCTTACTACGGCATGTCCTGCTGCCGGCCGAGGATGAGTATTTTGACAGTGGCTACGCGAGTACGCGCGAATGGGTCGATACTGCTCGTTCGGGCTGCGGCGGCACAGATTTCGAGTGGTTGATGGCGCAACTCCAGGAGCGGCGTTGCGAGTCTTTTTATCGTCAATTATTTGACGCGGCTGATGTGCCGCTCATCTGGAACCTGGGCAATAGCCCGTATTCCAAGTCTCGAAACGTATTTGGCAGACAGGGCATCTGCATGCGGAAGGACGGGATGCGTCCGCGCCCGCATCACGTCAAGAAAGAAATTACGAGACCCGTTGAAAATATCTCGAAGCTGCCGCCCGGACGTGGTGCCGATCTGCTCGATGTGGCGATAGCATCGCTGGCGGCTCGGCATCGCGAGACCTACCACTTCAATTTTGCGAACCCTGACGAGGTGTACGTCGCCGATCTTGGCAATGGAATTGGAGTGGCAGTTTTCGGCCTGTCGCCGGCGTACCGTTTTCCTCTTGAATGCACAATGGGTTTTCTGATCTTGTCCAACGGAGTGCCGATTGGTTATGGCGGTTCGAGCGTCCTCTTCAAGCAGGTCAACACGGGCATCAACATCTTCGACGAGTACCGCGGCAGTGAAGCCGCCTACCTGTGGGTGCAGGTGATGCGCGTGTATCACTCGCTGGTGGGATGCACCCGCTACGTTGCGAATCCATATCAGCTTGGCAGCGGCAATCGTGAGGCATTACGAAGCGGTGCGTTCTGGTTTTACTATCGGCTAGGCTATCGTTCTGTCAAACCTAACATGCGTCGCCTTGCGCTCGACGAGCAGACGAAGATGAAGCGTGACTCAGGTTATCGCAGCGACTTGCGTACGCTGGGCAAACTCGCGAGCTGTGACATGCACCTCACGTTGCCGGGCGCAAAGCAAACGGAGTTCTTTGACGAAGACTGGTTGCCCACAAGCTCCGGTCTTGCGACCACCGTGCTTGGCAGGGCGGGCGGCAAGACACGACGGGCATCGGCAAGTCGAGTCGCTCGGGATATAGCTGGAAAGATAGGGGTTGAGTCTCTGCAATCATGGACGCCGAACGAACAGCGTGGCTTTAGGGCCATAGCGCCGTTCGTTGCGGCCCTTCAGCCTGAGGACTGGACGACGCAGCAAAAGCGCGCTGTCCGGCGTCTGCTCAAGGCAAAAGGTGGCAGGCGGGAGTTGGCGTACGCTCGGCTTCTCGCGGCGAACGACTGGTTTCTACAAGCCCTGAGAGCGGCCTGCATCGCATGGCACAAGGCCCTATAGGAAGCGGGCTGGCGAGAGCGCATCCATAGGCAGGTCGGAGTGCCGCTCGGCGACGAGGTCGGCCACGGCTCTGCCAGTCATCGGAGCCAGGCTCAGGCCGAGCATGTTGTGGCCGGTCGCGAGTAACGTGTTTGATAGTCCAGGTACTCGTCCAATGATCGGCAGGCTGTCCCAGGTCATCGGTCGCCAGCCGTACCAGGCGTCCTCCTCGACCGGACCTTCCGGCGTCTTCAGGTAGGGCGTGGCCGAGTCCTTGAGTTGCTGGATGCGTGACCTGGGAATTGTCTCATCAAAGCCTGCGAACTCCATCATCGAGGCAATACGAAAGCTGCTTTCGAACGGTGTAATGCCAATATGCCTCTCGGGTATCAGCATCGGGTGGCGCGGCATGATCTCTGGCTGCGTCATAGTCACCGAATAGCCTTTGCCGGGTTCAACGGGAATTTTGCAGTCGAGCGCATCCGCGAACTCGCCGGACCACGCACCTGTTGCGAACACGTAGTGGTCTGCCGCCATTGTTCCCTGGGACGTCACAAGTTCAGTTACCTGGTCGCCGGATGTCTTGAGCGCTTCGACGGTGCATTGCTCGATAAAGTCGACGCCGTCTTTCTCAAGGAGCCTGGACCACGCGGCATTCAACCTGTCCGGCCGCAAGTGGCTGTCGCCTTCGTAAAAGTAAGCACCCGCGAGGTCGCCACACAGTGCCGGCTCGAATTGCGGCAGTTCTTTTCCAGGGATGAACGATGCGGTCAGGCCATACTCGTCGGTGAGCAGGGCATCGGTGTCACCGAACTCCCCAAGCGCATTGTCCGAACGAAATACGAACAACATGCCGTTGTTTTGCCACTCGCATTCAAGCTTCGGATCCGAGAGCAACTGTTGGTACTCAAGCATCGACGCTTTAAGAATTGCGTCCAGGACCCTGCCGCTCTCGAGCATTTGCCGGCGTGTGCAGCGGCGACCGAATTCGAGCATCCAGTGAAAAAGCGAGGTGCGCAGTTGCGGTTTTACCCGAAACGCTGCCCGTGGGTTGAAGACGGACGACAGGCCGGTCCAGATGGCATCTGGTGTCGTTAGCGGTAACACGTGACTGGGTACCAGAAAGCCGCAATTTGCCAGTGAACATGCGCCGCCAACAGTCGACCGATCGATGACCGTGACATCGAGCCCATCTCGACGCAGGTAGTGTGCGCAGGCAATGCCGATGTGGCCCGCGCCGACGACGATTGCGCGGTCGCTCGCCACTAGCCTATGCCCTGAGCGAACGGGTCGCCCGGTTGCTGGATTAGAGTGCCCTCGGCGCAAACAAAGGCGCGGCCCGTGATACTCGGTATGACCTCCCCCTGTTCGTTCAGGGAGTATCGAGCGGCAAAGCGGCTGCCGATCACGCTCTCTTGTATCCAGTCCGTATCCGGTGCGAGGGCGCCGGCATCGGCAAGGCAGGCGATTTTCGCGCTGGTACCTGTCCCACAGGGCGACCGGTCGTAGGCTCCACCGGGGCAAAGCACGAAATTCCGGCTATCGGCATCGTCAGACAGCGCCGCTGAGAAAAACTCGATGTGGTCGATCTCGCCGCCGTCGCGGCCCGTGATGCCCTGGTCACGCAGCGCTTGCTGGACCTTGAGAGCGGCATCAGTCAATGCGCGCTCGTTCTCGAGGTTGATCGGAAAAGGCGTATCTTTCGCCAGAAAGAACCAGTTTCCGCCCCAGGCGATATCTCCTGTGACACGTCCATAGTCAGGGACGTTTATGGTCACATCGCTGCGGTAACGATAGCTGGCTACATTCCTCACGGACACGGTATTGGCGTCGCTGAGATCAACTGCCACGACGCCAACAGGCGTTTCCAGCGTTGACACGCCGAGGCCGATCTTCCCCATATGGGCCAAGGTGACGGCTACGCCAATGGTGCCGTGACCGCACATGCCCAGGTACCCGGTGTTGTTGAAGAACAGTACGCCCGCAACACAGTCACTCCTCGTCGGCTCAACGAGCAAGGCGCCGACCAGCGCATCGGAGCCGCGGGGCTCGAGAATCACGGTCTTCCTGATGTGGTCGAAATTGCTCGCGAAGCGTTCAATGCGTTCGGACATGCTGCCGGAACCCAGGTCGGGCCCGCCTTCGACGATGACCCGGGTCGGCTCACCTTCCGTATGAGAATCGATAAAACGCACAAGCTCTACTCGTTGCTACTTGCCGAGCATTCTATGGCAACGATCGATTTAGTCCAGCGGCGCCTGAAATTCGCCGCAGAATTCTTGACAGAAGCCATGGTAGTGCCCCCTCAGATCTCGATATAATAAGGGATACAGGTCTATTCACGGATGTACGCCCAATGTCACAACTGGCCAATACACAGGCTTTCGAGCCCATACTTGCCTGCCTGCACGAGATGCGGAGTTTCGGCGGTCCCGCTATTACGCGCGGCCTCACGGATGAGGTAATTCAGGATTTTCTGGCTGAGCGAGATGACCTGGCGCTCGCGATAGAGCGCGGGCACGCACGTTTCCAGGAGCTGAAAGTTGCGCGCCCCGATTACCTGGAATTGGGGGAAGCCGACCAGATCCGGGAGGCGCACGCCGGATTGACGAATTTCTACGCCAGAGACGCTGTTAATCCCTACGTCGCTGTCGGCGGCGCCGGACCCTGGATCATTACGCTCAAAGGGGCCGTCGTCTACGACGTGGGCAATTACGGAATGCTGGGTCTCGGACACGCACCGCAGGCGATTCTCGATGCAATGAACCAGTCACACGTTATGGCCAATATCATGACGGCGAGTACCAATAAACTGGACTTCGTTGCGGCCCTTCAGAGCGAAATAGGCCATACCCGTCCGGGCGGTTATCCGTTTGACAGTTTCCTGTGCCTGAACAGTGGTTCCGAGGCAATGTCGGTCGCCACTCGTATTACAGATATTCAGACCAAGAACCTGACGGACCCGGGTTGTCGTTATGAAGGGCGTAGGGTCTGTGGACTGACATTGAAAGGCAGCTTCCATGGCCGCACCGATCGTCCGGCCCGGTTCTCCGACTCCACGATGGGCAACTACTCTGCGCACCTGGCGTCGTTCCAGGATAGTGACTATCTCTTGAAAGTGGAGCCGAACGACATCGAAGCGCTGGAGTCTGTCTACGCGGCGGCGGACCAGGATAACGTCTTTATCGAGGCGTTCCTCATGGAGCCGGTAATGGGCGAAGGCAATCCCGGGCTTGCGATCACGCCGGAGTTCTACCAGCGAGCCCGTGAACTGACGCGCGAGCACGACACCATGTTTGTCGTTGATTCTATCCAGGCCGGCCTGCGTGCGCATGGCGTACTCTCGGTTATTGATTATCCGGGTTTCGAGAAAGTCGACGAGCCGGATATGGAGTCTTACTCCAAGGCGCTCAATGCAGGCCAGTTCCCGTTGTCGGTACTGGTACTCTCGGAAAAAGCGGCGGGAACCTACCAGCGCGGTTTGTATGGCAACACGATGACAACCAATCCTCGCTGCCTCGACATTGCCGTCGCCGTTCTTGACGCATTGACGCCAGAGCTTCGCGAAAATATCCGCGCTCGAGGTCAACAGCTCGTCGAGGGGCTTGCCGCGCTGGGTGATGAGACAGACGGTGCGGTCATGAGTGCGCAGGGTACGGGATTGCTCGTGAGCTGCGAGCTCGATGAACGCTTCAAGATTTACGGCACGGATAGCACCGAGGATTACCTGCGGAAGATCGGTCTTGCAGTGATACACGGCGGCGCACACTCGTTGCGCTACACGCCGGTGTTCGACATCACGGAAAAGGAAGTCGATCTGATTGTAAGCCTGACCAGGGAAGCGATACTGGACGGCCCGCGCATATCTGCATCATGAGGCGTCGGCGAGTGCCGGTATTGTCCGTCTCAACTTGAGGTACATGTAAAGATAGACAAGCATGGCCACAATGGACGCGGACGCGCACATTATGAAAATGCCGTTATAACCTAATCCGTACGACAGCACCGTGGCAGCCAGCGCAGGACCAACGCCGTTGCCGAGACCCTGTGCTGCGGGAAGCAGTGCGACATATCGGCCAGAACGATCCACATTGGAAATCGTCGCCGACTGGTAGATGTCGACAAAAATCCAGCAGAAATTGAAGGCGAACATACTGAATGCCACGCTGGTGTTGGTGATACCGAAGACGAGCATGAAAACGATGCTGGCCTGGAAAACCAACGTCACCAGCAATGGGCGCGAGAGTCCGTAGCGATTGCTGAGTAGCACTGCGACGAGGCAACCGATGAGCGAGAAGAAGGACGTGTACACGAGCATGCTCGCAACCCAATCCGGTGATGCACTCGATCCAACTGTGGCCAGTTCGATATAGGCCCAGTATCCGCCGATGTTGATATAGGTGAGCACGACGGCAGTCAGCACCAGCCAGGGGACATAGGCCGGTACATGGCGATGCTCGGCATGGTGCTGCCCGTCCGGCTCTTTCACGTCGACCTCAACGTCGAGACTGTCCTCGGCCGGACGGCGCGGCAACCAGCTGATGAACAGCAATCCAAAAATGAAGGCGCCGGCAAACGCGATGTACATTCCTTCAATCGAGAGAGATGGCAGAAACTTGAGTTCTGCAGCCTGTGAAAAGGCGAACGCGAACAATTCGAGTCCGAACGCAAATGCGGGCCGTGAATGGCCGCCGATCGTAGCTACCGCGATTCCTGTGTAGACGCCGGCACCGATGCCTGCAGCCCCTCGAAGCCAAAACGTCACTTCGTAGGATTGGTAATAGATGCAGAGCAGATTGGCCGCAATCGCGACGCCCGCGGCGAGAACCGCCAGTAGTCGCCGGTCGAATTTCGCAACGACGAAGTAGGCGAAAACTGCGCCGATCGCCAGTCCGAAAAGATCGGCGCTTGCGACGTAACCGACCTGTTGATCAGAGAATCCGAGATTGTTGACCCACGACGTTGAGATGACAGGCAACCCAACCATGACGGCGTAACCTGCCAGCGCCATGTAGATACCGATAGTGAGCGACCGCCAGTCGTCGAATACGGTGCGCTGATGCAGCAGGCTGCTGCCTTCCGTTGTCATGACTCTGCGCCCCCGATTCTTGGTATCGTTATTCGGTCGAGGCCATCTTAGCCTAGTTTATCCTTCATCTTGTAGAACAGCATTCCGAGGGCAATGATCTGGTTACCGATCCATTGTGAGCCCGGCAGCCGGAAGTGCCCCATGTCAGCGAACAGGTCATAGCGCTCCATTGTACCGCCGACGGCGTCGGCCATGACTTCACCCATGACATGCGTCGCCGTGACACCGTGGCCCGAATAGCCCTGGCAGTAGTAAACGTTCTTGTTGATGCGGCCGACGGCAGGAATGCGATTCAGCACGATGCCGATTTTTCCACCCCATTCGAAGTCGATACGAACGTCCCTGAGTTGCGGATAGACTTTGAGCATACGCGGCAGGATAAAAGATTTGATACTGGCAGGATCACGGCCTGAATAGTTACAGGCGCCGCCGTAGAGCAGGCGCTTGTCGGCGGACAAGCGATAGTAGTCCACGACTTCGTTGAGGTCGCATACGGCAACGTCGCGTGGGTTGATTTCGTTAACCACGTCTTCGGATAAAGGCTCCGTGCCGATGATATAGCTGCCTGCGGGGAACACGAGGTTCGACAGGTGCTTTGGCTCCATCAGGCTGTAGGCGTTACCCGCCAGCACAACAGCATCGGCCTCAACATGACCATTCGCTGTTCTTACTCTAGGACGGTCGCCGTGTTCGATGCGGGTCACAGGAGACTGCTCGAAGATCTGCACGCCAAGATTGTGTGCGGTGCGCGCCTCGCCGATGCATAAATTTAGCGGATGAAGGTGGCCATCGCGGTAACAAATGAAGCCGCCATGAAACGCGTCGGTGCCGAGCCGGTCACACGTTTCCTCTCTGTCCCAGATTTCGTATTTGTGCGGGTGGTTGTGCCTCTCCCGCTCTTCGACAAACTCCTCGAAGTAGTTTGTCTGGCTGGGTTTGGTTGCGACTTCCAGGAACCCGCTCTTGAGATCGCACTGGATGCCGTATTTTTTGACGCGGTCATAGATGATGTCGTTGCCGCGCCACTTCAAATCCCAGAGCATCTTCTCTGCAGAAGCGCCGCGCTTCTTCTGGATCTTCTCAAGTCCGCTGATGCCGTTGATGATCTGGCCACCGTTGCGGCCCGAGGCGCCCCAGCCGACCCGGTTGCCCTCGACGAGCGCGACCGAGTAGCCACGCTCGGCGAATGTCAGGGCCGTAGCGACACCGGTGAATCCGGCACCAACCACACAGATATCCGCGGATTTGGCGCCCTCGAGAACAGGGTAGTCGGTAATTTCGTTTACCGATGCCGCATAGTAGGACTTCGTATGTTCCTGTTTTTGATGCTCTTTTCTCATATCCCGTTCAGTTTTCAATATCGAGTTTTATTTATATCAACTGATCGGTATAATAAGCAATATGCCAAAGATTGTCGACCACGATGTCCAGCGAGTGACGTTCGCCGAGGCGGCCATGCGCCTGATAGCACGACATGGTATCGAGGGTGTCACGATGCGAGCGGTCGCGGCGGAAGCGGGCTTGTCCTACGGCTCGTTGTTTCACTACTTCGATTCGAAGGACGCATTGTTAATGCATGCAGTCCGTCATCTGACGTCGCAACAAACCCAGCGCGTCAATGACTATGAAAGCCAATACTCCGGACTAAAAGCGCTGGAACATCTGTTGTGCGATGACGCAATCGTCAGCGAGTCATCCAGGGACTCATGGACGGTGTGGCTGACGTTTCAGTACAAGGTCGCCCTGGATACGGCATTCGCAGATCTGCATGCCGACCTGGTTCGCGGGTGGCTGGATAGAATTATCGGCCTACTGAGTGAGGCGCAATCGGCTGGCGAAATCAGCGACGGCATTGACGTCGACTTGGAAGCGATGGCGGTTTGGGCATACTCGGCCGGAGTTGGCCAACTCGGCTTGCTGCACCCGGAGTCGATGTCACCGGATCTTCAGAAGCGCCTGATCTCTGCCTATCTGGACAAGCTCCGCGACAACTAAGCCGTCAGTTGGTTATCAGGTTCCTGTGCCGGCACATCGCCGGCGGTCACTCTATTGGCGTGCACGTTATGCCAGAGATGTGGGAGAAGATCGGTTTCCAGACACCGTCCTGCCGGATGAACGTATTTGACGACCAGTAGTTGTGGTGACATGGCAGGCCAGCTTCCGTCTCGCGGGTTGAGTCGCCATGACCGTATACGATCGCGGTGCCGTCACCGGCGAAGACGATCTCCTTAATAGTGAAGAGAAAGTCGCTTTGCTCATCATCCCGCGGCGTTTCGCGTAACCACTCAATCTCCTCCTCCTTGGTCCGAAGCGAGCCATCCGGCTCAAGAACCTTGAATCCATCGACGAGAAACTCATCCAGGCCGTCCGCATCTCGCTCAGCGTAGAGTTTCGGCCACACCGTGACCTTCTTCTCGGTAAGAACAGCGGTATCGTCCTGATGATCGCCAGCGGCAGCGACAGAAAGTGCCAATCCACCGCCGCCTACGAGCAAAGCAAGTGTAAAAAGAGCGTTCCTCATCCTATTCTCCAAAGTCGGTTCGGCCTCGTCTGACTACGATGCCAGTTCCCTCCAAAAGTTCCAACATGCGTTGGACCTCCGCATCCATCCGAAAGCAGAGGCTCGGGCAATTCCGGCAAATGGTGATG